>Ga0115005_10003955_pt1 | contig 11853 bp, 8 predicted proteins | sample ArcOceMetagenome_FD_87163 | JGI IMG/M metagenome (GOLD analysis project Ga0115005, IMG submission 87163) | Marine eukaryotic phytoplankton communities from Arctic Ocean - Arctic Ocean - Greenland ARC118M Metagenome | ecosystem: Environmental > Aquatic > Marine > Oceanic | place: Arctic Ocean...
CCATTGAGCGCGTGTGCCTCAATGCTACGCTACGCTCTGGCACAGACCGCTAGCTTCGAATCCTGAATGTGCGTGCTACCAGTATGGTTTCAGTAGTACAAACAAACAAAACTCGACAGCAAATGGTTAAATCCTCACCCGAGAAAGAAACGTTTTAGTCACCGTTTTAGCTTACCCCAGTCCCAGACTAAAAAAAGGCCCCCCGTTCTACAGGACCTTCCTATGCACCTCGCGTGACGAGTTTTTCAACCTTTCTTAGTCATTAATACGGTTCAATGCAGAAGTTGGATCCTCCTGTAGACCCCTTGTGTACAATGGACAACCAGTAGATCCTCTGGCCTGTCACTGTCATCAGATACAGACTACACAAGACTCTGACGGAATCCGATGGGTTAACAGGCCTGGCGCGGTGGTAGGACGACAAGGACTACAGTAGTATATGGTGTACCCAAGCAGTGCACGTACACATCTGCAAGCTTTTAGCCCCATCAGTCGCAGCGATTTAACAAATATTACTAAAACTAAAACTAAAACTAAAACTTCGAAGGATTCTTTTTGCCTCAGTATAAATTTGACAAAGTATGTCCAGGCGTGGCGTCGCGTGGCAAACACAAAGATACGGAGTCCAGATGCACCTGATGGAGGAATTTTCAACAGTACTGTACGGTACGTACAATTTTGCCCACAGTTAGCCCACAGTCTGTCAGTCTACTGGATCCCCGGTCTCAAATATCCTAATCTCCTTCCTTCGCACTCTACCAAGTACAGTACATGCGAGATGCAAATAAAAATTACAGTACATTCAACATTCTAGCTATAAGACAGGTTGCTGGAAAATGACCACGATATGACTGTACCCGGTATGATACTGTGTCTTGTGCCATGACAAGAATTTCTACAATTCGAATTTTTGGAGCCATTATTTTTCTTCTGCGTTGTCAAATTATTCTTGAATCTAGATTGAATCTACCAAAATTATGCATAAAGATCTATTATGTGCAGTAGATTTTCTCATAATTTCCATTTCATCTAGCGAAGACAAGAAGCCTTGGTGTAATGAGTTTGTAGTACTGCTTCTTGTCAAGGGTGTTTTCAGTGTACAAAAACTGTAGTAATCGTGGTGGGTATCATGATGGATATCTTACCTGTGGATCTTTGTCGCACATTGACAGGTAAAAAACCAAATATTTTATAAATGGTGCAATACTTCTCATCTGGATGCAGGTGTTTTGATACATGTTTGAAAGCCGCGATCTATCTTTCATTTGCACTGCACGTTGCGGCAAAAAAAGGCTTTTCAATTGCTTGGCATTTTGAAGAATTTGTGATGAGTTCTTGGGCATATTTCTTTTAGAATATGGATTAGACCTACTGCCACGAAATAGTAATACAAATCATACCGTACGTATACACAATAATGTTTACATCAACATTTTATAAACTAAATTCATATTTACCCTATTGTCCTGCAATTTGTAGAAGATGAATATAAATACTGTAACCGAAGCAGTCTCAAATTTCAATCTCGCGTTTCAGAGCGAATGGGTTCTTGAGCCAAAGGGTTGACCAACATGTTCTCGCTGGTTAGCAGCCAATCCCGCCACTTTCGATCAGTATGAATTAGATACACCACGATCGTTGAAAAAGCAATGACGGTAATACAGGAACTAGCATATATTTTTCCCCACCCATCAAATTCCCAAAGCTTTACCCACCCAATATGTGCCAACACCAAACAAAACAAAGGCACTCCATACACAAAAGCCTTCAACGCAAATTTCCAATCACCCTCACATCTCGACTTCCAAAATTTATCAAATGGAATCTCTCTTCTCACACAATCATACCTCAAAATTGCCACCAACATAAAAGTAGCGTTCAACATACTAGTCAGCATCAACGAAACTACTAGCGCAGTCGTACACCCAAAACTAACCAAAATAATCGGATGCAAGGTCTTTGGTATCTCAATCTCCACAATTACAACCATGCTGAATCCCGCAATGAGGGCGGATTGGTGCGATAGGGATTTAAGCTGTTGAGCTTTTTCGTCTACGGCACGCCGAGCGTCGTCAATTGCTCGTCGTTCATTTTCGAGGGCACGTTGTTGCATGTCTTCTTGTCGGCATTTTGTTTCCCACATTACTTGGTCGTTGAATAACAAGGAAGTCATCTTTAATTTTATTATTTTGCAGATCTTCTGGGTTTATTGATTGATTTACTTCTTCGATGGTGCTTTGAATAGTTTTGACTTGGGGAAACGGTGGCTGGAATATTCTAAGAATAAATGTCTGGGGGATCACCAGACTTTTGTCTTTCTTGCTAATGAAGAAGAGGTGTACTGAAATACAATTGATAGCTTAAAATTGTGATGTTCTCTACCGCCGGTACCGTATGGAATGTATGATACTCTTCTGGTCGGTGGTGCATTTCGCATGCTCGCTGATTGGATGATGGATGGGTGGGTGGGTGATGATGGCTCGGCTATGGCTCGGGCGGGCTAGCAATGCCAAAAATTTGAAATGTCACGACTGACTCTCTTCTTTACTCTCTTCTTTTCTTTTTGTTTTGAAGCGCTTCACCAAGGTACTACAATTATTTTGAAATTGTACCCCTGCTACTCGTACACTATTTTCAATTTGCTACACTAATACTCGTAGCTAGAGACGAGTCCATCCATTTAGATGTTTCGTTTCAATTGAATTCGCATCAAACGTTCTAACCAAGGTCTATCTAATAGTATGCATTTTTTTATAATAACATGAAACTCCTTTATTCTTTTCAGTACATTCGTACGAAAACAGAGTTGAATTTTCCCTTCTTTCTCTCTGTCTTGAAGATCAGATTTTTACGCGGACATTGTCGTAATTACAAACTTCATTATTTTGCCATGCAAATGATGATGATGTCGCCGAAGCTTGATTGTATGATAGCACAACAGTACCCGGTAGGCATTTGAATTGGTGTAAGCAATGTGGCGAAATGGATGAGAAGAAAGAGGTGACACCTTTCAGAATTAGAAATAATTTGAAATTGCGCGAACGTATTGAACGTCAGTAAAAACACGTCTCCATCCATCATCCAGATGAGTGACATACTACGTACGGTACGAACGAACGAAACGAAAGAAGATTTTTCTCAGCTTCACCACTCTTGACACAAATTCTTTAATCTACCTTTTTTTATACATCTCAACATGAAGACCACTTTCGCTTTCGCTGCTCTTGTCACTTCTGCTGCTGCATTCACCGCACAGCCTGCTTTCCGCACCTCGACCGCTCTTAACAACGGACCCGCCAAGGGAGCTGGAGGTATGTTCGATACCCGTGACCCTGATGCTTTCGAGCATGAGGATCCCCGTAAGTCCATCAAGGCTGCTCCTTCATTCGAGGAGTACCTTAAGCAGCGTGATGCTGGAGCTGCTCCCGCCGCTGCTGCACCTGTAGCTCCTGCTCCTGTAGCTCCTGCACCCGTTGCTCCTGCTCCTGTAGCTGCTGCACCCGTTTACACTCCCCCCGCTCCCGTTGCACCTGCTGCCCCCGCTGCACCTGCTGGTGAACCTGCTAAGTGAGTCAAATTAGTTTCATTCTCTTCCATCATTGCAAAAATTGTTAATTCTCGTTTGCAAAAAATGCTAATTCTCATGATTCTTTTTTCTTTTTTCATCGCTACAGGGGAGCTGGAGGTATGTTCGATACCCGTGACCCCGAGGCTATGACACATGAGGATCCCCGTAAGTCCATCGGAGCTGCTCCTTCGTTCGAGGAGTACATGAAATCTCGTTAAATGCTCAAATGTAGAGCTACGGTGTTCGGTGTCATACTTTTTGAAGCGATAAATTAGGTAACTAATAAAGAAATATTTTATACGCAGATGAACAAATTTTACTCGATTAAAAAAAATAAGCAGAAGAATACAGACGACAACAAGCATGTGGTTAGATCTTTCCTTGGATGTGTATCTTCACCAACACCATCGCAGGCCGAACTTCTTCATCGCATCCTCGAATGTTTCTGAAGTCGCTTTAAAAACTGTTTCCTTTCTCAAAAAAAAAGCAAAAGAATGACATTAGGAGTGACGTACTTCGCGAATGAAATCGAGTACACTATTGAAACTGTAGGTTTTCTTTTCCCTTTTCTTTCTTTTTCATATTCTCAATTTCAGAATTCTCGCGCTCGCGTCATTTTCAAATTTACTCCTCACTGGTTTTGTCGCTTTGCTTTGGTCTTGAACTTCTTCTTCATTCTTTGCCTGTTGTCGGAATGCTTGTATCATAGCGGTGGATGTCGTCGCCATTGTTGACTGGATGTGATTGTGAAAGGTTGCGTCAGAACTAAAACTACTTGAACGTGTAGAAGGTAAATGTACTTTTGTAGGGAATGGAAAAGAACCTGTCGGTGGTGGAACACAGAGATTTATTCATCACATGGGTACGTGGTGTATATACTGTATCCTTTCTTGAGAAGTAATTCTTCGACCAGAACAATCAATGAAACTTCCTCGAAGCAATCAAGGAGGATTGGTGCTTATACCTTTTTTTCATACCAATTTCAAGTTATGCGGATAGGTGAAAAATCTACACTACTACACGTACACGGTACATCACGTACTGTACTTATTCAAAAAGGCATCATATGATTCTCGTCTTCATAATTCTTTTCTTAGGTGATATACTACCACTCCTGTAGATAATATCAGTGCTGATATTATCCTGGATCACATTTCACGAGACGAAGATCTAGAGTTCTATTCTTTAGGTCACTCACTACAACTTCTTGAGTTTTCTCCTCTCTTCCTTCATGAGAGAAATCGCGTACTCGGCCGTCCCGACGCTTAAAATCACTCCAAAAATTGCACCTCCTGCAAAAGTCCAGCCCCTGGCGCGTCCCGAGAATTCTGCTTCTTCTCCATAAATGGAGATAAAGATTGGGATAAACAGGAAAATAACACTGATACGTTGGATCATGACCCAAATTCCCCAACTGCAATGCCTGGTTCCACAATGCCGGTCGTTATAAAAAAGCAAAACATAATAAGTGCATTTTCAATAAAATGCACCATACATAGAAACTGTAGAATAATCCAGAACTTACCGGACGATCCAAATTTTATGATTGAAATAATCTTTCTTCTTGGCAAAAGCAACAGCTACCGATGCTGTGTATATAAACATGGCAGCGAGAAGACAAATAAACAAATCAAAAACGGAGAAATTCGTTCCTGGGATTTTAGTAATCACATAGGGGTCTGGGTCGTTCTCGACGTTGCAATAATTTTCAAAACTAATCTTCCCGTGTAGGATTCCACCTAAACCAATCATGAGAGTGTACGAGGTGTAAATGAAGGCTCTTCCGAGATACTTGTGAAATTTAGGAAACTTTTTCCTTAGGTCAGGATGGAACTGGAGTGGAACACAAATACTCCAAAAAAATGCTGGCAAGACGTGAGCCATTTTGGCAAGTGTTTGCCCGTCATATTTGGGGAAGTTTTCAAAGGGAAGGAAACCACTCTGCGGCATTTTCTTGATCTCGTCGTGTTTGAAGTTGAGCATAAAAGTCCAGTTCGCCATCGCCATGCAGTGTATGGTCATGATAATGTAAATGATTCGGAGCTTTGTGTCTGTCTGCATGATGAGGAATGATTTAGTGCTTTTACAAATTTGAAAATGTTAAAGATGCAACAACAACAACTATGGATAAAATTGTGGATGATACCGGCAGATATTATACCGGCATAATACTCTCTAAGTTTTTAACAAACGGATCGGACGTTCTGTTGTGGACCGACAAATAAAGTCACAAAACTCGAAAACGCAAATATCAAAAAAGGAGAAACGGGAAGAAAAGCGAGAGGACATTTTCAAATTTCAAGGGGACGACGGCAAATCGCCACTATCCGATCCGCGACGACATCGAAAAGGTTGAAAAAGCAAATCAAAACCAAAGGCATCATGACATTTGAACATCAACGAATTCAAATCGCAACCATGAGGGAAACCAGAATCCAGCACATCAAGATAACAGTCCAAATTCACTTGAAAGGTCGACTCGGTCTCCTCCTCCGACCTCACTACTGCGCAGTGACTGATAGCAACAACAAAAGCAGCAACAACAGCAACAGTAATGACAAACCCACCACCAAAACCCATCAAGGATATCGAGTCGAAAGCATCCAATCCGTGAGTCCATTATCTGGGAAATTGCAAGTGGGAGATGTCGTCTCGCACTGGAATTCCTCACCGCTGAGTAATGTTGACGCAGAAGGGCTTCACAAGATAATTGCAGCTTCGCAGGATTTGGGAAATTTTGTTTTGAATGTGAAGAGGATGGCGGAGGTTCCTCATAAGAAGGATCCGGTGTTAGTAGTGGCTCAACATAAGAATCCGAAAACGAATACACCCGCACCCGCACCAGCACCAGCATCGACGAAAAAGAAAAAGAAGAGAAAGAAAACGAAAATAATACCTTCAAAACCTGTGCCTGACATTATTGAGAAAAGGTCGGTAGGCCCTGCTAAGGCTCCAATAGTGGCTGACGTGGTCCCGCCCCCTGTTAGTGCTGTTACGAATGTCCAAAATAATACAAGCAGAATGGGGAATAGAAATAGTATTAGCGGCAATGCAAATTGTGCCGTTCTTACTAGTATCGCAACGGAAATAAAAAAGACGGGCATGGGCTCAGCTAAACCCGTGGCTCCTGCGAGACCGACCGCAATGTCTACAATCGTGAGTGATATAGCAAAACCTCAAAATATTGCACTTTGTTTGGGTGTCAACGGTCCACAGCCCGCAATGTCTACAATCGTGAGTGATTTAGCAAAACATCAAAACATTGCACCTTGTTTGGGTGTTAACGGTCCACAACGAGTTATACAAGAAGGTCCGTACTCTGCTCTAATGGCCGAAAAAAAAAGACTAGTTCCGAATTCTGTTTCCGTCGCTACAAGAGATAGCCAATTGAAAATGATTGTTGGAGATGGTGCAGTTCAACCAAGTGCAAGTGCGTCGAATGAGAAAGTCCCCAGATCACCTGAGAAAGTTCAACAATTATCTTCATTGGATTTTAAAAATAGCTTTCGTAGGGATGATCTTGAATTGATCGAGGCGCAAACTTCCGTTTCAGGGAGTATCGGAGTAGTCCTACAAAAGGAAGTTAAGTCATGCAAGGAGTATGTCGTCAAAAATGTGTTGGCAACCAGCCCATTCTATAAACAAATCAATTGTGGAGATCACCTTGTCTACTTTGATTGGGTTCTATTGAATGATCTAAGCCCCGACGATTTTAGGAATCTCGTAAAGAAAACAAGAAAGGATATACTTCAAGTAGTTGTGAGGAGAACAAATCCTCCTATGCGACCTGCAGGAGAAGAGTTGAAATATCTTGTTGAAGCTCTACCTAGAATAAAGACTGATGGGGAAGCTATAATGCGTCAAGCCACAGAAGATAAAACGAAACGCCATACTGAAGCTCAATCACTATTAGCAGAAGAAGAAGCAAAACGCCGTGCTGAAGCTAAAGCCAGAGTGAAAGCTGCTGAAGAAGCCAGGCTGCGACAAGCCGCAAGAGAAGAAGAAGCGAAACGCCGTGCTGAAGCTGAAGCAAGAGTGAAAGCTGCTGAAGAAGCCAGGCTGCGACAAGCCGCAAAAGAAGAAGAAGCGAAACGCCGTGCTGAAGCTGAAGCAAGAGTGAAAGCTGCTGAAGAAGCCAGGCTGCGACAAGCCGCAAAAGAAGAAGAAGAAGCGAAAATCTGTGCTGAAGCTGAAGCCAGAGTGAAAGCTGCCGCAGAAGAAGGAGCAAAAGGCTGTGCCGGAGCCCAATCAATGTTTGGTGTAGCCCAACGAGAAACAAAAACTCCAACATGGTCAATTGGTGCATCGTCAAAAACGATAAATCTTCCGAACATGAAACAAAATGAAAGTTTAGGACTTGTATTGAAATACAACGATCAAGTGAAAGGATTGTTGGTATTGGACGTGAGTGAAACCAGCACTCTGGTTGGAACCATTATTGCGGGAGATTTGTTCACTCACTTGAATTCTAAGTCACTTGAGAATTGCATCGGCCAAGAATTCATGTATAGAATCAAGAAATCAAAGAAGAATTTGCTCATTGTGAGGCACGTGTTACATCACGAAGTTCTGATCAAGGATTCATCGGAGCAGAGAAGCGGATTGATTCAGGTGAACCTATCATCGTACACTAGTCCGAAGCGAAAAACGTGTGGGTCTTCAGTGTTGAACTTTGGCTGCAAACCAACTTCAGAGGGTTTAATTGTCACGGAAATCGATTCTTACAATACCGGTTTGACTGGTATCCGACAGGGAGATCTTGTGATAGAATATGGTGGCCAGTCAACAAAATTATCTAGATCTATCGACATTAAAGAGATGTCGGTAACAACAGTTGCTGATACTGACGAAATAGTCTATCGGCAGACCAAAGATAACATGAATGTACAAGAGAGGGAAACTACTGAAGGATCAGTAAGCGCACGCATCATTTCTAAGATAAGAACAAATGTGCCAACTTCTCCAAAGGCAGTGGAAGCCACACCCCAAACATTTGCCAAAGTGTTTAAACCAAGCCAACTTCCGCACATTAGAGTAAATGCGTTACCAGTTTGTCATGCTTTTGTCGTCGGCGACCCGGTCTCAGAGAGGCTTGCAGACAAGAAGAATAAAAGTATACAAGATTCGGTCATGCTTAGGCATGTTCGGGGTAAACGGAAATTGAGAGCTGCATACAAATCGGCGAAAAAACTCAAGAAACCCAACACAACTAGAGCTGCTCAGGATCTTCCAGATGGCTGGACAGAAGAAGTGCATAAAAGAGGCGATTCTGGTAGCATATACAAGTATTATTTCTCACCTGCCATGAAGTTCAAGTTCCGGACAAAAAGGAGCGTTCTAATGTTTATAGACAGCCTTGAAATAACAAATGGCGATGAGAATTCTGCATACGACCTGATCAAGGAAAAACTTCGATAAAAGTCTTTCGTTAGATGTAAAATTAGATCCCTGCCTCTGTGGTCAGAGATAATTGTATTTCTTAAGGGAGTTGAATGAGATGACACTATCAGAATCATATCTGTACCAATATTAAATAAAAAAGGAGAAGCGCGGCGTTTCCAGTAGCATCACACAGACATCTTGAACGCTACGAGTATATGGTGCAAACCATTCATATAATTCAATACCTTACAGTAATAATACGTACGTACAGTATACTTAGTTAACGACGAAAAAAATGATGAATTTGGTTCATTCGTTCAACAAGCAGCAGACGAATGATTGAACACATTTTAAACGTACAGATAGTACGAATGTCAATGCAGATACTGCAAAAGCACTAGACCAAGACAAGAGCATGGACCTTTGGGTTATTTTTATTCTTTTAAATCTTGTTTCAATGTAAGATTATGTAAAGTGGAGAATGATTGATTTAATCATTGTCATATTTTAGGTTCTTTCTCTTCTTTCAGCCTGAAGATGCGATTATGCCGACGAGCTACGAATACTCTCACCTTTCACAGTTGAAGACGGTTCTGTTATCTTGTGACATCGCCATCGGATCCCACGCGTAAGTGTAATAGATCGAAGAATAACTCAGATTGCACACGCAATATATGAATGGATTGTTCCGTTGCAAATTCCACTCAACTGCCTTGGTTTTGTGCTCGAAAATAAGACGGTTATCAACAGTTTTATAGAATTTTTAAAAAGGGAGGACGACGGAGAGATAGATAGAGAGTATGAGACAAGGTAGAGAGAGAAAAAATGAGTTGTTGCCGACATGACACAAGACACTGTTATTACAGACACAACCGACAATAAATTGACAGTATCGTAGATCATTGAGTGTTACCAGGTATTGGATTACTGAATGCATGCGGCGCGAGTATCATATCACAATAAAATCTAAAGAAGCAAAGAAGCAAAGAAGATGATGTCCAACAGTTCCCGTCATTCAATCAAACCATTGGCGAGATACACCAGGAGTTTAACCCGTCGAAACATAAACAGACCTACTTCTCGTCTGACGATGATGACACAACCTGCTGTGGGTTCACGATATTCCTCAAATCTTCCATCAACTTCATCATCATCGATTCCCGCCGTCCAGACCACTTCCTCTGACGGTGTAGTTGCAACCCCAATTAATTTTGACGTTGCCTCTAAAATCGAAGGAAACGAATCCCAAATCGTTACCGTATCCCTCGAACCGGGCCAAGCCCTCCGTGCCGAAAGCGGTGCCATGATGTACATGACCCAAGGGGTTGAAATGAACACTACAGCGGGAGGAGGTATTTCATCTGGCTTCAAGCGAATGCTCACGGGACAAAACCTTTTCATTAGTGATTATACCTATCAGGGGGAACCGGGAACGTCAGGGCTGGTGGCTCTGGGGACGGATTTCCCTTCCAAGATTGTTAGGTTGGATGTGGACGAGTATGGGGGCAAAATTATTTGTCAGCAGGGTGCATTGCTCTGCGCCTCGCATACTATTGATATTGAAATGGAATTCACTAAAAAGTTCAGCACGGGATTTTTCGGTGGAGAAGGCTTCGTCTTGCAGGCTTTGACGGGGAGCGGGGAGGTCTTTGTCAAGGCTGGCGGTACACTGATAAGACGGGAGCTTGACGAAGGAGAAAAGCTCAGGATATCCTCGGGATGTTTGGTGGCATTTTCGAATGGGGTGCAGTACGATATAGAAATGCTACAAGGATACAAAAATGTTCTTTTTGGGGGCGAAGGACTATTCGTCACTACGCTAACAGGGCCGGGGGTTGTGTGGTTGCAAGGTCAGCCTCCACAGAGAATGATTAGTGAGATTGCTCGACGGGTACCTTCTGGGGGAGGAATTGGCCTCGCTGTTCCTATTGGAGGAGGTGGTGGCGGTGGCGAAGGTCCCGAGGGAGGAGAAGGGGAAGCAGCTAAGTAGGGAATGAATGAGTGAGTAAATGAGTGCTACGTGTATACATAATTTCACATGTTTCAACAACGCAGTTACTGCAAAAGCACCCGACCACGACAGCTCTGTAACAACCACAAACTCAACCACTTGAATGGCATTCATAATCAAATTTATTTGGAGGAAATATCACAAATTGTTCGTGTAGTAGACCCACGACGAAGAGTTTACTATCAATCTTGTATCAATGTCAATACAGATTTCTACACGTACACCACGTGGCATAAAAATACGTTTTTTAAATTAAAATTTTGAAAATGCCCTTGAGAATGAAGTCTAAGCAAGCCAACACTGTTATCAGGCATGTAAATAACCAATAGACCCACATACCCCCTTAGAAAATCCACGCGAGAAAAGATACAATCAACAAAAAAAGACCTAAAGAATGACGTTGGTTTGTAACTCCACCAGAAGTTGGTGAAGGTGTAGGGGCTTGAGTTGGTGAAGGTGTAGGGGCTTCAGTAGAGGGATCAATGCAAACAAGATCCTTGACTTCTTCGAATGACAATTTGTTGGCCTCTCGAGGTTCGTCTCCTACAGTTCAACATAATTTCTCTTCATAAGAACGACCCCTGTTATTGTCATTGTTCCAAATTTCGTTAGGATATGATACTGTCGTGCCATTGCAAAGAGGAGACTTCAAGGGATTTGTATCACATGAGGTTCCAATACTACACAATGCCTCACTATTTTTATTGTCACCCGACCCAAACTCTCGCAAAGACTGAAGCTGACAAGGACTCAATTCCAGCTTTGGACATGTCGCAATAGATCTCTCAACAACGACTCCTGCCAAGACGGGTGGGTCCACGCTGCGATCGTATACAGGAGCTGAAGCTGTGGTACCCAATTCACCAGTGGTTGAATATGCATAAGGCGCGAC
>Ga0115005_10003958_pt1 | contig 11845 bp, 14 predicted proteins | sample ArcOceMetagenome_FD_87163 | JGI IMG/M metagenome (GOLD analysis project Ga0115005, IMG submission 87163) | Marine eukaryotic phytoplankton communities from Arctic Ocean - Arctic Ocean - Greenland ARC118M Metagenome | ecosystem: Environmental > Aquatic > Marine > Oceanic | place: Arctic Ocean...
GAATGAGTACGAGTAGCATCATTATCAGCTGGGGGATCCGCCCACAAACGCAGTATGTCATTCGCATCTTTATTTCGATTTCCTTTAGGATCATCTTTTTGTTTCCACAGTGAGTACATTTTGTAAAGTCAAACCATCATGCATTTCAAGCATCCCGTCACGTTCATCATCGTCCAGCAGCACCATCACAATGATCATTCCTCCACAGCAGCGGGACACCATCACCATTTCATCATACAGCTATTTCTTCAGCATCAACACGGAGACGGTCCTCCTTCACAGCATTTAATCTAGCCGATTGTCCCAGCATGTGCAACCATTCTCTGTCTCTCGCCCATTTGAGGATGGAGAGGTGCCCACCTATAGCTGCATATGCACAAGTCCATTCGTCCCATGCACAACCATTTGCTCTCGCCCATTTGAGGATGGGGAGAACTCGATGAATGGGGCCAAGCGAACAACATACTAGCCGATCAACTAGCAAAGGAGGAACTGCGAAGGCACCGACCAATCCTCCAAGAGCCACTACTAGAAGGCCAAGTCTGGCAACTCAGCTGCATAGCAGGAGACACAGAACAACAAATCAGGAATGCACTACACGACAAACAAAGCATGCAACAACGATGCTGGATGACACAATTTGGACTAGACGAGATCGCGGAGGAATTCAACTGGAACGTATTCAAATGAAATTGCGTGTCCAAACTCGACTGGCAGAAAGTAGTATGGTTTGTGAAATTTAATGCGCGCATAGGATCAGTGAGGACAAATCTGGTGCGGAGGAAGCACAACGACCAGCCACGACCCAACATGCCCCCCATGCTGCGGAGAGCTTGAAACAACGGAAGAACACATCTCATTCTTCAATGGAAGCCAGCCATTCGGAAATACCCAGTAACCTATATAAAGCCCATGGTCTTAATTTGGGGGGACTCCTGTGTCATTATAGCGGTTACGAGAGGTGCCAAACTACTAAAGAATGGATTTTCGGATTTTTGCTGATCCATTGGAATTTGAATTTTGTGACTGGATGTTTCGGTATTTTACCGCGGGTAATATTTTTAGTTTTTAGTGATCAAGCACGGACGGATGGTGTGCGCCATCACTATGGTGTCATAATCTTGTCATGATGATCGAGTAATGACGAAAAGATCATTGATAAGGATATTATTGGTTGGAAGGAGAGGAGTGATTCTATCTACCGGCGGTGGTATGTACCGGTAGTAGATGATGTGTGTTCGGTTCGGAGAATACAACACGTAGCTATCAACACGTACTCGCGGTTCGGTTCCTGTCTCACATCCTATCCCGCATGTTTGTACTGCATCAAACTTCGTTCGTTATAAATACTACTAAGAAGACACCATGTATCTCCGTAGTGCTACCCTCGTCTTGATTGGATCCCTTGCATCTGCTGCAGCATTTGCACCCTCCACCTTCGCACCCCGCTCAAACTTTGCCTTGAACATTGTTGCAGGAGATGAACAGGACGTTGCCGAGAAAGTCAAGCAGTCGTTTGCAAATGCCCCAGAGAAAAATGCAGAGTTCGATGCGATTGTCCAGAAGAACTTCCCTGGTGCTGTAACGAATAAGGATCTCGTCACCAAGGTCGTAGATATCTTGGCTAGTAAGGGATACTCCGCAGCTAACACTCTTCTCGCTACTTCTCTTTGCTGCGACGAACTTGCACGTCAGCTAGAGGATGATTTCAACGGGGTCTACGGTAACAATTTCAACCTTGGAGGACTTGCTGGTTTCCCCTTTGCTGGTAATACCGGTTTCGGTGCCATGTCAGCCCACATTCCCGATGGTGGATACTGTCTCATTGCATATGGACCTCATGTTGGTGTTGCTGCTGACGGTACTGTAGGAAAGGTAGAACGCTCTGGTGTTTCCCTCATCGATTCCTGCTGCGGAAGTGCTATTGCTGCCTCCAATTACGTGAAAGGGATTACCGATGGAGGTGCTCAGATCAACATCAGACTTCAAGAATTCACTGATTTTCAGCAGCAAGCTGTTCAGGAGCTCATCTTGCCCCACGGAAAGCGTCTTTCCGAGGCGGGAGATAACCGCATGGTAGAGCTTCCCTACGCTCTTTACGAGTCACAAGATTTGCTCATGGGAGAAATTGTTCAGGTAGGATGCAACGGAATCAAGAGAGGTCTTGCTCTTCTTGGTGGGATTCAGATTAATACAGGTCCTGATACTCTTGATTACTTTGTACCTCTTAGGTTCGACTTTGTGAACTTCAGAGGAGAGCTTGTTCAAGATTTGCTTCCTACACTGTTGGAGTAAGTTCAAGGCGACTTGACCTGTAGCTAGCTATGTAATTATTTTTTCAAAGTAATCACTAATTAATTTAATCGAATGTCCTTGTCTCGACTTTTTCCAGTTATTCTTCCCACAAGGCTGCTCAATTGGCAATAAGACGCACGGATTACGATTACGATACAGTTGAAAGCAAGATTCCTAACCCTAACCAGGGAGGAGTGAAGAAAGGGTTCATGGAAGAAGAAGAACAGAAAGAAAATCCAGCATTCGTAGTTCGAAGTGTGAAGAAGCTGGTCATGCCATGGACGAAGTTTTAAACCCTATCGTAGACATTTTGAATTTACAAAAATCCTTTGGGATAAAGGAGGCAAGGTTTCAGAGAGTTACATTTCGTTGCCATGAGGTTTATGCATTTAACAACGTCTATTGTAGTGGGGAAGCATTTGAATAGCAATAAAGACGACACAGCGACAGACGACCAAGTTACATTACAGTATAAACTGCAGTTCAACTGCAGTGCTGTTGTCGGCGCTGAACCTATACCAAGTGCTCTAACTTATACTAGAGTAATGCCACACATGGCCATTCATTCAAAGAAATTCTTTAGTATCACATTTTTTCCAATACGAATACTGTGCAGCAAGTTCTACGAGGAATCGAATGACAATCGCAAGTTTTACTGCGCAAAGGCAAACCATCATTTCTTCTCCACTGTTCGTTGCTGCATTTCAAGCATTCCGTCACGTCCATCATCGTCCAGCAGCACCATCACAATTATCGTTCCTCCACAGCAGCAGCAGCGGAACACCATCAGCATTATTTGATCATACAGCTATTTCTTCAGCATCAGGCCAGACTCTCCTCGTCCTTTACAGCATTAAATCTAGTTGATTGTCCCACCAGCATGGACAACCATTTGCTCTCGCCCAGCATTTGAGGATGGAGAGATGCCCTTCTTTAGCTGCATATACACAAGAAGTCCATTCGTCCCATGGACAGCCATTTGCTCTCGCCCATGTGAGGATGGAGAGATGCCCTTCTTTAGCTGCAGAGGCACAACACGTACTAACCTCATGCCTTGAACGTAATGCCGAAAGAAGGCTGAAACTGGCGTTTACTAAATTCGACTTTATTTGGCTGCTTCTGGTTCAACCGTTCTTCATATTGATGCTGGTCAGGTTCAACCATTCTTCGTACTGCTTCTGGTTCAACCATTCTTCATTCGTCATGAAAAGAATTTGAATTGAATAAACACTTTCTATTTTTATTTAATCATGGGGTCATGTAACTTTAAGCTTCTTTTAACCCTAACAACAGTGAGTCCATAGGTTGTAACATATTATTAATACGATATTTGGCGCGTCTCAATCTTTTTTCCAATGATGAAGGAATCAAGATCAAGATGTGGCTATCACGATCATTGGGAATTAGAAAACAAGAGCATTAGAAGATGATCATCCAACGAATACTTTGAATGGTGCTAAATACTTTGAATGGTTCAAGCACGCGTGATTCAAGGAAGGCAAAAAGGCACAAAGTTCAGACGATCCCTCCTTTTTCCGCCTCTACACACGTCAACAGAGCCATCATTGTGAATGCACTATACATCATTTGACAACTTGCATGGTTCTTTTGGCATCCTCTGGTCCAACCGAAAATGGTTGCTATCCCACCAGGTTGCGTACACGAGTACTAACGAGGAGGACTAGTAAAACAAATGCAAGCATAGTATCACTGTTATGAGTACCGTCTTTCTTTCATAAATAACGATGATTGCATTTTAATAATACAGTATGTATTCCCTTCAGCCTCGGTAAAAATCTATTCGTAGCCAGGAAAAAGGAGCTCAAACCACAAATGAATGTGCTTGACCAACCGCCATCACGATTCCTTGTCAGCAAAGGTGGTCACTATATCACAACAGAAAAACATCCACTGCCAATTGCATCATGAGATCAAAAGATGACGAATAACCTCAAATGAATACGGCGATCAGCCAGATGAGTTCATTCATTTCTGATGGAGAATGGATTTGACTGACATATTTCATCTGCGGAATCAATCCATCATCAAACAACCAATCATATATCATGAGCTAGTGTACTCTTCTTGTTGCCCACTGTCAATCATTCCCCTGTATTCGTCGTGACATTTACAGCAGTACGTGTAGCTTCAGTACTTGTTGTATTGCTGGTCATGCCAATCACAGCAGCTTCATTCAAAGTTTTGTTCCTGACAACCATGTATTGTAACCTACCATCCAAATGTTCAAGATAAGCAGGCTCGTATGGAGCTCCATACAAATGCTGCGCAACCTGTGCGTTACAAGTCCAATTGACATTTCGGGCATGGTTCATCATGACCGATTCTAATGGGCGACGGATAGAACTCACAATCATTTTTTCCATGATCCACTTGTAGTGTTCCACAGAAGCAAAGTGATTGTTATCTGACCATTTATCAGTCCTGGTCAAATGGATTCCGTTCACATTTTGCACCTCATCAGTAATGTTCGAACATGCATCTTTTCCTCTTTTGTGTCGAGCAGGAATATTCCTCATTTTATTGAACCGAATGTTTTTGACGACGCCTGGGAAATCCCTCATGGTTTTGATAATTGCCGCGTGGTTCACTTTTGTAACAAACTTGAAATCATGCTGGAAAAAATATAAAAATTCCGTCCTTGGGTCCAATAAATGCAATGTTTTGTTCAGATTGCCTCCAATATGCTGATTTTCATGATTGGAAATGATATGGTAGCGAAAGTTCGTTCGATACATGAATTCCTTCATGATATTGGTGGAGTATTTTTCAAGTGTAGCCTCTTTATCCCATCGTTCTTGACCCGAGACACGGTCCCTGACCCTCCCCGTGACACGGGGGAGATTATCAATCAAGATGTAAATTGGCATATTATGGGGCAAGCCTTCGAACATGAGTTCTATAAAGTTGATGACTTCAATGAGTAATGCCGGGGATGGTGCACTAGGAATCCAATTGGTGGTAATTAGAATGGCAGTTTCCTTTTCTTTTGACTCAGATGATAATTTGCCACTAGAAGTACCGAATATAGATTGCTGTTGCATCAACTTTTGTGACACAAGACGAATTGTTGATACATTGTATTGCAGTTCAAGTGCAACTAAGATACACATGATCACCACTACACCACGTAGTACTGCTGGTGAATAGGTCGGGGGGGGGCTTCTTCTTCCTGGTGATTCTACTAGGCATGATCACTATTTTACGAATTTTAATAGTAGTCCAGGAACCAGTAATCCAAGATGTTCTCTTGATTGAGAAGACCGGTTCAACTTTCATATTCATCATATTTTTAGGCTTATTTTAAAAAACACTAGAGAGAAGAACAGCAATGACTTTCCTAGCTCGTTTGTTAGGTTGCGCGACTCGTGACGAATCCCCTTTTGGCGCGAGTCATGAAAGACTAATCTGGGTGGGTGGGATGGGAGGGCATGATGCTGATTTAGAATCATGACGGAACTCCTAAAAATATGTGTATGGCTCAGCAGAGAACGAACTTCTCACATTCTAAACCTACTTGAACTACGAATATTTAGCTGTCGATAGAATACAATTTGAAATTTGAATCACTGTTCGTACCGACAATACTTTCAACTTACTAATGTACGTTATTTTATTTCCCTTTGCATTTTTTCTGCAGCATGAACCATTCCAAACTAGACACTGCGATCCTCGATAGCCTTCGCGTGGCGTCCACCAAGTGCACCCACCGAGCATTATTTACGCTCAGCAAATACGTGGAACTTATGAGTATATATCTGACCGTTAAGGATAACGGTCAGAATATAATATGTAATGTTCAGAAGATTTAGTGAGCGTGTTTCAGTTTTCGGCCCGTGTATGATGGTACTGAAATGGAAGGCCTATACTGACTATTGTTTTCGAGAATTGTTGATACTTAGATTGGATGTATGTATGTTATGACAATACTTCTTGTTGAATGCGTTTGTTTCTTCTTCATATCAAACAATAATTTGAAATTGTATTCAGCGTTTTATTTAGTCTAGAAAAATTATTTAAAATGTTATCCCCAGTATGATGGCGCGGTTTCCATCTTTTTATTAAGGAACCCGGATGTGACTCATTATTTCCAAGGTGACGGTATCAAACCATCTTCGAATGAATCTGACACAGCAGTACGGTACCGCAGTACCTTGCTCTATGCTAGGTGGTACATATGATACTGTTGTACAACTGATCTGCCCGACAAACAATAGTAAACCAGAAGATCCACATATGACAATTGTATCATTATCATCTCCAATACGACAACAAGTACTACACGGACTACTATTAATATTAATCTCAATCACAATAGGAAGTCTTATTGCACCAAGTCAAACCGTCATTTCTTCTCCAGTTGTTTTCGTTGCTGCAGCATTTCAAGCACCATTCCGTCTTCTTCGCATTCATCATCATTGTCGTCGTCCGGCAGCTTTATCACCAACGCCATCACCATCAAAAATATCATTTATCCACTGCAGCAGCAGCAGCAGCAGCAGTAGTAGCACAACAACTTATACGAATACTCGTATTCATACTAGTACTAGTACTAATATTTTCAACATGCCAAGAGGAATCAAGAAAGAAAACCTCCCCTCCAAAACATGCATCACGTGCAACCGACCCTTTACATGGAGAAAGAAATGGGAAAAATGTTGGGAAGAGGTGACAACCTGTAGCAAGAGCTGCAATCGTAAACGCAGACAACAGCAACAGCAGAATCATTCTTCTTCTCGTCTCTTGATGAAACAACATAATCAGGATCAGCAGGAAGAAGATCACCAAGGTGTGGATACGAATATGAATGCGGATGCGAATATGAATATGGATGATGTTGAGAGTGCGCCTGATGTTGCGAAGGCATTGGATCTTATTGCAGAAGAAGGATTAGACCAAAAATCTGCTGGTTCGAAGCATCATCAATCTCGCAATGATATTTTTTTTAATAATAACGATGACAACAATATCGACGATAATATCAATGACGAATCCAATGACAATGGTGATATCTCAAACTCGAATGAAAATGAACATGAAAATACAAATGTCGAACAACTCCTGAAAGAACTCAACCTGCTTTCCAACAGCAGTGATGGTAATGACGAAGAAGACGAAAACAACATTGATAGTATTATCGACCCAAACTCAACACCAACACCAACACCAACACCACCAAAACCAACAAACAAGAATACCCTCCGAAAAGAACTCAAGAAACAAAAGAAACAAGAACGCAGACTCCAAAGAGAAGGAAAAGGCGATCCATCCTTTGGTCAAAAGCAATGCGACATGTGTGACAAGAGTGTGGATCTATTGATTCGATGCACGTATGATGCGACTCTGGATTGGAAGATGGTATGTGGTAAATGTTGGAATGTTGCTTCTGGTGGTGTTGTAGATGGGGATAAGTCTCATCCGCATTATAAATATGGTGGTCTCTGGAAGAATCGGAGAAGGAAGTAAGGTAAGGTACAAGTACTCAGTTATATACAGTATGGTAGCTCGCACGGTAAAATACAATTAGATGTATAATTACTATAATTAGTATTTTTGTACTATACTTCTTATTCAATGTTGTTCAACTTCTTTCTTTCTTTCTTATTATTGATATTAAGTAAACGAATATTTAATTTCCCTTAGCCATGGCAGCAACCTCCTCCGCAAAAGAAGGTCCATCCTGCTTCTCAACTCCCTCTCCAACCTCAATTCTAACAAAAGCAGTAACATCAGCCTTGTTCTCCTTCAAAATCTCACCAACAGACTTCTTGGGTTCCATAACAAAAGGCTGTCCCTTGAGTGCAACCTCTCCTGCAAACTTCCTCATCCTTCCAGCAACCATCTTCTCCGCAATATCAGCAGGCTTGCCCTCATTCATGGCAATTTCAAGCTGAATCTTCTGCTCCTTATCAATGATATCCTGTGAGACATCACTAGGATCCAAGAACTGGGGTGAAGAAGCACATACATGCATGCACACGTTCTTGAGGGTCTGTTCATCCCCCTCTCCAGCAACAACGACTCCAATCTTACCTCCATTATGGATGTAAGTAGAGCAAACACTTCCTTCAATATAGGTAACACGTCTCACCTCAATATTCTCCCCAATCTTGGCCACGAGTGCAACCCTCTCCTCCTCAAATTCTTCCTTGAGAGCAGCAATATCTACCTGATTCGCAATAGCCGAATCAGCAACCTTGTTGGCGAACGCCAAAAAGGATCCATCCTTGGCAACGAAATCAGTCTGACAATTGACTTCTACGAGTGCGGAAGCATCTCCAGCTTCGTTGGAACGGATGATGATTTGTCCTTCAGCGGCGACCTTTGCGGCTTTCTTGGCGGCCTTGAGCTGTCCGGATGTTCTCATGTTTTCAATTGCAGCTTCGACGTCTCCTTCGGTTTCGACGAGTGCTTTTTTGCAGTCCATCATTCCTGCGCCGGTTAGCATACGGAGTTCCTTGATGAGGGCGGTTGTGACGGTAGCATAGAGGGAGGTTGAGGTGCTAGGGGAGACAGTAGTGCGAGGAGCAAAGGTGGAGGAAGGGGAGAATGCGGATGCAGCAGTGAATGCAATGGCGAAGATGGTAGCAGTGAACTTCATTTTGAATTAATTAGATTTGATTGAGTTGAGATGGAGATTGAGGTAAAGAAACAAATCAAATGACTCCAATGGTTCATTGCATGTTTAATCTACCGGCCTTGCACATCCTGAACGCTGGTATCGCACATCGTACAAAAACACATCAAAGATGATGTGTTGGTTTGCAAGTGGTCCACTCGTCTCCTTCATGCGTCAGTCAGTGCATAATAATCATTGTTGGATTGGTAAATCACATCAATGAGTTGGAAGAAGAAGGAAGGTGTTGAAGTGATTTCAAATTGTACTGTTGGGTTGGGGATCTCATTGGATATTCAATTAAAAAATATTTGAAGGACCATTTGGACCAATCAACAATCAAGAAGGAAGGTGACGTGGTTTAATATGATGACGTCAATCACTAAACAGAACAGCGAATGCGAGCTGAGCTTAGCAGAAGGATGGCTTCATTCGTCATGAATGTCATGAAACACGAGAAAGGTTCATCCACAACACATAATACTATTGCTACCAGTATTAGCACTGAATAATCAATTACATCAAACCAACAATAAAATGATGCAAAGAATCAACAACCAAAGTAACAGCACCATTAAAAATAGTAACAGTAACGTTACTAGTAAGAAGACAGTGAATGCGAGATTAGTGATTGCAGCGACAATATTGGCAGGGGTTTCCATTCATACCAAGACCAATGCTTTCACTTCCACTGCTAGGTCTACTACCAACAGCTTTAATACAAGGACTAATGTTGGTACTGGTACTAGTGGCACTAGTAATACTTCATCCCTGACGACGCTCTTTGCCAAGTCTAAGACGAATACGAATGCTGCCAATCTGAATTGTCAACTAGTGGTACCACCGTCACCATTACTATCCATCGTGGAGACGCTGCCACCATTCGACTTTCTTGAATCAGCATCAGCATCACAGTCAACCACTGATATACTTCCAACATCTCTCGCCTCCTCCAAAACACCAACGGGAGGAATGCGAGCTCTACCAGACCATGAACAAAACTCGGAATTCGAACTCATGCTCGGAAGAGCCATGGACACTCTTCGCGAAGACTACCCAGCCCTCCTCCACAAACCACCCACTTATACAATCTACGACCCCGACATTGAAATCGTTGATCCATCCGGGGTTAAACTGCACTCTCTCAAATCATACAAGGGATCCTTTTCTTTCTTGCACACGGTTGTCAAAATATTCTATTGTCCCAAAATGAGTTATATCACTCATAAAATGGCCTATGACGTGGCGAGGAAAAATATTAGGATTTCTTGGAATGCTGTGCTCATTCCACGCTTTGACCTCACTTTGCACATGAACATGGACAAGGAAGACCTCGAAGAAAAAAAGAGAAGGAATCAACTCCACGTTGATGGAATTAGTGTCTATGAATTGGATCGCAAGACGGGCTTGATTCTGCAACATCGTGTGGAACATTTGTTGGTCAATGATGCCCCCGTCAAAGCTCCACAGGGGATCTTTTCCTTGATTCAGGATAAGGCCAGGTCTGGACGGGATGGGGTTGGTGTTCCCGTCTTTTGGAAATATGGTCATGATGGCCCCAATGAGAATATGGATTTGAATAGGATGGAATTTCGTCCGCCTCTTATCATTGGGAAATCTTCTTCCATGCTCTTTTCTTCTTCGGAAGGTACCATGGACAGCAGCGACAGCGCAAACAGCAACGGTAACGACAATGAAATTCCATTTGACCAAAGAGCATTCGACAGTAAAAACTTATCCCGGAGAAAGTTCAATCTCAAACCCATTACTGAAGCAGAATTTATCCTAATCCAGAAAAAAACCAAGGAACTCGAACAAGAACTCGAAATTACCAACCGGCAAAAAGAAGTTGAGAAAGCGGCAGCGAAAGAACTGGCTCTCACGCTCCAAAAGGAGAAGGATAGCGATGTAGGGGCCAGAGTAGGGGCAGGATTTGGGGATTTCTTGAATAAGATTGGGGGAATGACCAAGGATACGTGTTTTGATAATTTTGATTGTGAGAGGCCGGAGGTTTGTTGTGATTTTGGGTTTAAGAAGACTTGTTGTAGGAGTGGGGGGTTGGTGTTTAATGGGAAGCCGAAAGGGTTGCAGAGGATTCCTGTCAAGGTTGTGGCAGATGATGATCAGTGGGCGAGGCAGAGGGGTGGACCTGGGCAGGATTTTGGATATTAGACTACGTACACGACGTACTTTAGTAACATACAAGAATTATTAAAAAATTCCAGGATATGCAATGTACATCTTTTCACATATTTGGCACTGTATTATATTGAATGTGTGTAACGCTGATCTCGTTCCAAAATGTAGTAAGTTTTGGAACGCGAAATGCAAATAACATACTGTACGGCAGTACGTGCACACATTCTACAGTAATTTTGAATACATTGTACGTATATTGAATATGTTATAAATGTTTATAATGGAACATAAGAGCAGGGCTCACTCCTCCATAGTGTAATCGACTCGTTCGAAACTGCAAACTTGAAACGACTCTTCTATCTCCCAGCAGCTCCAAATAAACCCTCAAAATCAAACTCCTTGATTACCGTTTCATCTTCTGTTTTAACGGGCGTTGGAGCTTCTTCCACGTTCACAGCAGGTCCAGCAACCTCCTCAGCTTTCACCTTGTCGGGCTCCTCGTTTAGGTTAGCATTCGCCTTCTCCAACACTTCATATTCCCCACCATTTTCATTGTTGCCAGAATCAGAAGCAAGCGAAGCAGAAGCGACAGCTGCCGTTGCGCCATTGGCATCAGGTTGCGCCATTGGCACCGGAGGCTGAGGCGCAAGGCCCATGTTCGTCCTTGAGTTCTCTGCACCTCCCTGAGCCGCAACCGCACCAGCTACAGCAGGCACACGACCATGACCTTGTCCCATGACCTCCTGAACACTTAACCCATCATACTGCCTCTGAATC
>Ga0115005_10003961_pt1 | contig 11843 bp, 9 predicted proteins | sample ArcOceMetagenome_FD_87163 | JGI IMG/M metagenome (GOLD analysis project Ga0115005, IMG submission 87163) | Marine eukaryotic phytoplankton communities from Arctic Ocean - Arctic Ocean - Greenland ARC118M Metagenome | ecosystem: Environmental > Aquatic > Marine > Oceanic | place: Arctic Ocean...
AGAAAACTGACATTCCAGAAATCGATGCGGCTCCTGTTTCCTCGAAGTCGCCTGATGAAGAAGCTGATTATGAAAATAATCCTTTGGGCACAGTAGCTCGTGCAGCACCTTTACCTGATTATGCCATCAATATTCTGGGTCCAACTCGTGCAGCACCTGCACCTGAAGTAGAAATGTTTGTAGATGACATTTCTTACGACCAACCTAATGAGAAATCCTTTGAAGATGAGATTAAGGCAGAAGATGATCTGTCAATGGCAGTCGACGAAGAGCTTGATGTTTTATCTCCTCTTGTTTCACCTGCTAATACGCAATCTTCCCTTATAAGCAGCAGGTCTCTTCAGTCAGGAAGATTTAAACTCCCTTGAACCACAATTAGACACTAACTCAAAACAATCATATACCATAATAACTAGAATTATTAAATAAAGCCACAACTAAATAATTACATACGTATGTAAGAGACTTGGACTACACATTGGAATTTTTACTGCTTAATTAAGGTTTTGTCCCTTCGTGATAGTCTGTGCGGCCAAGACTTCCATTAAACAATCTGAAATCGCTACATCTTTTGATTCTCTTTTTTCTGATTCTCTTTTTTCTGATTCTCTTTTTTCTGTTGCTGATTCTCTTTTTTCTTCTTCCGGAGCAACTTCTTCCTGGCTTTACTTCCGAAGTGTTTTGTTTGCTCTTCGAATAGTTTCCTGGCATAGTCATACAGCTTTACATCGAATCGAGTCTGCCATTTGATCAATGCATTAGCTTGAGATCCTCTCTTTGGCAACTCGTATTCTACTTCATTGGGGTTTGTTTTTTCTTTGAGGTGATCGACAATGCATTCTTCTTGTTGCATTCTCTTTGTCTCATCGTCATCAAATGCCCATTCGAAGTATTTCATTATTCGATAAACTGTTTCCTCGCCATCATCCAAGAACCCTACGAGAAATTTTCTTCTTAGGATCTCCTTAGCTTGTTCTAAATGTTCCTTTGTTATCTCTCCTTCCATCTGACCAGTTAAGAAGCGGCATACCCAGTCTACAGTATTTTCGTTTCAACTTAGTATGAGGAATATTACATGAACGTTTAAAAAGCTTCGACGAGAAAGATCAATGACTTACTGTTTTCAATACCATTCCCCTGTGCGTAGTCTTCCAAAGTTACACTCGGATCAATATAGCCGCTATCCCCTCTTGTGGCATGCCAATAGTGACTCACAGCCCTTTCAAGAGGATCCCTGAGTATTGTAAAAGCTCGCCCCTTGTGTTCCAACTCAAATAACATGCCGACTTCACCAAAATAACTGCTTGTGATAAGGTCAGCTAAGCCTGAATCTGCCAACCCTAAGATTATAAGCAATGGTTTGTAAGCAACTGTAGAACAATTATCATAAATACAGTGGGAACCACTGTGCCCGGTACGTACCTAAATTGGCAGCTCGATGCAGTCCGTCAATTGATGTCGTGTCAACATTTACATACTTAGCTTCGTCAACCTCCACAACTTGCAACGCAACATCAGCATCGTGGCCAGATCCCACGCCAACTTCAGACGCCAAGATTTTCCCCAAGCACTTTCCAGCTATTTCCTTTATGGCTGATCCTCCACTTCTGGGAATATGAAAAAAGAAATTTGAGTCTGTTTCTCTTCTTGGTGCAGCTGTTTCCGAGAAGTATCTGAATGGCTGTAAAAATTCTTTTCCTTCCTCTATGATTTCTTCCTCAGGAGGGGCTTCTGGTTCTGTTATTTGTAAAGCTGGTATTTGATTTTCGAGTTGGCTTTGTTGTCCTTCCCCCTGTCCCATCATTTTTTTTGATTCTAGACTAGTCATTCTCATTAATACATCATCTTGATTCTTTGTCGCAGTCAGCATGACCATGGCCAACATGAAAAGAGAGGCAACCATTATACTTGCTCTTCTTTTCGATCTTGATTCTCTCTTTTTCATTTCCAAGTCTCTGAGTGCTCTTTCCGTAGAATCTGCACTCCTGAAAACGAGTCCAGATTTAGTGGTTATATATCCATACCGACGAAAGGGAGAATCATTCGAATTTTGGTTGAATGGTGAATTCGATGAAGCATAAATTGAAGATGAGTAGTTTGGCATTGGAGGCTCAGGCATTGGAAACTCTGCGTTGAAGGTTTGATTCTGTTCTTGGTCTTGCACATTTGTTCCTAATGATTGTTGATGAAGGTCTGACATCAAGCCGCTCTTCAAAGATTTGTATTCATATCCCTCCATACTAATTCTTCAACTGCTTGTCTCAATTTCTGGAGGATACGCAGGTCGACAGGGATTTTCTGATAATGAAAGGTAATGATTTGCAATGATGGTGAATGGTATTAATAATGGGATGCTGGTGATTCCTTCACGTTAAGAAAAAGGATCCGGCGGTCGCCAGCGGTCATTTGGAAGACATACTGTAGGTCATAAGTCAAAACTCCGATTTTTGTCGATCATGCTTGCGGAGAATTTAGAAATGTGAGTATCTTGTCGACAATTGTTGGTGATATTGGACGGCATTATTCTTAATGTATTACAAGAAACAATTGGATGCTGTGCTCTATGAATAAGTGAATTCAGAAATGTGAGTATCTTGTCGACAATTGACGGTATTGGCCGGCAGTATTCTTAATATTACAAGAAGCAATTGGATGCTTTCTGATAATTCGGAAGTTTTCATTCATTACTTATGTTGCATAGTAAGGCATGGTCTCATAGTATTCTACACCCTCTGTATCCGACATAGATTCAGCCTCGTATTGTCCAGTCTTGTAGTATTTCTCCGCATCAAATTTATAATCATCTTTGCCACCTAACCGTGTTGGGATGAAATCATCGTGAACTAATTCTTTCAACATAGCGTCCCTCTGCTCATCGTCATTAGGGAGAATGTGAATCTTTTGTCTCACGACTTGTGGAAGGAGTGGTAACACGAGTTTTAGAAACATTTGCGCAGCGCCAGACACATTGGCAATCACAAAAACACCGAGTTTATCAGGATAATTGTCTTGCATTTTCTTTAGTAAAGTCTTCGTTGGTCCGATTGGAGGGATTTTGGAAAATCCAACATCATCACAATCCAAAACAACATTGCATTTTCCAATTTTACCACCAGAACGCGAGAACGTATCCGCTACGCACATATCAAGAGCATTCAAAATTGCTCGATTGAAAGCTTCCGGATTTTGCATTTTGAATAACCCTGGCCTCAACCAAAGAATAGACGCCCCTCCCACGGCTGGATCAGTATGATGCCTTGTTGGACTGTACCCTCTTACGTAGACCCAGCCCAGCTGATTCTCGTTCAGTGCGGAAGGAGTGATCTTCCATGGCTGGTACTTTTCTCTGAATTCAAGAGTATTGGTAATGGCAAAGTCTGCTGGGCATCCTTCTGAACAGATACCTGATCCAGGAAAATTTGTCACCAAATTCTATTCGAAAATTGAAAGAGTGAGGGGGAAATTGCAATGTAACACCTTCGTATTTGTGTGCTGACTGACTCACCTCGGGCCAATCCATGATCTTCATGTAGGCGGCGATTAATCTCAAGCCACTGAATTCCATGTCTTTGTCCCAATCGTCTTTTTCAGGGAACCACCATGAATGTTTTCCTCCAAACTTCACCTGTTCCATTATTTCTTCAAATGAAGATTCTTGATTCAAAAGCTTTGGATTCTTTTGCACATTTTCTGCCACTTTTTTTGCCAGTGCCAACTGTTTTGACGTCAAGTTAAAGTCTAATGGTGCAGAAACAAAGAAGGTCCAATCGAACTTATCAACACTAGGTTCTTCAACGCTTAACTCAATCTGTTCCGCCTTCTTCCGAAAAATACATGCAATCTTCGACATGAACTTCTTCAATGGGTGCTTCTTTTTAGATTTCTTCTCAGGCTTGGAAATTGGAGGACAAGGTGAATGGGTATGTACCTGAGGCATTGTTGTTTTGTAGTGGACAGTAGGATGCAATAATTCTGCAACTGCATGCAAAACATTAAATGTTCCTCTACACAGAATTTCGTGTCTTTTCCCGGCCGGTGCAGGGACGTAATCAAACAAATCTTCCTCGTCTTTTTCGTGTTCCTTTCTCCAGAAAGATTCATCGCAATGGTCGTCTTCTTGCTCGTTAAGTATACGTACTGGACATTGTTCCACTTTCTCCATGACAATAAACGTACCCAGTTCATCATCGTAAGGGCAAAATAAGCGGAGTCCAATTCGTAGATTTGCAAATGTCATGAGCACGGCAATGTAAGAAAATACAAATACTGCTGTGATGTGTTTGATAGGCGATGGATTCTTTTGATCTGTCGACAGATTGGAGGTCGTTGACATTCCATTGCTGCCGTTACTTTTCGTCTCTGTAGAGATTGAAGAATCAATGTTAAACTGCACCTTTTGCTTTTGCTTCTTCTTTCGCTTCTTTTGAACGTTGTTATTCGAGAGAAGTTCTTCGCCATTTTTACGTTTTGTTGGTGAATTTGATAAAAACTGTAATTCGTCCACAAGGTTCTCTTGTGTTGTCTTCTCAATCTTTATAGTCTCTTGCACAGGCTCGTCTACGCTTGTGTCTAGTTGTGAGACAAAGTTCAATTCGTCCACCAAGTTATCTTCATTTCTTTTACTTCCTGCATCTTCTATTTCCTCTTCCTTTGGAGAATCTTGAGAAATGAAGGCCAGTTCATCTGCTAGATTACCTCCCATCTCGTGAGCACCAGAATTATTTGTATTCGCCTGTGCTTTCTCTGGCAGCGTAGAGTTCGAAAGGAATACAAGATCATCAGATAAACTCTGGTTCAACTCTCCTCCAGAATTTTGGCCGTCTTGATAGGTGTGAGATTTCTTTTCATCGTTATCACTTTTGTCTAGGTGTGAGACGAATTTCAATTCGTCAACCAAGTTCTCTCCATTTATTTCATGTTTTCTCAATCCCACGTCTTCACTATTGTCATCCTTTGAAAAACCTTGGGAAATGAAGGCCAGTTCGTCTGCCGGATGTTCTGTCTTCTGGCCAGCGCTTCTGCCCATGGTCGTGCCATTCAAGACTTCCTTCGTTGTTTCTTGTTTTGGCTGTGCTGAGATGAATGTAAGTTCATTCATGTAGTTCGACGAATCTTCATCCTCATTCAGAACACCTTTGATAGGTTTAGACATTTGATCTCGCCTAACCTCTTGAGTGAAGCTATTTCGCTTTGAGTGAATTATATTTTAAATCTGGGGATGCTCGGATGCTTCAACGCTTCAACGCTTCATTTCAACCTTCCACTTGGATGTGCGTTGTTGTTTGGTTTGTGAGTCGTCGATATCACCATCACTTAGTACGGTATAAAGCGTTCGTTAGTTAAATGTGAGAACTATCTAAGTGGGGTTGAAGTGACGGACGACGGACGGACGGAGGAGGATATCAACAGTCGAACCTGTTTCCGCACAAGATTATCTTATTGTTGTTGAATTTGTGGCTTTGATTGTCCCCCCATTCGCCCCCCCTCCCCCTCTTAGAGCTTTTCTGTAAAAGAGTACGTACCGACCGGTAGACCGTACCGGAAAGTCTTCATGATGATGCTGGGTTGAAATTACACGGTAGGCTTCAATCAGTTGTACTTATTGAGAGCACAAAAAGTACTGTACTTGTAGCTATGACATAAATGTATCTACTCTCCCAAAGGATTATTTCACCATTACGGCGAATTATAGACTACACGTAGATGCAGAGAACAGCAGAGAAGAAGAAAACGATAAAATTTTGGCAGAACAAAATTGACAGCATACATCTAAGAAGATTGTTTTGGTAACATTAAAGGTCAAATCAATTCATCTTGCGCTGATACAGCTTATTCTACATTTTTAAACTGGTGTATTTTGAATTCTTAGCGACGACGTGTACGAAGGCAGCTACTTCCGCCTTGTTGATCGAACAGTGAAAAGAGGTTTATCATCGTCGGTTTCTGCGCCCTGAGTGTCTATATGATGTGTTCTCTTCCCAAGCAGATCTATAACTTCTGAGTTGCTATTATTCTCCTGTACTACATCTTTGTTATCCAATTCATCTCCTTCATGTTCATCGTCGTTTGCAAGCAGTTCCATAATTGGGTTTGATTCCAAATTTCCCAGCGCAACAGTCATTTCAATGATTTGTTTCCCGCTTGTAGATGTATTTCCATCCTCCTGATTGCCACTGCATTCGCTAGAGTTGTCTGAAACATTCTTCTCCTCGTTATCTTTGTGAAGAAGTGAATCTATTTGTAGAGGGTTGGAGCCCTGCGTTTTCCCTTCTTCTATCTTGCTCTCAAGTTCTTGGTTGGCATCTGCCATCTTTGGTAAGAAACTTTGTAGTCTGTTCATTAGATCGCTGTTCCCGTGTTTTAAGGGAGCCACATCATCGTGCGGTATTTTGGTGGTGCTCATCGTAGAGTGATATTTTCAGCTTATTTCTGAATACTATTAGAACAGTGCAATGTCTATCTGTTCTTCAGTGCTTAATTCCTATTGATTTGTTACGAGGAATATGGGTAAACACTGTATTCAAAGTGGATGTCTATGTGATGGGCTCGTCGGCTGTGTCGGCTGTGTCGGTGTGTCATGTACGAGTGCTATTGTGTTGGTGCCTGGTTGGTATGAATGAATGAATCTGTCGAAAGTGGGTGGTTTTGTGATGTGACTTTTGCTTCGCGCAATCTCAAATCTCTGTTATAATACCGCGCTGACGAACAAAACAACAGAAGTCTCGTTACTGTTCTACCGGCCACTAAACCCATCCTTTGCCATCAACTCAGAAGTCATGGTAGAAACACTTTCCTCAACCCAGCCATACAAACTCAAGATCCTCGTTACATCACAGGAATGATAATTGGAAATCGAAACGCGTCCAGGACCATATCCCGCGTCAAGCCGATCACCTGCAAAAAAGTGCATTGCACAATTATTTCTCTTCTGTTTTTATTGTGCAAATCGATCGCGTTTACAATACCGTCTTTAAAATACTATTCAAAGCCTTCGTCCTCAGGACCAGGAAAAGGGATATTGAGGTCACAAGCCGGTGCGGTACATTTTGCGAAACCAGCATCCCTAATCGATGAAATAAGTACAGACATTGAAAATTTGCCCATTTACAGCATTTTGGATTCAATTCGAGAGTCAATTAATGACAAACCAAACCTTCTTCTGGAAGCAGCCCCAGGAGCAGGAAAGACTACAATTGTCCCACTTTTATTATCTTCTTTTGTGCCATCTGATGATAACAAAAAGGGGGGGAGTCGAACAAATGTAATTGTTGTCGAACCGAGACGAGTAGCTACTCGATCTGCCGCGCAAAGAATGGCAAAACTAATTGATCAATCAGCAGGTGGTTCAATCGGTTATGCAATGAGAGGTGAAAGCAAGCAATCCTCAAAGACGCAGGTGACAGTGATGACTGACGGTATTTTGTTGAACAAGTTACGAGATGATCCTGAACTTGATGGCATTGATGTCGTCATTTTGGACGAATTCCACGAGAGGGGTGTAGGCGCTGATACAGCACTAGCACTTTTGAGGGAAGTCCAAATGAATTATCGTCCAGATTTGAAATTGGTAGTGATGAGTGCTACACTTCTCGGCGATGTTGATAATTCTGGGGATGCAGAAAATACAGGCACCAAACTTATGCGGGTTCTTGGCGGTTCAGACACTTGCAATATACTTCGCAGTGATGGTAGACAGTTTCCAATCACCATTCAACATGCAAAAAGATCAAGTCCTCTTCATGGTGCATTGCTCAATGACTCCAAGCTCCTTATAAATACCATGTTAGATGCAATCGAGGAAGGACTGTTAAGGGCACCGTCCAAAGGAGACGTTCTTGCCTTTTTACCTGGGGCAAAAGAAATTAGAAAAGTAGTTCAACAAGTGAGATCAAGAGGGTTTGATATCGATGTATTTCCATTATACGGAGCTCTCCCAAAAGCTGACCAAGATAAAGCGATTTATAAAGGTGAATCTGACCGACGAAGGATTATTGTTTCTTCTCCCATAGCAGAAGCTTCTCTTACCATTGAAGGAGTTACATGTGTCGTTGATTCTGGGTTTCGCCGTGAACCAAGGTACGATGCAAACACCGGGCTGCCGCGTCTGGTCACTGTTTCATGTTCAAAAGATTCGGCAATACAAAGAGCTGGGCGTGCAGGCAGAACAGAAGATGGATATTGCGTAAGACTGTTTTCAGAGGGTGAATTTGGTAGACTGTCGGATCATGCTTTGCCTGAAATTGCATCTACAGACTTAGTACCAACTGCTTTATTGCTTTCTGAATGGGGTTGCACATCGGCTAACGAAATACTAGAGAATATGCCTTTCGTTGACCCACCGCCGAAAGATGCATTGAGCAAAGCTCACCAAATGCTTGTTGATCTCGAAGCACTGGAAGAGTACAAAGTACCAAATACAAGGGAGAAAAAGTATAGGGTAACAGGACATGGGCAGGCTTTGGTACGACTGCCCACCCATCCTCGGTTTGCGACATCAATCATTAAAGCGGCCGAATTAGGAAAGGTACCCCTCGCGGCTGCGGTGACAACTGCTGCACTTTTAGATGAAGAAATTATTGGACGCCAGGAGTCTAACCTTGCCCTTCGCATAAAAGATATCCTTCATGATGGACCATCATCTATGAATGGGAAGAAAATTGTTAATTACGCTTCACGTATCAGTGCAGATGCGAGGTCTGCAGTTCTGGATACAATGATGGGAGATATTCCCATTTCTCAAGTTTCTGATTATGCAGGTCAAGCTCTTTTACCAGGATTCATTGATCTTGTTGCTCAGCACAAAGGGGATGCATCATATGGTGGTTCCACGTATATGCTTTCATTGGGGTGTTCTGCTCGATTGGATAGTAAACGGGACGAAGGAGACTATATTATCGTCGTTGACACATCAACAGGAGATGACGGGAAGACTCGTATCAGAGCATACAGTAGAATTGATATATCAGCACTCCAGGAAGTTGCGGTTGAAAAAGAAGAGGTTTATACTGTCGCTAGCAAAGGATATCAGGTGAGGGCACGAAAAGTATCGAAGGTTGGATCATTGGTACTATCCTCTTCGCCTTTACCATCTCCTTCCCCAGATGTAGTTGCGGATGTTCTACTTGAGGCAATAGATTCTCTTGGAGGAATTCCTGCATTGATACCAATGCAATCAAAGAAAGATGTTGCTGCAATTGTCGAACTTCGACAACGGATCCGTTTGGCACGGAAACTTTCCAGTGATGATGACTGGCCACCGTGTTTTGCATGTCTTGATGCAATTCAGAATGGAAGCGGTACCGCAGAAGATGAAGAAACATTGATTTCATTGGTGGAACCTTGGTTGGCAGCAGCCGGTTCGATCAAGGGGATGGACATGCTGAACATTTTACTGTCTTCGCTATGTATCGAGCAACAAAACCGGATCGATATAGAATTTCCGACAAAGATTGAAGCACCAGATGGATCTAGCATCCCTCTCAAGTATCAAGTTGGTACTGCACCGGTTGCATCAGGAAAACTACAACAATTTTTTGGTGCAACAGAAAATCCGGTTTTAGGACCACCTCACAATACAACCCCTGTATCTTTATCACTGCTATCACCTTCGGGGAAACAGCTCGCTCAAACAATAGATCTTCCTTTCTTTTGGAAAGAGACTTATCCTTCTGTCCGTGCTGAAATGCGCGGTCGCTACCCAAAGCATCCTTGGCCGGAGGATCCAATGGCTGCCACAGCAACCAGATTGACAAAGAAACAGCAGGCAATAAAATCACCTGATGATAATGGAAAGAAAGTTGATAAAAGAAAAGAGCGAGGCATGCAGAGGAAAAAAAAGAGATGAAATACTGTTCAAGATCACAGATAAGAGCGAAGTAAAGACTGACTTGACTCTACAGAAATAACATTTTATATATCCACATTATATCCTTTTTTAACTGTATGTACGTGTGTGGATTTCGTTCATCATCTGAAGAAAAAATACTCCAATTCTTCCTGCATGTTTCCACAACATTGCAGGCGTTAGAGCTTTGCCTCCATGTAACGTGGTTCGTTGACATGAACCGATTCAAATCTGGAAAGTAGTTCCTGCAATAGAACCAAATCTGTCCCTGGAGTACTTTCTCTCAACTGCATCCAGGTGCGATGCCCTGTTCTGCATGGCCTTAATAATTGCCCTCGCAACAGGAATGATATCTTCCTCGCAGTAATTAGTGTACTGGAGCAAAGTAGGGCTCCAAGAGTTTCTTCCGGCCTCGTTTCTGGCAATCATGACGGCAGCAGATGCTAACTCACTTGGGAGGAACTCGAGCAATTCGTAGTTTTGAAGAGTACTGTCAAGGATGTAAGAAGAAAGTTGAACAATCCTCTTGTTACCATGTGCAGCCTTCAAATAACGAACGAGGAAGCAATGAGCACTAGGGATCGTGATCTTGTATTTGAGAGCCCTCAACATTTTCACCTCCATCTGAATGATTTCTTCGTCGCTGAAGGCGTTATCGCAAATGCTAACTATATCAGCGACTTGAGGAGGATAAATCTCCTCATATTTGCTAGCAAGGAAAAGAGCAGTCACACCAACAAGCTGCAACTCGTTACGGGGTATGTCCACTTTCTGAAGGAATCGATCGGCGAGGTTCACAGTGAGATAGAGTGTCTCGGGAATGAGGTGAAACTTCAAATGGACATCGACCAACCAATCTACAAGGATAGATCTCATGCGTGCATTGATTTTGGTTTGATTCTCCATGTAGTTGGGCTTGACTGAGGTGACTTCCTCCCTTTGACGGAACCAAACGTACATGTCTTCCACATAGGATGTTGCAGACAACGGATCATCCGCATCACGAATATCAATATCATCACGACGGCCAGTGTACTGGTAGGTTCCTATCTCCGGCTGTGCTGCAACTGGAATATTTGTTACTTTGGGACGGAGGACAGCACGTTCTTCGATTTTGACGTTCGCTGGTCTCTTTTCAACTACATGTGCTTTGCCAGGTTTGCCTCCTTGAATGGTATTGTTGCGAGCATTGGTTACATCCTGTCAAAATTAATGCGAATGAGAAAAATCAGAAGAGATCAGTTAGTGTGTGCATGTATGTTATTGTTAAACACTGTAAAGGGTCACACGCAGTGTAATTGGATACTGCGATGGATTGATTGATTCATTTCGGTCAACAGATTGCATTTCGGCGATGGTAGGACAAAAGCGAATGAGACACCTCTTTCATAACTTACCTGAAAAGCACGACGAGGTCTATCGACCTGATTTGTGATGCCAGTGTTGCGTACGTTCATTGTTATTGTTCAATTTAATAAGATGAATGATTCTATCAAAGATTTACTGTATTGGGTAGACGTTAGAAGCTGTGTTTGACTTCTTGTTTGTTTCGGATGATATGAGCTTGATATGAGTTGAAACGAAGTGAGAAATGAATGAATTTCTGCGATGTGAAATTGGCGATCGATTTCAGGAAAAAAATATCAGTTGTGAATTCCCGGAATTTTTCAACCAGTTGTCATACCTTCACGACCAACGGATAAAATCTAAATATATTTTAAAAAATCCAAGCAAGAGGAATTGAGAATTGAAATCACGCGCAAGCCAGCCGTCATGGTTATTTAGCGATCGGTACCGGTACGTTATTAGGGAAATACTACAAATTCCAGATCAGCTGCTTTTTAACCCCCGCCGCGAAGCTTTTCAACAGGGGACGAAGACTTTTCAACCGCACCATAAATACAGTAACTAATAAGACCCATCACACATCTCATTACTCGACTCTACTTTACTCTTATGCCACGCAACTTAGATCAGCGTATCCGCCCTCCTCTTCAAG
>Ga0115005_10003965_pt1 | contig 11830 bp, 10 predicted proteins | sample ArcOceMetagenome_FD_87163 | JGI IMG/M metagenome (GOLD analysis project Ga0115005, IMG submission 87163) | Marine eukaryotic phytoplankton communities from Arctic Ocean - Arctic Ocean - Greenland ARC118M Metagenome | ecosystem: Environmental > Aquatic > Marine > Oceanic | place: Arctic Ocean...
CAACTCAGTGCTCTTGAGAGATTCCTATCGTTCTTCTGTCGCTTCTGTCTGGGCTGCTGTTCGCTGTTCGCTTCCTTGAGAGAATTTCTTATTAAAATGTGTGTACATCAAGGCTTTGGTTGTGTGGCTTGTGTGTGTCTTGTAGCTTGTGGCTTGTGGCTGTTCTATTCTCTGTGCTTCCAGCAGGAACGAAATTATTTAATGTCACATAGCAACAAAATAAATGTCACACATTGATACTATACACCACCCTTATAAAACAAGAGATGTTGGCGTAATGGTTATTTTAGTATTCAGCAACTTCTACTCAAGCTGACTTTTCAAGGAGTGGCTTTGACAGCTGTTCATCATTAAGAAACTTTTGTTCGTCTCGAACGAAGCATGCAAAGAAGATTAGGGATAGTATCAACAAGAAAAGCAACGAAATTATTCCATGCGAGTATTTAGCTGCAAAAATTTCGATACAGAACAAGTAATGATGCTCCTTTAAGCATAGGTCGTCGCGATGCAATGCATAGATTTGCCCAAAACCTGCGTAAGGATCTGGGACCTTAATATAACGCCTCTTTCCTGCTTCACTCGACATATCTTCAAAGTTGCAATCGCTTTTGATCATTCCTATCGTACCGGTTTCCATGTCAAATAGCACATCATGTGTCCGCATGAAGTTTGATCCCAAAAGGCTATGAAAAGCAGTATTGTATTAGAAGAAACAATTTGAGTTCCGAGTACATATCAAATATTTCAACTTTTGATCACATGTAAAATCTGTAACGCACCTTCCTTCACCGTGATTCCCGTCAAATTTTAAAATTGGGGAGTATAACCCTGAACCAAGATTAAGTTGCATGTAATGTGATGGTGGGAGGGCAACCAGCAAATCGTCCGGAAAATTTTCATCAAAAACAAGTTTCTTTTGTTCCTCTGACTTTGAGTTCGTTTTAATCTTTTGCGCTCCTTCCATTTGAAAAATGATAGTTGGCCATGTCTTCAGTTCGCCGGGAGTAAGATAAATAGGACCGAAAGGGAAATTCTTACCAGTAGCTTTTTCCCAAGCTTCTACGAAAGCTTCCTTCACTTTCGGCGTCATCAAAGTCCCAGTTGTGCCACTATCTAGCTTGACACCACCATCATTGAAAAGATCCTTACTTGCTATAAGAGCAACTGTGTCGTTCTTTGTAAAGTCAATTTTACCGTCAACCACCTTTGATCGTTTACCACTATTTGGGTATATGTAAACCTTTCTTATTTGTACTTGAAACAGACTGGATGAATCGGTAAAATCCATATATGACATATCAGAAGCACGATGGCCTAGTCTTTCATCTACACCACCTAACGTCAGTGCTCCAATCATGTGTTTAGCTAAAGGATGCGTATTCAAGCAGAGACTAAATTTTCGAGACTTTATGATACCTTGATCATACATTTGACTCCAAAATGCAGTTTTATCCAGGTTCATTCCCATGATTCCATTTGATACTTGTTTTTTGAATTCGCCGTCGTTCTCTTTCATGCATGTGAATTTGAGACGAAACTTGTCAGAATTAATTTCTCCTGCAAATGGACTAATGGAAACACTATCTTCTACTTCATTCCCCCTCCAGCCACTCTTTTCAGCATAATAAGACCGAACTGTACATGTATCATTATTTGCATTGCAAAGTCCTTTCATGCAATCAGAACAATTCAGGTGACGAAAAGATTCTGATAATATTTGATTGAAGTTTGGATCCGTATGATAACCACAGTTATCACAACCTGTGCATGGTATTCCCGTATTTTCACTCCCTGTATCAACCAAGACAGTTTGGCGTTGAGGTGGTGACCCTACGTGGATGTCAACATAGTAGGCCCCGTATTCCTGATAAACGGGAAAGGCGGCCGGAGAGATTTCCTGCAAGCGTCGCCTCGCCCCTTGCAAATACCCATGGGTAGATGCATCAATTCTTCTGTTCCCATTACTTTCTTTGATTGAGATTGGAAAGCTGATAATATCTTCCGCATTCACCATTGCAAAGATGGCAAGTGCCAACGCACTGATACGATGCGACACACGATAGCTCATCTCGTCTTCAATGTATTGTGCTTATAAGACCTCTATGCTCTGAATTCTGTTGCAGCGTATATTGAATATGTAGAGTTGTTTCCGTGTAAATGTAGTGTTTGGAATTTTATGCTTGATTGTGTTGATTGTGCTTTTTACAGCATTGATTTGTTACACAAACTGTGAGAGAAATTTGAAAGTCAAAAAGAACGTTTCTTTGCTCGTTTTTCCCGTTTTGATCCAACGATCATTCATTCCGAGGAGGCCTTTTCGTGACTGAATTTTACTTACGGGACATCAAAATTTCAAATTACATAACCCCGAAAAAAAGACTACAAGCAAATAAAAACATCACACCATCACCAGTCACCAACCAACCACCCCTGCCTCGGATTTACTAACTCTCAACCCTCTCAACGGTTGAATGAATTGAGAGTAGAGTAGAGGTCAACCTTAGTCTGCATTCTTCGCACTCGTCAAAATATCCCAATGGTTGCTGTGTCGAAAGTTGTGATTGCAGGAGGAGGCATCGTGGGTAACTCAATTGCCTACTACATTGCAAAATCACAACCCGACGTTTCTGTTATCTTGGTTGATCCCGTTGGAATCGCTCCCGGCGCCAGCTCAAAGGCAGGGGGGTTCTTAGCCAAGGAATGGCGGGATGGAACTCCTCTAGAATCAATGCAGCGACTTGGATTTGAGTTGCATCAGCAGTTAGCAGATGATCTAGGTTCTGATCGAATTGGCTATCGAAGGTTGACTTGTCATAGCGTGGGTGTGGGCGGAACCGACGATTACGAGAACGTCGATAATAGTGATGACAATGTCGAGTGGGCAGATTTGAATGTGATCGGCAGTGTTTCCATGGGGAATGAAGATGTTATAGCACAAGTCCACCCTCGCAAGCTTTGTGAGGCCATGTGGCAAGAAGTTTCGAAATCACCAGGTGCTGAACTGAGGAAGGGAAGAATTGTGAAGGCACTAACGGAACCAATTTCAAATGAAGATTCATCAGAATTCTCAGTCACTGGAGTGGAGCTGGAAGACGGATCCATTTTAGAGACAGATGTACTAGTTGTTGCGTGTGGACCATGGACTGAAGAGGCTAGATCGTGGTTTCCGTCTGGCACTCAGCGATTACCAGAGATAACGAGTGTCAAATGCCATTCGATGCTCGTCCAACCCAAGAGCAAACAAGTATACGACCAGGCCGTTTTTTTCGAGAGTTCCGACGATGATATTTTGCATCATGCAGCCGGTCTTGAAGTCTACCCAAGGCCCGATGGGGATTGCTATGTAAATGGATTCGAGGGCGACGAAGGCCTAGTTGCTGAACGGCCTGGTGAAGAAGAAGTTGTTAATGAGGATATTGAGCTCATGAAGGAGGCTATGCGACAAACTAGCAGCCAACTGGGAGATGTCGAGCCACATACAACGCAGGTGAGTTTCTCTATCTGAAATCGTGTTGAACTTGCTTTCTGCGGGTACACACCTATTCTCATATGTCTGAACTTGTTTTTATTTAAAAAGGCATGTTATTGGCCAGAGACCCCTGACGGATTACCTTGCGTCGGTCCAATACATGGGATAAAGGGCGCCTTTGTCGCCGCTGGACATTCGGTCTGGGGTATCCTTCAAGGCCCCATAACGGGAAAGGCTATGGCTGAATTATTGCTAGACGGAGAATCAAAAACATTAGATTTGACTGACTTTGACATTCAAAGATTTCAGGAGGACTAAGCTCTGCAGTTTCCTTCATTTAAAACTTTTGTAGATCTTTCAAAGTAAACATTGTGACAACTCAAAACGCTGCAATAGTAACCAAATGAAAAATTGAACTAAATTCGAAAGAACTCGACTTCGGCTAATGTAGAACAATTCAAATTATTTCAATTGGTCCACCACAAAACGACTTGACTAAGAACCCTCTAGCTAGGTCAACAAAGTAAGTAAATATATTTACTTCCAACTCGCAAAGCTAGTGATAAACTGTGAGTTGGAAGCTGTTGGAAGTAACTTTTCATCCTTGTCAGACTATTTTTGTGCTGGTCGCATTATGTCGCAGCAGAAGTATTTTTCTGTTAGCCCTTTTTACAATATCCGTTGGTCGTGTACGAGTAAAAGTTACTAAAGCATAGGGATGGAGAAAAGACGCAGGCCATCCAGGCATATAAAAGGGCCAGCAGCAGGAACTTCTTCAAAATCACAATTCTGAATTTCGAGAACGGGTCGGAAAAAAGGGGACGTACAAACGATTTCCTCTTTCCTACATTAGCACACCCACCCAGTGCACACCCTCGACTCTTTCTCTCATTTAAAAATATAAACCGTTTCCCCTCACTCAACAAACTACAACAAACATAGATGTTTTCAAAAACCTCCCTATCGCTCTCATGTATCCTTGCAGTGAAAGCATTCTTCACTGCCAGCGACAAAAACAGAATGAATGAGTTCATCGATCAAACTTTTGATGATGCCGATACAAATAAAAACGGACTCATTTCTGTCAGTGAGGCATACGCCCTTGTGCTTCATATTTATTTGAAAATCAACAGGAAAGCCCCTATCCCTCCACCCTCAAGAAGCAAGGTAGAAGACCTCTTCAATAATGCCGACATGGACAAGAATGGTCAACTCAAGCGCGATGAATTCAAGCGACTCATGCTGATTCTTGTATCTAGAGCTTCAACTCGGCTATTGTCGTATAAGCTTTTGACAACAGTTTTGGCACCATTGCTAGCATCGCAGATCGTGCATTTCTTGTCTGGCAATGTTGGTGCGCTTGAGGGAGCTGCCAATCAGTTAGTTTCTGAAAAGTATCTTGAGATTTTCATGTCTGACAGTGTTTGGCTTGAGGGGCTTGTCAACGAGCCATTGGTTTTAACAGTGGTGACAGCTTTCTTAGTCAGTAAGCTTGGTGATAAAGTTCTCGGCGCTTCTAGTTCTATGGTTGATACATTGATAAAACGAAATTAAGTCCAAATGCTGAGTGGCGATGGTTTTTCCTCTGGCTATTCGCAGTGCAGTGAAAATTCATAAGACGAAGAACCATACTAACTACGAGTACACGTGCAATTAATTATTAAATAAAAAAACAAGCAAATTCAAAATGTAAATGTACATACACCGTGTGTACATGTACTATTCAAATTATTTAAAAAAACGCAGAAATAGCATTCCTTGCGGTAGCATATTCATATGTACGATTTCTAAGAAGGATGTGGCGTGTTGAAATTGAAAGACCTTTTTGTGGTAACTGCTATGTACTTTTGAACATCGGGGCAAGCAAGATCCCATCAAAAATAAAATTTGAAGACATTATTCGCATTGTTGTTGATTGTGCCTTCGCCTGATCACCCGAACTGACAAGGATAAAGAAGCAAAACGAAATGAAAAATAAACTTCCTTTCCTTTCAGGGTTGCTGTAACTTCTTACTAAAACTAATCTGTACGTAGAATTGCCGTAGAAATCTCAGTATATCCGCGTATGAAGGGCAAACCGAAATACCTCTCAAAAGAAGCACTATCAAGCAGAGTTTTTAGGTACGACGATGATGAACTGGGGCCGTCGTTGTTGATGAATATCCAGCATGATGCAACACATTTCAACACAAACAACTACTTGACAATCATTGTGGGATGGTGAACTGATGGGAAGTCGAGGGTGGGGCTTTGGTGGGGAAAAGATGTTTGTGCCGTTAGCATGGTGGCTCACCTAGCTTGCCTAGGTCGCCTAGCTCACGACTCATCCTCGTGTGTCTATGCTGCTAGAGCAAGCAAGAGTGTACCTTGACGGCAGAAAAGGCATGAATGTAATGAATACATTGCGACTTTGAATGATGGGATGTTGAGGTCGATAGATGGTTGAGATGGTACACGTTCGTGTAGGTGGTATATCAGTGTCAAGGAAGCATGAAAGCAGTTGGGAAAAGTTGCAAGTGTTGAAACGGATCATGCTGGATGAACTTGCACTATACATGTGGCGCATAGTGCAAATCAAATGCCTCGACGACTGACAACGTAGATCATGCGTTTTCGAAAAAGCACAAATCTCACAACTTTTTCTTTTTTTCGATCCTTACAGCCCTCAGTTTCTTTTCTAATATGCCTCGCGTTGCCAACACATACAATGAGTGCGATCAGCACGAAAAGGCTTACCAAAGCCAGGACGCAGTCTTCGTCGCCCGCAAGCGCGTAGTCAAGCGCTCCAAGCCCTTTCGTTTCACCCGCTCCGTAGGACTTGGAATCAAGACCCCCGATGCTGCTGTCGAGGGAAATTACGTTGACAAGAAGTGCCCCTTCACCGGAAACGTTTCCATCCGTGGACGTATTCTCAAGGGACAGGTTATCTCCAACAAGATGAAGCGTACCATTGTTGTACGCAGGGATTACCTTCATTACATTACCAAGTACCGTCGTTTCGAGAAGAGGCATAAGAATATTTCTGTTCATTGCTCCCCTGCATTCAATGTTAAGGAAGGTGATATTGTTACCATTGGACAGTGCCGTCCTTTGTCCAAGACTGTTAGGTTCAACGTTGTAGCTCACGAGCCTGCTGTCAACGCAAAGAGTGGAAAGAAGAGTTTCCGTGTTTTCTAAGCAAAACGTAAATTAAGAAAATCGAACATTATTTAACTCTACCCGGTATGTTTATGTGCATAGTGTGATCAAACCAATAATCAGCTTGGACTGCAGTGATTTTATATTGAAGATGCCAGTGAATTGTCCCAAATGCAAGGCTTTAAGTTGAAGAGCACTTTACCAGCAGGTGCAATTTGGCGTATAAAAATTAGGTGTATTTCGTTCCAGAAGAAGAGCGTCTAGAAATTGTATCTTCACGAACTAATCATTAAGTACATTTATTACTACACTTTATACAGACGGTGTTTACGTGTGCCGTCCATAATTTAATTCCAATAAGGTCTTCCACTTGATAATTCATTGTTTACTGTTAGGACAGTACTAAAATGAAACTGGTGCATGCTCGCATGTGTTCTCAAAGAAATCCTTTCGTCATATAATATCATTCAGATGCTCTGGCGCTATTAAAGATTCTGGAATACGATATTCAACATTTGGATGCGCCTTTCTTCCAGATATTCTGCCAGATGAATTTGTCGTAGCTGCTGCTCTTGAGTAAAAGCAGAACCATAATCACTTCTTGATCTGCGTGTAAATGAACTATGACTGGGGTGAGGTGGGCTAAATTCTGTTGGTTGTCGATTTGAATTTTGATCTTGGAGCGTCAGCAGAGGAGAATCTTCTGATTCCCATACTTCTTGTTGAGATCGATTCATTCCCTCAAGACGTAAACATCGACGACGACGTCTTTCTTCACGTTGACGATCATGAAAGCTGTCAACGTCTGTTGATAGAGATGTGTCAGATATTGCTGAAGTGACCGATCCTGTTGATGGCGATCTCTGCCTCTACGGTGGCGTTGCCGACGACCGCGAGGAGGAACTTGTGTACCCTGAACTTGGACCGTTTCTTGATTAGAATTGCTGGCATGTGGAGGTCGCGCAATGTCACAACAAGTTGGACACCGATTCGAATTGAGGGCTTGGCTAGTATACCATCGAAACCAGCAGTACCTATCAAATGCGTGCCCACAGCGTAATATCTCGACAGGATTTCCGTCGGTGCCCTAATATCCATCGGGGCCAATTTCGAAATGTTCAAGACAAATAGCACAAGAAGTGCAATCGTATTGGATAATCAGTTTTTCTGCCTTTCTTTTTTCTGCTTCATCCAGATGATCTGGGATTGTAGAATTCTTCTCATTTGTCTTGTCGGTATGAAGGCATACCCAGACGATAATAAATGCACTATATAGGGCCGCGTTCAGGAACACCACGTAAAACTCGTTTTCAGATGGCGGCCCTTCGTCGACATAACTAGTAATAATATCTTCAACGGCAAGAATAAGAGAATTTGCAAAGCTCCTATTTTTCAGTGGTCTCATGCGCCCAATGATGGTTTCAATTCTGTTTGACCTCTTGCGAGATACGAAATATTATCATATCATCTTCGAGGGATGTGAATAACAATACATCAATTTGTTGACATTCTTGATGGCTTGTGTCTCATGCATACGTCAACAACGAAGCTATTTGATCGGTTCTTCCTCGCGACACAGAGATCGAGGGAATGATGACGATAGCCATCGAAATTGGCTTCCCTCCTTTTATTCCTGCTCCGCAAGAGGCACTCGTTGTGGGCAGGTGGTGATTAGTTTTCAATTCTTGCAAGGCGATGGTGATGGAGTCCAGTGCAGTAAGGTTCTCGATACCGTCCTATTATTATCGTCAATATTATTAACCCTTTCATCATCTTCGACGGTGTCGTCCTCAGAGGAGAGGGAGAGAGGATCATTAAGTAAATGATCGGGATCACAGATTCTTGTCGACGTTTCAAACACACCTCGACACGTCTCGTATAGTGATCGTAGATGCCAAGTTTGATGAGATGTGATTGTTTCAATTTTAGCAGCAGCGGTAACATGATGTCCAATGAACGTTGTTGACATTGTCATGCAAAGCCAGCACATGGCAATCACATGAATCAACATGTTGATGTGATTCTATTACTGTTGTGAAGCATTCGTCGTTGTCGAGGTTTTATGTATGGGCCGCATCACATCCACATTCAACAACACCATGCATGACTAAAACCTAAAACACCACCACACCACTAAAACAATCGGGGATGAAATAAAACCAAAGAACCAGAACCAAGCCAAGACCTCCAATTTTGAAATTAATCCGCGAAAATACTTTAAAAAAAGGGTCGGTTGGGAGTACTTTAAGCCTTGATGCCCCCCCATAGCCGTCTTCGGCGAGCGTTGGACTTTAGAACTTACGGGGGGGCATAAATCGAAATTCATTGCCGTTGTATCGTGTTAATGATTTAGCGAAAGGGGCATAATATCAACGGTTGAAAACGCGGGACTGTTCTCAAAAAAAAACGTTTCAGCGAGATTTTGATCAGATCGCCTCATCAGCATCTCTCATAAAATCAAATTTCGAATTTCAACACCACACACCATCTACAAAAATGTAAGTCGACATGGTCCCAATCTCGTTTCCTCCTCTGGCAATTGTCCTTACAAGAGCATTCACCTTGGGGTGCCTTGTAATCAGATCTTCTAGGTCACCACTGCCCAGGAGGGTAGAGTTTTATCTGTGATATGTTTCAACATCTTGTTATTTCTATTTCTCACTGTATAATTCCACTTCCTCAATATTTATAACAGGTTCTCTTGTTGCAAATCTAACGCTGTTGTTGAGGCTACCGCTCCTGTAGTTGAAACCCCTGTCACCAAGGCTCTCGAGACCCAGACAAATGCTACCGAGACAAAGGAAGAGTCACCTGCTGAGACCACAGAGGAAGAAGCACAGGACTCCACTTATCTTAACTGCTGTGGAGCACTGTAAGTCATGATGCTTCAATTAAGAGTATGAAAAGAGAGTTCGGCTAGATAGATAGCACTCAGTAGAGTCCCGTATTTAGACTGTGTTTCGGGTAATAAATGTATAAAAGAAATAAAAGATTTATTTATAAGTATGTCAAATGCGTCGTCTACGTGTGTTGATTAATTTTTGATTGTAGAAGATGATTTCATCCGTCGGACTACATATTCAATATATATAATACATAAAATCAATCAACTTAGTCATCCGAACGAGAATCAATCGACTCAGCTTATCAAATCTGATCTGTATGTATTTCGTTTGTTTGTCCATCGCACTAAATGACACAATGATAAAGGCCGTAGATGAACGTTCTATCTACGAGTATGCTATCACTCTTTAGAGAAATGAAGTTAATTTTTCTTGAAAATAATACTGTAGATCAGGGCGGGCATAATACGTGTGGTGTGGTGTTGACACCTTCCAATTTCTTGTAGTTGTACCCAGGTACAGGAAGTAAATTTTGATTATTTAGAACGAGAGATGGTCCGAATCCACAATCTGGCGTTATCATTTGTCTTTTACAAGTGTTCAATCTACTACAGTACGTATACGTGTACTTTATTTCACCAATTCTGTTGATAATTGTCTGAAGGTAAAGAGTTCCGCCTTTTACTGTACGCATTGCACATAGTTTTTCACTCTCACTGCCATTTTAATTCCATAAAATTCGAGATGTTGAGCTACGCGTAGATGCGATAGTGTAGTTAGTTGCAACTTTACTTTCCTAAAATAACAACATTCTATATCACATCAACGACAACGACCACGTGCACGAACGCATATCATACTGTATATTCAAAATTCCCTTCATTTCTCCTTCATAAAAACTCTACCACTCTCATCCCTCGTAATCATAAACGCCATGGCATCCCTATTCGAATCATTAACGGTCGCAGTCTTGGTCAAACCTCCCACAAAACCAGCCAATCCAGTCCGCTTCAGAGCCGGCCCGTGTGTTCCAGTCCTGAACGAAAAGGTAGTCGCACAAGTCGGACATGCAATACGGGGCAGATCCCCAAAAGCCTCATCGGTGATGATATCCCCTTTGTAGAGGTCGAAGGCACACCGGGGACATGCTCCCTGGATGGCATAGAAGTTTCCCTCGATGTTGGCACAGGCTACGCTCATGCCTGCTCCGAATTCCCACCCCTTGACGGATCCTTCGGCGGGCAGCGTCACCCCCGTGATCTCCTGGCCTCTTCCCTGGTTCAAACTCGCTATTTTGGATTTTTCAGCGTTGGCCATTTTATTTTTATTTTTGGAGGTGGATCCGTTGCTGAGTTTCATGCCTCGTCTCCCTTTTGATCCCATCATGGTGAGAGTGAAGGATTGGACTGTAGTTGTGCATATTGATGCGATGATTAGTAGGAGGGTGACGAAAATTGATGACTTGGTCATATTGGAATATTTCTTGAAGTGAGTAGTAATAGAAGGTGATTGTTATGCACTTGAATGTGTTGCTACCGTATTCAGCACTGTCTGTACTTGAAGGTAGTTGTTTGTTGCTTGTGGCTCAGTATGAATACAGTCAGTATTGTTGAACATGAAAAGACTATGTACCATCATGAAGTTGTTTTCCGGTTCATCTTCTCACACTGATGGATGCTCATTTTTCTCTCTCTTGAAACGTCAGATCTTATTTCCATTCTAATACCTTCTTCTGTCCTTCCCTTTTCTTCAGCTACAGTCCCTAATAGCTCGAAGCTCGAAGCTCGAAGACTGATATAACAATGGAATTGAATAGATACTATTAGTCTAATTTAGCTATAACCAAATACCCTTAATAAAGCCCCCACCCAGTGAACAAATTGATATTTTATGAGCAGTTACCCGTGCAGTTCGATCGCAAATCTCATCGCAAAATTGGAAATCGCATAACATGTATGAGATTCGGATGATGTAACCGATACCCAACTGATATATTAACCGTAGTAACTGTCTGATACGTTACACTCTTCTCTACCATATTTTCAATGTCGATATAATGTAAATTGCAACGGCTGTAAAGCGTTCTTGTAGTTTCATTGGATTGGGTAGTCTAATCAAAACCAATTCATCAACCCGATAATCATAGTCGAATCTTCGAATGTATTGTCGGCGTAAATTCTAGTTAACTATCTTCTGTCTTCTATCTTGAATCGATTGCAGATCGGCAATGAAAGGAACATTCAGTATCATGTCTCTATGGAATACTAGTAGTACAGAAGGAGATGTCTTTAAAGTAGAATGCATTGTAGCACGAAAAGGAAAATACCGTAGCAGCTAAAGCATCTTCAACTATACGTGCAGCTTGTTCAAAGTTTCGAGG
>Ga0115005_10003966_pt1 | contig 11829 bp, 8 predicted proteins | sample ArcOceMetagenome_FD_87163 | JGI IMG/M metagenome (GOLD analysis project Ga0115005, IMG submission 87163) | Marine eukaryotic phytoplankton communities from Arctic Ocean - Arctic Ocean - Greenland ARC118M Metagenome | ecosystem: Environmental > Aquatic > Marine > Oceanic | place: Arctic Ocean...
GAAACCTCGAAACCTCCCAGAAAGATGAGAGATGAGTGATGAGTGATGAGTGATGAGCTTCTACTTTTTCATCAAATTTTGGGGAATAAATTGCGCGCGCGTCGTCCAGAGCGCCAACAAATTCTTTTTGTCATATTGTTTTCTCATTTTACTCATTACTCATTGTCTCCTGTCTCTACACTGGCTAGATACATAGTACATAGTATATTATATTGATAGCATTGTTGCATGCAATACAGTGTAAAGATATCTTAGTCCAAACAGTTGCCCAAACAGACATCCATGCCGAAATCAAATCCATTTGCTCAATTTTCAGCTGGATCCAAAGCTACTAGCTCGGCAGGCGAAGGCTGGTTGGATACAAAGAAACGTGGACGGGACGATGAACGAATTGAACGGGACAAACAGCAGGCTTTAGATGCCAGAAAGAAAAGGAATCAAAGAGGACAAACAACTAAGAAGACAGCGTCTTCTAGTAGCACATCTAGACCTTCCCGGCAAGCAAAATCTTCCAAGTCCAAACTCAAGAAATCCCATGAGAGCGATGATGAGAATGACTCTTTTATTGCTAGTGACGAGTCGGAACTTGAGATTGTTGAGTCAGAGGAGGAAGATGATTTTGTTGCGGAATCCGATGATGATGAAGAAGATGTCGATCTCTCAGATGATAACGATGATGAAATGAGCGATGGCATTGTAGAAAGTGATTCATCCCCTGAGAAACTAGCAAAACCCCGAATTCGTATTAGTCAGAGCCGTGTGGCAAGAGCGCCAATCCGTGGTAAAGCGAAGGCAAATGCGAAAGCCGTAATCGACTTGGATTCGTCAGACGATGAAGATGATATTTTTGAAGTTAAGAAAAGTAGCAAACCATCAAAACCCGAAAAAGGAAAAACATTTGGACAGAGCCGTGTGACAAGAGCGCCAATCCGTGGTAAAGCAAGGGTAAATGCGAAGGAGGTAATCGACTTGGATTCCTCAGACGATGACGAAGACGATATGATTCAATCGAGGCAGAAAAAGAAGCCATCAAAACTTGCAAAAGCAAAAAATAACCAAATCAAGGGACACGATTTGTCGGAGCTGTTCAGCGGAGACGAAGATATTGGCAGTGTCAACCTGAAGCCTCTGGCAAGAGCCAAGCCACAAGCTACTTCAACAAAATCACGTTTCTTTCAACAAAAGGAGAAAGACAATTGTTTAGAGGTGGCTTCTCCAACACTCGCACGTAAGAAAATAAAGGCAAAGAAGCGCAGCATCTTTTCTGATTCGGACGATGATGATTTTCCTTCCTCTAAGAAATCACGGCCAAAGAACAGTTTTGTTGATGACGACGATGATACAGATGCTGGGCTATCAGACACTGATGACGAGGGTTTAAACGAAGCTCTCGCTATCTCGAAAGCAATTGCACTCAGTCAAAAGGAAGAAGAAGAAAAGCAGAAGAAAGCCATGGAAAAGTTTTCTTTTAAGTCGAATGTTATCTATAAAGAGGATCCCAAAACAGATGATGAAGAAGAAGAAGATGAAGAAGGTGGAGTGGAGATGGACGACTATGTAGACGAGAAAGAGTTGGAGGCGAGCAGTGTGCTGGATGCTGCGAATAATCTTAGCGCACGTATTGTGTCAACAATGGTAAAGTGGTTTGAAAATGGAAGCGATAGTACAAACACTGGATTGATCGTAGACGGCGCTATGGCGCTCTCTGGAGTGAAAAGACAGGATGAAAGGGATTCGCTGACAGAGGAGAAGAAGGAGGATACCATTGCATTCCAAACTAAAGATGATAAATGGATTACTCAGGCAGAGATGGAAAGGGTTTGCCCACAAATAACATTGAAAGATTACCAACTGATTGGTGTGAATTGGATGTCATTGTTGAACCGTTCAACTTTTCAGATGCAAGGCGATAATGACAGTGGAAAGAAAAAGAGAAGAAAGGGGCGTCATGGCCGCAGTGTGAATGGGGTTCTTGCCGACGAGATGGGATTAGGAAAGGTATGTTGTGTTTTGTATTTCGGTAACTACAGTACACCACTGAAGATTGTTTTGTGCGATACGAATTGGGCACGTTATCAGCAAATACTGTCTGACCAACCGTTGTTCCTACTCTTCATCATCAAGACTGCACAGACTATTGCATTTCTAGCTTGGCTAAAATACCGTAAGACAGGACTACCGGATGGCCAGAATAGCGATGTCGTCGATGTGGATGACGAGGACGAAGACGCAGCAAGCGACGGCGAAGAAAGTCACAAACCTCACATTATTATTGTACCTGCGTCTGTGTTGGATAATTGGCTACGCGAATTTGAGAGGTTCTGTCCCACAATGAACATTGTGAAGTAAGTAGTAATTAACCCAGTTTTGGTTGACAAAACCTCCCGATCAAAGGACTAACCAAACTCTTTCACCTTTTTCAATAGATATCATGGATCTCAGGCTGCGCGACAGGAGATCAAGGACGAACTGCGATCATATCTCCCTAAGAAGAAAGGCCCATCGAAGTACAGCAAATTCCAAAAGAAATTAGATGTAGTAATCACAACATTTTCATATTTCAGCACCGAGAAGTCAGACGATCGTGGTTTTTTGAGAAAATTTGATTGGAATTATGTAAGTAATGCGCAATTCCATCGATTCCTAAGTTTCTTTTGATTTTGGTCACAAATCACTCATTGCTTTCTTTGCATCTCAACTCAAATCACAGATGGTTGTCGACGAAGCTCACTGCCTCAAGAATCCGAAGGGAAAAGCCTACAGGAATTTGGATGCATTTAATACAGACCGTAGATTACTTTTAACCGGGACCCCCGTCCAAAACTCTCCTAAGGAATTAATGTCTCTACTATGTTTCTTGATGCCACTTTTCTCTCGCGAAGCTTCGAGCTTTGACGAAGATGAAAATAATGACGGGGGTGCAAGAATGCTAGAATATTTTGTGAGACTTGAAGCGGTAGGGAAAGCGAAGAACAATGAGGTTTCGCAAGAAGAAGCCTATAGGAAGCTCAAACAGCTTTTGGCTCCTTTTGTTTTGAGACGATGCAAAGCTGAAGTCCTTTCCAGGGTCTTGCTTCCCAAGCATAGGCAGGTAGAATGGGTACCTTTCGACGAGAATGTCAGAAGGACTTATGACTCTATCCTTGCGACACATCTACAGTCCAAACTAGATAAGTCCGCATCAAGCAGCAATCATGTATTTACCTCACTTCGAAAAGCTGCCAATCACGCTTTGCTACTTCGAACACGACACACCAGCCCCGAAACGATTGAGCACTTATCCAATAAGTTATATTCATTTGGTTACTTTGGGAGAGATGCAACCTGTACGCATTCATTGGTGAAGAAAGAACTTGCAAAGTTCAGTGACTACGACATTCATTGTGCGGCAGCGGCATTGATCGATGAAAACAATCATCGAAGTACCGATCTTGAAAGGTATCTATTGCAAGAAGATGATCTCTTCTGTTCTCCAAAATTCACGAGGCTAAAAGTGAGTACAGTGCTATTCATAAATTTTATGTTTCAACTCAACTGTATCAACACGCTGAACTCATCCTTTCTTGATTACGCTTCTTTTTATTCAGGTTCTTCTACCCAAACTGGTCAAAGAAGGTCACAGGATGCTAATCTTCTCTCAATGGACTCGTTGTCTTGATCTTTTGGGATGCCTCATGGATGCAATGGACTTCAGCTATCTTCGTCTTGACGGCCAGACGGACATACAAACGAGACAGCAACTGATTGATCAATTTACAAACGATACAAGCATTCCTGTTTTCCTCCTTTCAACCCGTGCGGGTGGAATGGGAATCAACCTAACTGCCGCTGACACTTGCATTCTTCATGACCTAGATTTCAATCCATTCAATGACATACAGGCAGAGGATAGAGTGCATAGGATTGGTCAACATAAACCAGTGACAGTCATAAAGATGGTCACTGAAAATACAGTCGACGCAGACATTTATAAGATGCAAGAACGCAAAGCAGAAATGAATGCCGCTATTCTAGAAACAAAGACTTCTGGTGCCAAGCAGAAGAAGGAAGAAACCAAAGAAATGAATAGTATGTTGAAAAATGCTGTTACAAGGTATCAGATGTCATAGAGATTTCAGACTATAAACCAGAGATAAATTGCGAGTACAGTAACGTTTCAACATAACTTAGCGGAAGCCATCACAACCTTTTTTCATACACAGATGTGACATGTACTTTAAGCTTTCGTTCACTCTAAATTTCAATGGCATAATTCACAACTTGAAACTGTGAGCAAAGAAAGAAACGAGAGTCAATACATGAGTTATATTCGAATCATGGCCATCACAAAGCAACCGTAGTATCTGGCCTTCTTCAATTTTTGGCGGCTTCGACTTGAGGAAATGTGTCTTCTTCTCGAATATGATGTACTCATTTTTCCACGACGATATCGATTTATGCTTGAAGAACGGTGGTGTCTACCTCTCGAATCAGATCTATTTATTGTGCAGTGACGAGATAGATTGATATGAGAGTTTTTTTTCAATTAGATCTACATCTCGAATCAGAGAGAGTCTGCGGATTACGAACTCGCTTCCTCCTTTGTCTCGGGCGTGCATCGTACGAGAAGAAATCCTGATCAGATTATGTAGATTTGAAAAGACTGAATGAGCGTGGGTCGCATTGGTGATTGATTGGACATCCCGACGAGAGTGGCAATGGTGCTGTGTCGGTCTTCGTTTGCGGCCGGAAGAGTCTTATTGCTTTGTTCAGACTGCGTACACATTATAGATCTTATTGTAACAAAGTTTACTTGACTTACTGCCTTTACGATAGATCGGAGGGTAATAGCCATGATGGTGATACTGATCAATGTAGATACAATGTGGTGAGGCTGTGGGAATAATCGTATACAAATCACATCGAAAACATTGAATGGAATTCTTCCAGCGCAGAGGGAAGAAGCACAGGAAGAAATTTGGACATTGGGACATGTCTTTGGAACCACCGATGCCCAAGACATATGTGTTACTTCCATTGCGGATGATAAAGGAAGATTAGTATGTGACGGTTCATGCAAGCATTGTGAAACAAGCTCGGCATTTATTACAACGGACATCCCTGGATGTGGAGGGACGAACAATATTTCCGGACGTAGGAAAGAACAAACTCCCTATCGAGCTGAACTAGGAGGAATCCTTGGAGGCATCCTATTTACCAATCGACTCTGTAGCACACACGTTATCCGGCAAGGGCAAGGAGAATCTCAACTAGCATGTGATTGCAAAGGCGCGGTTGATGCTGTAACTGCGATAATAAACCGAACGACGGTCAACTCGACATATAGTTCACGATATTTTAATACTCATCAAACATCAACTGGATATCTCATCAATCCATACGGCAAGTTGGTGGGCACATGGATGACGAAAAGGAATGGGATGAACTAGATACATGGGAAAGACTGTTGTAAGAGCAGACACGATGGCCGAAGAAGCATTATAATACTGGGTGGATTCTGGACAACAACGGATCAGTACTACACCAGTTCCTGGTACCTCATGGACAATGTCTATTTCCGGAGAAACAATCACATCGAAGATCCGGAGTGAGATATACGAATCAGTATGGACAACCACAAATCCAGAAACACTGGTGCCAATGGATGTATAACGAACATGAGCAATCAAACCGGATAGGCTGGATCACGTTCGGGAATACAATGAAAACTTGCGATGATAATGACAGACAATTCAGGACCTAAACACATGGCTCACATTTCTGCAACAGGTATCAGTATGAAACGAAGATAGAAAGAGAAGATAGTATATGCCCAAGATGTGGAATGGGCAAAAACAATACGCATATTTATGAATGCACGACGGATGAAACAACAGAGATATTTGAAGGATGTTATTTAGAAATTGAAGGAACTGTTAACTGCCGATTCGAAAGGACCTCCAGGAATGGCACTAGCAATTCGTGAATTATTACGAGCAGCGATATCACAGACGGAACCGAACTTTGATAACATAACACAACGTGACATACAACGATTAGCACGACAGCAATGGGAGCTTGGTAGTCGGGCTGTACAATGGGGAACATTCCATCGCGATTGGGCTGACAAAGTTACAACAGAATGGAATGATGGACGACGATGTGCACATAAATGGATGGCATCCATATTCAACAAAATTTGGGAATTAAATAAGGAGATTTGGGAACATCGTAATGATGTTCTGCACAAAAATGACAACGCGGTCAGGAAGGCTGAGAATGCACGCCTTGACATTGATATTGCAAAAATTATTGATGAAATCAAATTGATACCACAAATGTTTTGCCGGCACAGACAAATGGACTTTCCAACAAAGGACGTGGACCAAAAATACAAAAGAAGAAGTTTCCGCAAAAGAAGAAATGGTTTCGACAGGCAACAGCGATTCTGCGAGACTATATGAAATGTGGAACATCCATTCGGGCATGAACAATTCGAAGTTATCTTCTTGGTACACGACAGTGAATACCGGAAAGACGTACACTGCAGACAACATTGGCAAACAGACCTACAGATATGAAAGAAACTATTGATCGATTACCGCATGATAATGTACCTGATTAGACTCCAATCCATGTGCCACCCTCCGGGTTGCACGTATATACGGACACCCAGGCTCCAGTCTTGGTTGAGGTTTTAATACACCAGTACGTAGTACGTAAAGCCGTTTTGGCTACTTTAGTAAATTCATGGTTCTTCTTCTTCAATGTGGTGGGGCTGCCTTGTCAAATGATTTCCTCTCTTCGTTCCTTTGTTGGCCAAAACATTCCTTTAACCAAAGATGTCTCGCTCCCATTACTTACAGTATTCCAAAGAAGTGTCTTTTGAATCCACGAGATAGCGCAGCAGTTGTGGGAGGAAACGTTCTCACTACTCAGTGAGTCGTCTATGTAGTTCTGCAAGCATTCAAGGCCCGTGCTGCAAGCCAGGGCTGCATGAATAACTTGACATTCGGCCATGAAACAAAGGGGAAAGATTTTGGATATTACGAAACTATTGCGGGTGGAGCAGGTGCTGGGCCTACCTTGGAAGGACACAGTGGAGTGCACACTCACTGCACCAACGCTCGTATCACAGATCCTGAAATTCTCGAAGACGATGCCCTGTTCTACGACGCGAATTTTCGCTAAGGGAAGGAAGTGGAGGAGAAGGCGAGCACAAAGGAGGCGATGGTGCCATTCGTGAAATTGAACCATTACGTCCACTTGTGATGCGCATATTGAGCGAGATCCTGCAGCCTTGTGGATTGATAGGAAGACCTCCTGCTATTTGCGGGATAAATTTGCTTGTGAAGAATGATGGATTGATCATAAACATTGGAGGAAAGTGCAGTACAATGATGGATGCAGGAGATCGTCTTGGGATGAAACTCCAGGCGGCAGTTGATTTGGGTCTGCGCAAAAGTAAAAGGCATTATTTCTCATATGAATCTAATGTATACATTTACGCTGTTGAGAATTTGGACTTCTAGAATACAGGATTTCGAATAAATGTAGAGCTGCCCAAGAACCGGTTCCAATACAGTAGATTATTGAAAATGCCAAGTTCCATAATCTGAAGAAAAGGTCGAGCAAGATTGATGAACGACGTGATGTACTCTGCACGTTCGGTAGACGCAAAACACTCCCTGTACCAATACATTACTGACCCGTAAAGTTTGAAGTATGTTGGAGCGCCTTCAATTGATTCTGACGCCGTGGTGTGTGTTTCACGGCTGTTAGTCAGCGTAGTTTCGATGACTGTTTTTTTTCTAATCCGTACTGGCACAATCGGCACAGCTCAAATTAAACACTACAAGTTCTAAGTTCTAAATACTGAATGATACTGTAAGCGATTTTAAATAAAAGTGTCAAATGAACCAAGGAACAAAAAGAGTAAGTTTGAGCAAGGTTTGAGTTCATTATTTTTCCTTCATACATAGGGCAGGGGCATCCTTGATCGTCTAAATAACGAATCCCCCCTCGTACCCCTCTTCCAGATACGTGTTTTCGTCCCAAGGACAGCCATTCTCCCTGACACATTTCAGCAATTCAAGGTGACCATTCTTGGCAGCATTTGTGCACGTCCATTATCCCATGAACATTGATTCGCCCTTGCCAATTTCAGCAAGTCAAGGTGACCATTCACGGTAATCCCGGAGCACGTATTTTTTAAGGGCCTTTGCCCATTTCAGCAAGTCAAGGTGACCATAAATGTCGGCAGCATTTGTGCACGTCCATTCATTCCATTGAGTTTGATTCGCCCTCGCCCATTCAACAATTCAAGTTGACCATTCTTGGTAGCCCTGGAGCACGTCCGTTCATCCCATGGACATTTATTTGCTAGTCAACTGCCCAACTATTTGGAGAGTGATGTTTAGAGGCTTGAGTTGATTGAACTACAGGTACGACGAAGCAGTTAAAGAAACAGGGATAATATGGCACGGTGCGTTATTATACCATTTTGATCAGAAGCTGCATTTCAAAAAGATGGAATTCATCTTAAAATTGTATTCTAGGTTCGAGATACGTTTTGGGGAACAAGCTGCGAACATTGCAAAAACAACAAACACAAAAAGTAACAAATAAAATCGCTATCAATTTATATAACTTGAAGCGGATCTTGAACAGATCAAATCTGAAATCGGAACGGAATATTCCAAAATCGAGAAACAGCCTTGGTCTGCTGTACTACTGGCTACCACCGCAATGATATCTGTCCGTTTGGGTGTGTATGGTATCAGTTGATATTGAATACAAGAACAACTACTTGTGTTGCTCAAGCAATTCTGATTCTTAGAAAAAGTAGAGATGCATTCTCAAGCCTTAGCGATGGACAAGTAAAGATTAGTTGGGGAGAGAAAAAGTGAAATCAACGCTTCAGAAGACGACAAAGCAGCAAAGGATGAAGTGAGAATTATTCAGCTGGGAAAGCCTAGGAATTACATCACCTACGCTATGAATCTATTTGTAAGTCGTGTTATGTTTCATGTGTTGCAGATTATATTGGACTTGTAGTATAGATATGAATATGGGTTCAAGTGCAGTTTCCGTCTCTCGTTTTAAACTCACATTCATTTTTCTCGCTCTCTTTCTTCTTCCTTCAGGCTGCAGGCTCTGAAAAGATCGTTCTTAAAGCAATGGGCAGGACAAATCAATAAAGCAACTATTGCGGAAATATTAAAGCGAAAAATGCCTTTGCACCAAGAAAAATTGTCTCGTTTCTTCTGAAGTCGCTGATATCTTTATTATTAACTCATGGATTAATTTTAGTAAAACGCTAATTTGCCGAAAGGCTTCAAACTCGCCCAAGCATTGCGTGGAAGAATATTCTCCGCAGTTGGAGCGAGGGTTATATGAAAGTATTGACTGCAGATTGCAATATACTGGCATACCCGTGAAAGGTGTCGTGTTATAAGACACTGATTTGTCCCGAGCGATTAGTACCGAAGAGGAACATCCGGACTCGGCCCTGTGCAGAAACCTCGGGATAAATCTCTCGACTTCTCCCCAGGACCTCGCCCGGATGTTCCTCTTCGGTAATAATCGCTCGGTATCGTTAGGAGTGTGTAGTTTTCAGTCCTATCCATTTGCGCAAAGTGTTGTTTGTCGAGAATTCATCCTGTATGTCAGTTCCTTTTCTTTCTCTTGCTGATTTTATTAATAAAAACCACTTTCTCTGATTCTTCGGTGACGTTTTTGCGAGGAGAACAGCGAGAGGGATCAAGAAGTATGGAGTGAAGAGCGAGCGTAGGTTTTCACGGCCTCTATCCAATTCATGTTGTATGCTGATCTCTAGGAAGTCCTGACCGGATAAAGTGTTGATTATGTCGGACTCATGTAGGATGTCATTCCTGTGTTTCCACATCGAGTGCATTACCTCCCAGAGTTTTTTAATCAGGTTTGTGGCCCATCTTTTTCCGGTCTTCTGGCTATGTATCTCTTTGTAGTAGTTGGATTGTACGAGTACTAGATCCTCATGTAGAAAGCCCTGGATGAATTGCATCCATCCGATGTCGTCTTGTTGTAGGAGTCCCTCTATCTGAGATGGAATGGCTGTGGCTTCAAGTGTACTTTGAACATGGCTTGGACGTTTCTGCCACATTCGTAGTATATCTGTAATCGCTAGTGCAAGAGATGGCTCTGTATGTACCTTATTCATCCATGTCGAAAGAATGATCATGTTTGCTTCCCAGGTATTTGAGGCGCCCTTGTCCCAACATATATGTCCTGTAGATTCTCCCATTTGACTGCATCTTGGGTATTTACTCGACCATCTATGTTGTCTCTTGGTCATGACGAGTCCGACAGGCAGCGTATTACTCAGAACTTTTGTGATAAAAATTTGCATCTTGGGCAATACTTTGGACTTGGCGTGTTCGAAGGCAATCCAACTTATAGTCCTTAAATCTGCTTGCCTTAAAAGTTGTTCCTTCACCATATATTGCCGTAGATTTTGGGTGGTAATTGCTGTATAAATTGTCTTGCGTAATTGAGAATGGATTGTACGATTCTCAATGATCAGGACTTGCATGTTTCTGTGCGACTTGATTGCTGATGGAATCTTCCTCTCCTTTGTAATTGCATCCAAAGCAATAGTCTTTGCCATGTTGTCCATGTCAACGTTCATTGTTTCCATGACTGTCAGTGCACGTCCGAGGTCATCCTGGTGTCCTCGTACTTCTATTGCGTTCACTTTGGCTGTAGACTTATCCCAGATTTTTGATAGAATAGAGATAATGTTGTAATCTTTCATACTACATGAAACCTTGAGGGAGGGGAGATTATAACGTAGGAGTGCGGATGCTCCATCGCAGCCCAGGTCCAATATAGGTGAAGATGCCGTGGATGTAGCAAGTGCCATCGCTACCATACCTATTCCTACTAATCCTCCTAATTCGCTGCGGAAGGAGCTCTGTGCATCTGGATGCCCAGGTATGATTCTGCCACCTGAAATAAATTCTAATCTGTTGTTGGACTGAAATTTCCATGCTGCTGCCCCGACTTTAAACTCTTCGTAAAATGAGCCATCACTGACTGCCAGCGCCTTTCCTTCTTGGAAGTCCCTGAGTAAGATTGAGATAGATGCTGATGTTTGATATACTTCTGATATCCATGGTTCGTTGTCTATGCATTGTAGGAATTTCTTCATCCATCTGATTGATGTGGAACCATTTAACGGCGGGATGTCTGTGCCGTATTCTGTGAGGGTACACCTTGACCAAATAGTAATGACATGCTTGTGCAATTTGATCAATATTCTGTCCTTAATCTCTGAGGGAGGGTGCGTCAATTCCAAAGGTATATTGTGAAATATTGAGTGTGTCACCTACCCTCTTTGATTGCATAATCTGTCCATATCCCATCCTTATTCTGGTGAAAGATCTTATCTGCTGTTGTAGATGAGAACCAGTTCCAGTTTAATGTCCAATCTGATTGTCGCGTCTTCCAGCGTTCCAAAGGTACAGAGAGATGTAATTGTAATGCACAGAGTGATTTGATTGCTTTCCTCCATAATGCAAGATCCGCTGGTTTTATTTCATGTTTCTCGGGCCACTTAAAATCATTTCGTCTTGAAGTAGATTGGCCACTGCTTAGAAAGGTTGGGTCAATTTGTGTTCCATCTGCAGTTGAGATATCGGCAATCGTCGTGACGTCATGATAAAGTCTGACCTTGTTGAGTGCTTTCATATCTCGTCCTTGCCACATTTTCGCAAAGGTAATCATCAAGGGTGCATCAAACTGTCTGCTTAAGTGTATCTGTGCATGATGTATGTCCAGGTGTAGGCCTGCGTTGAAGGCGAATTCCCA
>Ga0115005_10003968_pt1 | contig 11827 bp, 12 predicted proteins | sample ArcOceMetagenome_FD_87163 | JGI IMG/M metagenome (GOLD analysis project Ga0115005, IMG submission 87163) | Marine eukaryotic phytoplankton communities from Arctic Ocean - Arctic Ocean - Greenland ARC118M Metagenome | ecosystem: Environmental > Aquatic > Marine > Oceanic | place: Arctic Ocean...
ACAAGACGCGATGTAAAATGCTCATCCAGTTCAAAACAAATTGGAAACGGGTATTATTAGAAAGTTCCATATCTAGACTAGGCAAATAAAATACACTTGCCTCTCTTCTCATCCTTGACAGAGTTCAACATTGATGACACATTCATTTCTTGATCCCGGCATCAGAATCCAAATCAATGGGTCTTCCAGTCTTCAACCACGTATCAAACTGACTACTGAATTTTAAACGCGGCACTGCCTCTTTCTTGAAATTCCTATACGTCTCATAATCATATTTCATCCTGCGACAAAACATTTCATCAGTCGCTCCTGCTATGACGTGTAACGGCGGTTTTGTGACCGAAGGTGATGTATCCTGCACCGGCTGAGATTCATCAAGGTCATCCTCGACATCGCTCTGCAGCTGATTGAGAAGAATAGCTTCTTGCACAATATGGAAATTCCATCGAGGGAGAAGGCGATTATAAAGGGAAGCCGCAAGGTAGCGCGCGGGAAGATAATTGTTAGAGTCTGCACTGCTGCTGCTGATTGTACTATTGTCTATGTTGGTTGGAGAAGTAATGTAACCTGTTCGATGGTAAAAGGATATGCTCGGTTGAATATTCCCCTCTAGACTCAAAGTTAATACATTGGGGTATTCAGCTATTCGTTTTGATAAAGACCGTGAATTGGATGACCTTGAATAGGTTACATTGCCATCACTGTTTGCATCATTACTGATACCCCATAGATGAGAGAGAGCTTCAATTTTGGGAATGATGTTTTGTTTTAGGCTAAGTGAATAGACGGAGGGCGCCGACATTGCAATTCGTGAGGCAAGGGATGATGTGGAGCCAGATCCTTTAGGACAATTGGCATCAATCTTGTCAAAGTGTGCTGCTTTAGAGGCTAGATTATGAGGTGATAGTGCAAGTAATTGCGGGTGGGAGGATAGAGTCTTGTGTAGTTTCTTGCTACAAGTATCTAGATTTACCTCTGACTCTTCCACAATTAAGTCCAGCATCAGCTGCATAGTAGGACGCAAATTTTTCTCCAGACTCAAACTCAGAATGCCAGGATATTTCTTCCATAATATAATTAACTTTTCGCTCGTGTTGAAACCACATTGTGTTTGAAAGAAATCAACTTTCGACCTCAAATTTGTCAAACTTAGGTTGAGAATGTTTGGATTTGCCTTGATCATTTTCCCGACAATGATTCTGTTTTTGGATTCGTGAGTTGCATCTAACTGATCAGGACTCTTATCATATGCAGTGGCAGCAGTACTATCCACGCAAGATAAAAGGAATTGTATTGTGGAGCGAACCTTGGACGGAGAAAGTTGAAAAACTGCAGGATATTTTGTCTTCAAAATGGAAAAATGATGCTGGGATAAGCCAAGATCTTGTGTTTCCAAGTAAGTAGTCACCGATGGGAGTCCATTATTACTCTCGATCGCACTCACTTCCTCTATGATAACACCATCGATGTTTAAAGAATCACTACTATATCCACTTTCGTCTCGATTTCGAGTGTTCTTCGCATTGTATCCTACACCACTTGTGAGTAGGACTTCTGGTCTACGCTTGACGAATTCGTAAAACATGGATGTTCCATAGAGACCTTGAAGGAATTCGACTGTTGGTTTGAGGTAACTATCCGGATCTTTTCTAAAAATGCGGGGTACCGACTGGATAATGAAGAGGGAATTTAAACTTGTGTCTCCGCCCGTCATGTCGCTGTCAAAAGTATCATCAAGAAAATCGAGGACACTTTTAATTTGATGGATTGATAAGGGATTCTTGGTGCTAGATGGCGAGGTTGCGTGATAAATATACCGTTTCGCTTTGGTCCATTCTGGTGAACTCAAATCTATAGAATTACTCTCAGGGCTTGGATTTGCACCATTGATTGAGCTTTTGGCATTGTATCTACTGGCGAGAAGCGCGAAAACATTTTGCGCATTTTGGTTTGCATTACTTCGTATCCGTTTTCTAATTGATGTGTCTAATTCATTTGTCGCATCAAGTTTGGTATTGCTTCTTGAGACAAGAAAGGCCCTTTCGATAAGTTTGCTATATTGCTCATTTTGCCCTGTTCTTTGTTTACCGGCACTGGATCTGGTAAGCCATGCAGACTCTAAAGAAGCGTTGATAAATGCAGTCTGAATATCGGTGTTGATGTTAATACTTCTGCTAGACACGAGGAATGGTATGGACAAACATGATAGCACTAGTAGGATTTGTATGAACATGTGTAGTAGTATCGGTACAAACGCAGTCATCCTTGCCAAAATTTCGCAGGGTTTTCATGAAAGTGTCAATCTAACTATCATTTGATTGAATACAGTGGATTTGGCTGATACGGCATGCACAGGAGGTGCTTTTGAGTGTGCTATGTAGCATGAAGTTTTGTTGTTGTTGCAAGATTGTTGTTGTTGTTTTTGTTTTTGATGTTCTACGAGCAAGCAAGCGGTCGGTAGCTAGCCCGGCCCGGGGTATCATAGGTGTGCTGCGCGCATTTTTGGCGCGCGTAGTTGGCTGTTTGAAACTAACTTCTTTCGTATGATATGATCATTTTGTATGATCGCGAGTACGTCATACTACCACCCACCTCTGCTGTAAGCTGTAAAGAAAAGCAAATGAAATTAGAATTTGTTGTCTTGACATCATTGCATTGTTGATACTTTACAAGCAAATCAAATATGTTTCGTTTCTCCACTATCATTAGCGCCTTTGCTGCCATGGCTCTCGCCAGCAGCAATGTTTCTGCTTTCGCTCCTGCTATGGGTATGTCTCTGAATCTTTTTTGACGACTGAGATCGATCATTTTTGGTAATCTGTGCTGAATGAAAGAGTGGAAATGATAAAACGTTCCAAAAACTTCATACACTCCATTTTATGCCAAACTAATTCATCATGCGTAATATCAATTACTTGAACCACTCCAACAGATGTCGGACGCACCACCTTCCGTGCATCCACCTCCGTAGACTCTGCCAACTCTGCCAGAAACAGCAAGACTGAATTGAAGATGGCTGCTCAAATCGACCTTAAGGGAAAGGTTGCTTTCATTGCTGGAGTTGCTGACTCTACCGGATACGGATGGGCCACCGCCAAGGCCCTTGCCAATGCTGGTGCCACCATCATTGTCGGAACCTGGCCTCCGGTACTCAAAATCTTCCAGATGGGACTCAAGAAGGGATCTTTCGACGATGATTCTATTCTTGATGATGGATCCAAGATGGAGATTGCGAAGATTTATCCTTTGGATGCTGTCTTTGACACCAAGGATGATGTACCTGAGGAGATTCTTAACAATAAGCGTTATGCTGGTCTTGATGGGTACACCATTGAGGAGGTTGCCAAGGCTATCGAGGCTGATTATGGAAAGATTGATATTGTTGTTCATTCTCTCGCCAACGGACCTGAGGTAACCAAGCCCCTTCTCGAGACTTCTCGTAAGGGATACCTTGCTGCTTCTTCTGCATCTGCTTACTCTGCTGTATCCCTTCTTCAGAAGTGTGCACCTATCATGAACGAGGGAGGATCTTTCCTTTCCCTTACTTACATTGCTTCCGAGAAGGTAATCCCTGGATACGGAGGAGGAATGTCTTCTGCCAAGGCTCAGCTTGAGAGTGATACCCGCGTTCTTGCTTTCGAGGCTGGACGCAAATACGGACTTCGTGTCAACACCATTTCTGCTGGACCCCTCAAGTCCCGTGCCGCTTCTGCTATCGGAAAGGAGCCCGGCCAGAAGACTTTCATTGAGTATGCTATTGACTACTCCAAGGCTAATGCTCCTCTTGAACAGGATTTGTACAGTGAGGATGTTGGAAACACTGCTCTTTTCCTCACCTCCCCTCTAGCTCGTACCATTACCGGAGTTACTCTTTACGTAGACAATGGTCTTAACTGTATGGGAATGGCTGTTGATTCAAAGGCTCTTGAAGGAAGAGATATGGTATAAATAATCTCTTTGATATAGAAAATATGTAGTGGATGATTGATGATACTTGGAATAATTATATATAGATGATTGAAATGAACTCGAGATATTCAATATCATTTTTTTTGTAATCCATAAAATACAAAAATGTACAACAAGTATCATGCCTATATCAACTGCATTTTGTTGAGAGTGATTCAATTGATATGTTTGACAGTTCATCTGAAGGGATTTGAAGCTGTCCGTTTAGATGGCCTTGTCAGGGGACTGGCAATGATGAAGATGTTACGATGAGCTATTCTGTGAAGATATTCAAAAATCACTTTAAACTTTAATGCGATGTCATCTTTACCCTCTTGTTTAGCTCTTTGTTGTATCAAGTCTCTCCAACCTTTTCTGCGCTTCCTTCATATTGACTGAAATAGTTTCAACCTTTCCCGTAAGCTGAACCAAACCAGGTACTGCACCAGGAGGTTTCTTAACATCTCTCCATCTCGTTAATGAAACTTTGATGGTGCTACCTTGACATTTACTTTGTCTTGCAGCCAGAGCGGCTGCATCCATTTTCACATCTTTGTCTAGTTGCGCGTCATGGCATCTTATCACAACATGACTTCCGGGGCATCCTGAGGCGTGCATCCACCAGTCAGCTCCATCGCCGTGTTTTGGATCACATGATAATTCGTCATTATCTTCGGATCGTCTTCCAACCCTAATTTCCGTCTTATTGGCGGAATAGTAATTGAAATATGGTTTTCTTGCCGCCACTTGACTTGGTCCCTTTTTCTTCTTTGGTGCCCTTGGTAGGCGTTTTGGTGGCGCATCATTCACCTCAAGATCCAAAGCAAGGGTTGCCATATCCTCAGGGAGTACTTTACTCTTACCTTTTTTAATGGATTGTAATTTCTCTTCCAACTCATTCAATTTCATCAAGCGCTCTTTCAAGTCAAAAAGATCATTTTCGAGAGTTTTGATATCAGGGCATGCCTCCAACTGTTTCTGAGTAGTATCTGGATTAGTTCTGAGTTCTTCCACGATTTCGTTTGCTTTGGAGAGATTTGTAGATGCCTTTCCTACTTTCTTCATGCATCGAAGTGTCAATCTGGCAGTTTCCTTTTTCAATTCTGGGATATCCCATGTGCTCTCCAAAGTCTTTTCCTCTTGTGCCTCTTCGGTGGCATTCATGAGACGAGTTGAACTGCATGTATTTTCTTTTGAAGAGGCGAATCTACTATGAAATGCTAGAACTTGCTTATTGTCGAGAAATGTTGGTTTGGTTGCAGTTACAACAACAGCACGACGGAGTGATACATTGGAGACAAGTAATGAGGATGCGAAACGCTGGGTAAAACCTATAATCATGATGGAGATGAGATGATTGCGTGACATGATATCAATTCACAGCTTCCCCTAAATTATTTGTGTAGTGAGGGAGAATCAATCAAATTGGAAAGATGGTAGCTAAATGGGTTGACTGATACTTGGGTTTGTTGGTTGTTGGAACTGTTGTTGGTCTGTTGTTGAATGTGTTGTTGTTCCAATTGTTCATTGTCTTCATTCGTCAGAATTTGGCGGAATTTCAAAACATTAGTGGCGCGCAATCGAAATCACTGTCAACCACAAAAACAAACACACCGAAATGTAAATCCTTGACGAAGGAACAAGTCCGAGTCAAAAAAACGATGGCATCACTACTCGTACATACATCACAGCGGTCTGTTCTCACAGAACCTGCTTAATTCAACTGCAACTGCGCAGTAAGTCTCGAAAACTTCAATTTCTAATGATATCTCAAAAGTGCACGTATGCAATAATAGTATTGATGATCAGCCTATTATCAAAAATGAGGACGTCTCTAGCTTTTATGAATTCCCCCAGCATAAGATGCAATAAATTTGTGAGAAAATTCCATCAAACAACAGCTTTGAGACTGAATCGCTTCCTGTTTGATCCATCAGAGATTGATGAAAATTCTGAAAATGGATGTCCGACAATAACACTTCCAAAAAGTGATTACCGAACAATACATGCAGCGAAGATATTAGGATTACTCAACGATCAAACACTCCGTGCTGGAATCATACAGGATGCTGACATTCATGCAGGTAATTCTACATCGAAACATGCACCTTCTCTCATTTTCGAACAGTCAGAAAGCAGAAGCAAATATGCTGGGCTCATAACAGATGAAGCGCCAATCCAATGGATTCCCGAAGGTAAAATAAAAAAGGCTCAACCCACCAAGAACGGGGATCCACCTGGATCGCTACAGATTACTCTCAATTCACTCAAACCGATTGTGGATGAGATATCGGACATCAAACCACGAGTGAGTGTCATTCTTGCCTTGCCGAGACCACTCGCACTTGGTAGACTTTTACCTATGATGGCTCAAATGGGAGTTGAACATCTTGTTCTTACCCAGGCTAAGAAAGTGCCGAAGGATTATTTTGGGTCCCATTTATTCCGTAAACCTATGGAGATACGTAAAGCTTTAATAGAGGGGCTTTGTCAGGCTGCTGATGTTCAAATTCCAACCGTGACTGTTGTTAAACGATTGAAACCCTTTATGGAGGATGATCTAGAGAATATGTTTCCAAAGGATAAATTTGCGAGAGTGATTGCTCACCCGCAGAGAAAAGATGGTAAAACCGCTCTTCGAATGAATCAAATTTCATTTCCAGACAGTGAGGCGGGGACAGATCGTCGGATCGTATTGGCAGTGGGACCAGAAGGAGGTTGGGCTGAACCTTATGAACTGGACATGTTTCAAGATCATGGTTTTCAACAGGTTACACTAGGATCCAGAATTCTTAGAAGTGATGTCGCTGTAATTAGTTTACTAAGCCTTGCGGCTGATGCCTGCTTGAGTGATAACGATGAAGAGAATTAACCACCGAATTTCAATTACTTTTAAGTGTTCTTTTTTAAAGTTTCTTGAAGTATTCGAGATGTGCAGTATTCTAGTATGTAAGCATATTACTATAGTTGCGGTGCTTGTTGTCTTGGTGCTGGAGAAGCTGGCTCATTTGTTTGAATGACTTACTGCAATCTGGACAGCCGTAAGGTTTCTCAGGAACAGCGCCGTATGTAGCACCATTGTTACCATTCGTCAACATGGGAGTTTGCGTTATGAAGCGGTTCAATTTTCCTGACCTTGCAGCAAACTCGTAAATTTGCTGTCTTGCATTATCCTTCCCCTTACAACCGCGGCAGAAACCACTTTCGACGTGTTGCACAGCATTTGCACTGGATCCGAATCTGGTATCACCACAAACTGGACAAGAAACATTTTTTTCACGGTGCGTCTGCATATGCATTTCTAGCTCATTACTAGAAGCGAATGTGCTGTAGCATTTGTGGCATTGGTACGAAATCGTTTGGTACGATCTCGCGTGGTCCGCATGAGATATCCCGCTGACACAATCTTTGCATCTTGCATTTCCTGGACCTTTCATAATTTGGTTCCTACTGAAGCTTGAGTTTGTACAAAACTCCCCACAGGAAGCACAGTCTCTGCCCATTTTGGAATTTATTTTCTATGCGCCGTATACAGTAGTATAGTATCTCCGAAGGTTAACAGTCTTGTGTTATGATCTCAACACTGATCTCAACAGGGTTTTCGTAGTGTCGTGAATCAAGCGAGACGATGAAAAATAAGCGTTGGCAGTTGGCATGTTCAATGAACTTTTACAGCTTTTACAAAAAACCTGGCTGAGAAAGATTTCGAAGAAAGATTTCGATCAAAACTCGTGATTGATTCAACGACAAGGGTGATTCCAATTAATTTAGCTCTAGAAACGTCATCGAAATCCTTTCCTCACATCCGTTTCCATGAAATGGCAGAGATTAGATGTCAGTCCTTGCTATAAGATCTTTCGCACGAAAGGACAAGAGGAAATATTGAGAAACTAGTTGCCAGAGTGTCATGGAGAATTCGGATCCATCACTTGCAGGAAACGAGACTGAATCCAGCTGGATTGGCCAGCATGTCATAGACTGCAGCAACATTACCAAAAGCAACATTGAGGCACATAGGCTGAATGGTATTTCATTGTGCATCTTGACTTTGATTCATGTGTGGTCCATTTTGCTTCCTTGTGTGACACACAAGTGGAAAGCTCAGGTGGTTCCTGGATCATGTGATTACCCACTTAGCGAAAGGACTCCTCCGGGCTTCAAGGATGCTGACGCTGAGAACCAAATCATGTCACTACAGGTTGACGACATCTTTCGTATGGTGGAGATGTCTCTGCTCCTTTGGTGTATTGACGCCATTAAGCATTCGCTGGATGCAACGTTGTTGGCATCTTGGTATCCAAGTACATCGTTTTGTTACCGTCCTCTATTTTGTAGACATTGTCAGGAAACACTCTCATCCCCATAGTTGGGTGTTGAACACCCCTATATTTGTCAATTGGATCCTTGATAAAGTTGGCAGCAGCCATGATCTGGCGTCGGATTAAGGTGCCCAGTGTCATCAGTGAGACGATCAGTCCAGACTACATTGTTCTATATTGGAGGAATGGAATTAACCCTGACCCTGGCTCTTGTTCATGTTCTTCCAATGAAATCGTGGCTGTGGGTAGCAATTATTTCATGAAGCTGTACCCTTCATCTTGGATGGAGCCCCGTCATCCGTTCACGACTTTCAAGAACCGATCTGGCAATTGTGACTTTCTCGTAAATGCAAGTGGGCAAAAGAGGTCGAAACATACCAATGGTGCTGGCATCCGTATATTTCATAACGATCGCAAGCCTCGCATCAGTATTCAGTCAAAAACCCGGTCTCATACGGAGAGGATTGCAAAGGCCTGTAATGAAGCATCCGTCTGTGGAGGACCTTCCCTCTCCATCTGGGGTCCTTTCCAGGGCAATGTCACAAATCTCATTCCCAAGGCATTACTAAATGCCGGAGGAGATCCTTTTCGCAGATTGAATGGGAATGTTGTCCTTGCAGGATCAGGATCGGCCATTAACTTCATGATTGATCTCATGTCGCAATTATCCAGCAGTGTGGAGGAACTGAAGCATTTTGCTCTACTACGAAATGAGGTAAAGGAAATTGCCTTCTTGTACTCTACCCGTGACGAGGCATTGTATCAATGGGTGATTGGAGCTATGAATGCTCTTTTGAGCTCGATTGATGCGTCTTCGAAGGGCATTGGCAAGGCAAAAATTCGTATCATACTTGCATGTATGTACAGCCAAGACGAAGAAGGTTAGTATTTTCCCCATTGATACCACGGCGCCAATGATAAAAGATTTGTCAAGTTCTTCTCTTCACAAGCATCAGACTGCTAGTAGTAGCAGTGACGATGAAATCGTCTCTAACTCATCCAAAGATGACATTGAAGGCAAGATGAACCTTCGTTATGCGGTTGGATCTATTGCACTTCTCAATCAGCGTTTAAATTACAGACGTGAGGTTCTTGACGAAAGCAATGTTTTTTGCCAAGGGTCTTCAGGGTTCAAGTCTAGTCCGCCTTCACTTTGATCAATGAACATTTTATGTTTATACTTTCCAAAATAATCAATTATGTGTTCATCTGCTGTTCGATGTGTTAGTTTGTGTTTATACTACACTATACTACACGTATTCGGGGACCTTCCATTCATCAAATATTTTTAAATTAGCAATTTTAACTTTCGCTCGAGTCCTAATGAGAAAAGATTCCAATCTTTCAAGTAATTGCCTCCGACCCTGCAAGACATGGCACGGACTGAGAAGTGCATTCTAGAGTTTACACAACATTAAAAAAGAATCTGACTGCCACTTTTCCTGATTCCTGGTATGATCTTTGGAAATTAGATCAACCACTCGACTTCGAGGCATTTCTAGAATCAGATTTACTAGCTGCAAGGCACAGAGAATTGAAGACAATTACCACCATGTTCCTCGTGTGACTGGATCGGTATCATTCATCGCGTCGACGTGCCTTGCGTTGGCATATTCTACGTTCGTACAATTGCCTATCCACTGCATATCTTGATACCACCGCCTGGTGTTTGGTCTCTCCTGGTTAAATGCCTGCGCGACAAAATGAGAGAAGAAGAGAACTTTTAATTAAATTAAATTGTATTTATAATTAGAAATTGCGATCTCCTACGTCGCCCATTTTATTCCCACTGCCTTTAGGATTTTCAGCTTTCCAATCATCCCAGTCTCGGTCCAGCTTAGCACTTGCGTCCACCAAATTTGCATCATCTTCCATACCATCCCTGACAAGATATTCATACCTCCTCGGTGCATTCTTAGATTTCTCTTCTGAAATCTTTTGCCGAGCTTCCCGTTCCATGGCATCCTTCACTTCCCTCTCGCCCAAATCCTCTAAGGACATTGTAGGCTGATTCCACGAAGGACGGAATACTTGGGATTGCACCGCTTGCTTTTTGAAAATCAATTCGCCAGTAACGGGATCTTGTAATACCTGCGTCATCTTCATCTTACGGTTTGGGTCGTTCAGAGGAGGGCGCATCAACATCCCCGCTTGCCCACTATTTCTACCATGTTCACGGCTGTTATCGCTCTGCCGATGCCTACCCATCTCCTCCCGATCTTGCTCCATTTTCGCTGCCATTTGCAACATTTGTAATTCCAAATGGGACGAGTAAAGCTCCTCGATCGCATCAAAAGCAAATTCATTCAGTTCGTGAATATAAAGCGACCGAAGGAGAGAATCTTGATCGTGTCCATCTAAATCCTCATGATCCTCCAAGTCGAGGCGGTTTCTTTGGGATAATTGAGCATTCATTCGGGCAATTTGCTGTTTGATTTCTTTGCAGCGTTTATAGCGCGCTATTTTCTCGTCTCGAGATGAAGAGAGGGGTGTTCTGTGACTACTACCGGTACTAGCTTCTTCTGTTTCTTCTGATTGTTCTAAAAAATGTTGATATTGTTGCTGCGCTGAACTTTCGAGTATCCCCTCGAATGAATCACTTCGGTTTAAAAATAGGTGAAGTAGTTCAATACCCTTTTTGACATTTGAATGTCTGGAAGTGCTAGAAATCGTCCGCAGCTGTAGGCAGGCCTTGGCCATATGATATTCGACTGATATCAAAGGAAGGGATGAAGTTTGAATGTCAGATAGTGACTCATTAGCGGAAAATATGGAGGCTCTTTGAATTTGCTCCTGAAGTGTCTCAAAGATTGTGAGTGCTTCCACGAGTGGTTCGTGAGTACGGCTTCTGATTTGGCCATCTTGGGCAGGTTCTGTGTTGTTACTTCCTCCTGTCATAAGTTTTTGCGCTTTGCGTAGTTGTCCGGACAGTGACAAGTTGCTGCCATCGTTACTTCTTGGTATTTCTGTTGACATGACTTTGAATAGGCTAGAATTGGTAGGTGTTTCGTACTCGTGTGTTTAGGTTTTTATACTGTATCATCAAATGCATCGTCGTCATTAAAACGAACGTGTTGGTTGTTTGTTGTTTTTCTGCCTGGCTTTGGCGGTGCCTCATTGCGCGCGATTTCAAGATTGATCGCACGCATCAGAAATCGATTTCTTTTTTTTTCTAAAATTTCAAATTGAAAAAAAATACTTTTGAAGAATTCAGACCAAGACCAAGGAACAATCTTCGACGAAGCATCTTTGAAGGATGCTTGCTTTTGAAGACGCTGGAAGTCAAGGCCTATTCTTTACTCGTAATGGGATGAGTTTACCCCTTGATTATTTCCCAGATCACCTCTTTAGAGCTGGTGTCTCAAACAGTGAATGGTCTAAGCTGTACGAAATGTTAAATTAATCAATAATTTCAAGTGCCAGATCCCGTGCAAAGGTGCAAGGGGATCACCACAGCCGCACATTAGCTCACCACAGCCGCACTGAAAAAAATAGCCAGGATATGTTTTTTTTAGGTGGGATTGTAATTTTTATCCGATACAACGGCACATCTTTTTAAA
>Ga0115005_10003969_pt1 | contig 11824 bp, 12 predicted proteins | sample ArcOceMetagenome_FD_87163 | JGI IMG/M metagenome (GOLD analysis project Ga0115005, IMG submission 87163) | Marine eukaryotic phytoplankton communities from Arctic Ocean - Arctic Ocean - Greenland ARC118M Metagenome | ecosystem: Environmental > Aquatic > Marine > Oceanic | place: Arctic Ocean...
AAATTATCCTAATTCATACAATAGCTTGGCAACAAAACTCGCCAGTGAAGGGAAATTGGGTGAAAGTGAATGTCCAAAAGGAACATTTGGGATTGGCGTTCTAGGATTGTGAAAAGCTACACCCGCTTAGTACTATTTCGATGGTATAAATAAATAATTAACTCATTGATTATACGTGTAGTGCGTTAGACTACGTATGCCGAGAAGTCTTTATGTCGTTTGGAGTTGCGGTAGGTGTCCTGAAGCAATCAATGCAAGGGCTCATACACCAGCGGTAGCTGTCGCTGTCAACACGATCTTGGATATCTATCAGATGAGTTTTTGAAAACGCTTTTGAATCGGTGGATCTTAGGGAGGTCCCAAATCATCGATACTTATTTTTTGGTCTCACATCATCAACGCTTTTGAACAGATGCGAATAATCTTTCTTCAACCTCGATGAATCCAAGACACCATTTCTATCGTTATCGATCTCTTTAAATAATGCATTGTTAGGCTTCGTCTTCCAACAGTCTACTGAGTCTCAACCAGTATGCATGATCATGCAGTCAAGCCTCTCCTGCCGCAGCGTATAAATGTATCGTAGAACCTTTGGCGAACGAACTGGCAAAATCCTGGAAAATTGTGCGCTTGGTATGTGGCTAAAGTGCACCATCCCCCAGAGCATTCCATCTCTGGCAGGAAATATTACCCTTCTGTAATTATACTACTTGAGCGTAAAGGCTAATTTTTCACCCACCTGATGCCGAAATCTTTGAGGGTGTCTAACAAGAGGGATGATTCAACTCCTGCATGACATTCTATGTGTGTCGGATTGAAACTATCGGAAACCAAACGAGCCCCTCCTCCCCTGGAAGATGGCCATGCACTTTATCCATGGCTGTAACAAGAAACGTCAGTTCAAGAACTGAGCTGATAATGAATAAGGAGGATGATTATTAAAAAAACTAATGATCTTGTTACGAGTATCATAGTAGTATACATTCGTTCGTTGCGATTGAGTGGTATTCAGTGTGCATTTCAAAAACAACTTCCTTTTTTCCCCTCCTTTTTTTCTGTTCTAGTACTAATAGAAAAATCTTTGCCAGGTAATGCAGGAGGCAGGTGAGCAAAATAAAGATAAGAACAGGGCGCTAATGTACCAACATTTCAGCACGATCTTTGTTCTTTCGACATCTCCTCTTGATGTCGCCGATGCGGTGCCAGCACCAAGCAACCAACAATAATCCTGACTATACATATTGACTCTCATAATACGCCACTAAACTCCAATCAAACTGATAGTTGTGCATTTCCGAAGGCGAATTATTTGTCCAGTCCACATTCACAATGTGATCTTTCACTCCTGGGTGCACCTCGTCATGATTGGTGGAAAAACAACCATCGCCATCAAGAGGAAGACCTTGCCTTCCAAGTCTAGCACTCATGTTGATCACAGCAGAAAGAAGTAAAGATTGATCGTTCTTGTTGTGCACAACGTGAATCTTTCCACCTTTTCCTTTGGTCAACATATCTGTGATGCGCACACCATCTTTGCGCCACTCTTGGTTTCCTCCATCAATATATTTCTTGTTGAATAAATCACTGTTTACATCAGAAGCAACCATGAAAATATTGTCAAACAAGCTATTCGCTTCGTTGGCGAAATATTTCAGAACACGATTGCCCATGCTATGACACAACACAGATTTTGAAAAGGTTTCCGTAGCAGGGATCATGCTTTGGAACGCCGCCCCCGCTGCTTTGGACCAACCCCTATCAGTAAAGTATGCAAGGAACTCCTGTCCAGCAGATGGCCATAGGATGGGCACGAGCTTGAATTTCTTGAATCGTTCTTCCACTTGTTTGATTTGCAAAAGATACCCGCGGGAGTTCCCTTGAGCTCCATGGACGGAGAATAGCACCTTCCTATTTGCACCAGCATCCTTTTCGTCGGTGGATCTCTCAGCATTGTCTTCAGACTCTCCATTGATAAGTGAGCGGACTTGTTCAACAGACAATTTTTCTGCCTCGAGTAGCTCTGCTTCTTCGCCTGATGGATCTTTCACATCCCTAACTTTGTGGATGAATGTAGCGGTAGTATCATTCCTTGTTCCTCGCGTGGCAGTGCTAAAGGTGACTCGGCTGGGGGCTGTCGAGGTTGGACTGTCAACTACATCAATTGAAGTGAGTACAATTCCTTCATAGATATATTCTTCCATTTTCTTTGGAATCAGTTCTTTCACCAGAAAATAGTGACAATCGGTAATCTAGCTCTACGATCTGAGATCAGACCGACCTGGTTGTGAGGGATTTGTGAGGACTGTTGTGAGTTCTCAGGTTTCCGGACTGACGTCTGACGCGTTTTTTACAAGATTATCCATGTCATGTTGTGTCGTTCATATTTTAGCCCGCGCGCAAGAAAAAAGGCGCGGTCGCAATCAAGCAATCAAGCAACCAAAGCAAAAGCAGATTTCAAGATTGAATGGCAAAAATTGCAACAAGTTCAATAATGTAACAACATCAACACTCCACACTCAACACTCAACACTCCACACTCCACCACTTCAAACAGTTTCAATATAACCATCATATTCCACATAATCCCTCCTCAAATGAATGATCTGTCCTTTCGGCAACCGAGACTCGTTTCTCGATCCGATGACATAAGTGGCGATTCAAATTTTACTCAGGGCTGCAAGTTTTCACCCGATGGTTTATGTGTCCTCACTAGTACATCAGCAGACAACCTGCTTCGACTCTACAACACACCACCACAGTCACTGTCCCAACAGGAAACCGAGAACGAGAACGAGAACGAGGCTCCTATTGAGACCAAGGACGTTGATCAGTCATCTAAGGACGACGTCACTTTGTGGAAAACTATTCTTTCTGCGAAAGCAGGTGATAGTATACGAACATACTCTTGGTACCCTCTCATGAATTCCTACCAGCCAGCTTCTTGCGCATTCATCACTTCTTGCAGGTACGACTTGACCTGACCTGACCTATATATTTCACAAACAATAGCAATTTGTTTCATTTCGTAAATAAACTCATACATTTTATCTTCACAATAACAGAGATCAACCCATCCACCTCATTGATGCATACAATTCATCGATTCGAGCCACATATTCCCCTTACAATGCATTGGATGAAATGGAATCCCCCAATGTCGTAACATTCACCCCAGACGGAAACAGAATCTTTGCTGGAGGATTTAGGACAGATCGAACCATTCACACATTTCACACCAACATTCCTGGGAGGGATAGCGATATACTTCGCCTGGGGAAGACAAGACGATCCAAGGATGGTCAAAAGGGCATTGTTTCGGCTATTTCATTTCCAGAGGGGAATAGTGCCTTTGTAGGTAGCAACATTTTTGCTGTTGGGACTTATTCTCCTGGATCGATTTACGTGTACGATGATCGATTACCGATCGATTGTCCTGCGGGTATAGTTTTGCATGGCGGAGTCAGTGTTGTCGGTCACGGAAGGAAAAAGAAACGTCGCTTTGTGGATGTATCCCAGGTGGAGGATGATGGCGACCAAGGTACGGATGATCCTACCGGTTTGGATGACGGTGAACAACAGGATATCTTTTCAGCAGCGAAAATAAGCTGGTACCAGGCAAGGGCAAGAACGGGAATTACACAGCTTACATGGTCCAAGGGCGGACAAAATGACTATATGCTTTACTCTGCAAGTCGTCGCTCAGACGCTGTTCTTGCATTTGATATGAGAATGCTTTCTGGGGATACATCGCATCCAATACAGGGTGTAGCTGCGTATTCTAGGGATAGTGATTCGAACCAACGGCTGGAGTTCGATTTTGATAATGAAGGTCGACGACTATTCGTTGCTAGTAAAGATTCTTGTGTAAAAGTATATGATACTGGAACAGGGATGCTGCTGGACACGATTGGAGGCTTTCATGATGCAGTGAATGGAGTTTCTTATGCTGAGATTAATGGCAGGGAATTACTTTCGGTTGCCTGCGGTGCAAGACGCTTTGATACAAATGACGAGGATGACGAGGAGGATGGTAGATTGAACCAACTGAATGGTACTGATCCTTTGAATCCACCAGGATCGCTTTCTCTCTACACTCTTTGAACAGCTTTGACCAGCGCTGACCTAAATATAATATGCTGAGAGTTGCATCATTGTCATAAAATGAGGTTGCTGAAAGCATTTCATTGTCCCATGGATAACGATCAATAATGGCAAATAAAGAATGCGTGAAGTTCCATTAAGGATTGACAGTATATGGACAATGAAACATTGTAAGATACAAAAACGTGTACATGTATTTTGAAAGATTTTCTTCAATTTGAAATTGTTAAGAATTTTTAAAGTTGGTTCATTGTTACACCAATGAAATGAGATACAGTTTGGCCCTTTACAAAGTTTTCATCTTGTTTAGAATGGAAGGGAAATCTCAGGTAGGGAAAACTCAGGGATAAGTCCTTCAGGAATCGAGGACACAGCATGGTCTACAATTCCCTTCTTATCGGCAAGCTCCTGCGCAAGGAATCCAGAAGCAGCGATCATAGCCAAGCGTCCATTTTGAAGCTCCTTAGTCTGACTAATTGCGAACTCTTCGGGGTCTTCAGGCTTCAATCCTAGAGGATCGAATCCAAGGTCACCAGGAATTGATTCAAGGTTGTACTTTCCAAATTCTTCCTTGCTACAAGTGGTAGGATTGTTGATTACATTTCTGACCCGAAGAGTTTCAATTGCGAAAGCTCCAACGATGAAAGAAATCTTCCATATACCTGGAAGCTGTCCAAGCTGCAAGAGTGCTGCTCCAGAGAGCTTGCCTTCACAAATTGGTGTAGATCCTTGGACAGCCTCGCCGACGAGGAATCCTACAGATGCCAGCATAGCGATACGCCCATGTGTCAATTCAGCCTCACGGTACTTGCGAAGAATATTAGGTGTTGCCTTCTCGGCAAAACCGAGAGGGTCGAAGAGACCAACGGGAGCAAGGATTCCTGGTAGGTCTTCAACATCAAAAGTCTGTTCACATTGTAAAGATATAGAATCAGCAGAGGAATTCTTTCAAATTGGAAACGAAAGTTATGGTGCACTTACTGGTACACCGACAGGTGCTGCCTTCGCCTTTCCTCCAGACTGGCCAAATTTGAAGGATGTGAAAGCATCTACGGAAGCAGACGAGGCGAGCAAAATAAGAGCAGGGGCTGCAAAGATCTTCATTTTTCTGTAGTTATTTGTTTTCAAAGATATTATGATGAGATCAAATTGTAGCCACACAGCACGCACCTGCAGAAGAACTGCAGGTTACATTGCTCCCGTCCGTGCCGAGCGTGCCGTGCACATCCTTTTCGTAATAATCCATGCAGCTCGCAGAATGACGTGGTCGCTATTGTTTACATTGCCCCTGTGACGTAAAACAGATGTAAGATATTCTCTTCGCCTCACGATGATAGGAGCCAAGAGGCTTGGATACTACCGGTACATAGACCTATGATACAGAAAATCATTTTGTGTGTCAGAGAGACTTTTCTTCACAAGCTGGAATTTTCGAAATGATTCCTCCAGAAACCGTTATAACAACGATCAAACAAAACTGCCAGAACCGTTTCAGGCGGTCATTTTCTGAAAAGATACTCCTTTCTGTCAAAACAACAACAACCCGGACTAAACATCACAAGCAATCAACAACTAGACCAGACCACATCGTCAAACCAAATATTTACCGATCATACCCCAACGCCAACCCTATCGGTCTATATCTGCTTCTAGATGAATAACGAAATGCTAAGGTCATTGCTTGGATGCTGGTTCTTGTTAACATCAGCGCTTGGTGCAAAACAGTTTGGGCGTATTTCGCCAACACAATATATCTTGACTCCACAAGAAATCAAGAATTTTCACGAAAGCGGTTGTTGCACAATTCAAAATGTCCTCACGGAGGAGGAGGTATCACAAATCGAAGAAATTTTTGACAAGTTTATCAATAGAGAGATTCATGTTCCAGGCAAAGATTTTTGTGATATGTCGAAGCCATTTTCGACCCCATTTGACCAATGGAGCATCGTGAACTGCATGTTACCAACGCGTTACCACCGTCCATTTGAAAATAATATCTACGAGCAGCTTACCAAGTGTATTACTTGCCAATTGCATCCTGAATTAGATATGACCAAGGATTACGACCAATTCTTGAACAAAAGACCTGGTAAAACAGATGCAGTCTTTAGCTGGCATCAGGACATGGGTTATTGGCCTTCTTCAAAGGTTCTTGGTGTTGACGAGACACAAACTTGTACATTTTCACTTGCAATTGATGATTCCATGGAAGAAAATGGCTGTCTACGATATGTTCCTGGGTCACATATATCGAGAACTTTGCGGCCGCATATGGCACTAAATGATTCTAGAGACGAAGGCCATGCTCTAACAATCGAAGTCGATGAGACGAAAGGTGATGAAATACGATTAGCACCAGCAAAACGGGGCTCTGTCACTATTCATAATGAATACGTTGTTCATGGATCAGGTGGAAACCGAATGCCAAATAAAGAGAGAAGAACCTATGTTGTTGCATACAGACCCAAAAGAGTGGTAGAAGCAGAGAGAAAGATTGGATTCACACATTCTCACAACGATGATGTAAACTGGGATACCTTCGATAATGCACAGCAGTAATCATCATGAAGAGATAGGCTTTTAAATGCTTGCTGACTAACGAAAATAAAAAGAGAAAATAACTTGAAACTATATCAAGATATTCATATATTCACAAACATTTTCATGCAGTCGTTTCATGGGATTCGTTTCAAGCCAATGTTCAAATCTGTGGAAAATACTGCAGTGCTAATCTTCTTGATATCATCACCACCACTGCACGGGGAATGATAACTCAGTCGTTCTTTGCAAAACTCATAATTGCAAACCCAGCAACTGCAGAGCTTCTTTTTACTGGATTTCGACAACTTAGTTATATGCCATGGTCGTATAGTTGCATAGTCTTTGCCGGAGTACCAGGTTCCATTTCTATTACTAGCACCCTCCTGACGCTCGCTGATTCAAATATATCTTGTTGATGGAGTTCGTTACTGGCACCAGCTAAGGATGAGAGTGAAAACTATAACAAGGCCGTAAATCACTTTAATTCTCCTTCTATCTGAAACATTTGATTCGTGTGTAAAGTTGCACACATTTATCTCCTTCTTCGGGGCAACAAAACTTTGTGGAAGGAAGCTACTACTAGCTATTAGACAGTACGTGTATGTTCTTTGATATGTGTTGCGTCTTCTTTACGAAGGAGAAATTAATGTAGTTGAAGAAACGAAATTACCCTTCGCATTGAAAGTTTTGTTCGAGTATGTGCCTGGTATCACAACTATTTCATTACAAAAATTACATTGAGTAACGAGGAACACGTTTCCATGGCCTGCCTGGCAACAAGCATTTGCAGAAGTAGTAGTACAATACTACAATAAGATATGAAGAAATGAAGAAATGAAGAAACCAGTTTCCTTTGGCACACAGTTAGCAGTCTAAATCTGTCAAGGATCTCGGTCTCCCCTATTTACTACTACGTCACGACCCTGGTTTGGAACTGACACTTCTCGTACGTAGACGAGGATTGATCGTTGTCTTTGCATAAACAGCAGCCGTGACATTATATGATTACTATGTACTCGCATTCCAATAAAAAGGTGAGAGTCATGATAAATTTTATTATATGAACATCAACCAATTCAAAACTAAGGCCTCTCTCCCTTAGTTATTTCTCATATTTTGTCTAAAAGCAACGTGTTGTACGATACTTTCAATTTCCACTTTGACAGAAGTGGTCATTTTTGCAGCTTCTTTTTTTGCGAAACTTCAACAACTTCAACGTTTTTCTGGTACCGATTTTGCGTAGGTTTTACGTATGGATTAACTTTTAGGATTTCCTACTCTCGTAGTACTAGAGGTTTCGCTTTGTTTGGCGCAGATAGATGAATAGTAAGAGGAAGCAGAAGAACAAAAGAAGAATGCTGGATGACAACACTAAGAAGAATTCGTTGAAACAAAAGAGGAACGAGGAGGACCTCGACGAGTCTCCGCCTCTTGTTAGCAAAATAGAACCCTCGCACCACCCTTCGCCACCTCCTAGTATCCAACGGGTGGTCTCTTTTTCCCCATCGAAATACCAGCTTCAGCAGTCAGCATCGAGGATGCAATCATCCACTGGTAATCATAAAAGTGAGCCACCAACGACGACTTGTTTGGCAAAGCACGACCAGTATAAGAAGACATCAAAAGAATTTACTGATGATCTCTGTAGTAATACTGATAGCCCTAGAGGGAGGAGGGGTGGCGAAGTGGTGAAAGTAGGGATGAAACTCGAGTCAAGAATGCTTAGACTTTCAGAGATTTTCTCGAGTCCATATGGTCATGATCAGGCGGTGGTGCACAATATTTCCCAGCACCAACAGCAACAAGAAGAGATTGAGCGCAAGAAGAAACACGACCACGCAGGCGGGGGTTCTCCTTGCAAGAAAGGTTTCTTGAAAATTGCAAAAGAATCGATTTCTTTTTTCACAGAAGAAATCAAAGAGCTTGAAAAAGAAGGATTTTTCTTTTGCGTGGGGGGAGGGTGTGGTGACGATGATGATATGGCTGATGACGACATTAAGTACGATGCTGACGATATGAGGACGATTAATGAAACCTTCATGTCTACTGTACTCTGAGTTTTTCAGAAGAGTCTTTGGATCTTTTCTCACAATGTTCCTAAGAGTGAGGGAGTCTAGAGGCGCCGCGCGGGGGTCGTTAACTCAAATCAAACCTACCAGATAGATCACACTTGAATCGAATTTTAATAAATCGAGTGTGACGTTTGTTAGGAAAAATGTAAATGTTTACCTGTTTTATAGTTTTCGTAAGATAACAACTACACATAGTGCTGTAGTGAAATACACTAGCTAGTATACATGTACTGCTTTTGACAAGTTCAATCATCAATCTACAGACAGAAATGGTACGTTTAATTGATAACAACTAATAATACCTTCGTTGTTATCTTCCCTCTCATTTCATTTCTGTATGTAATACTGAAATAGGCTTTAGGGTCGTTATTACTTGGTCGAGGGGTATACCTGAAACTATGTTGCATTTGGTTGGTGATAATAGCTACAGTACAGGAACGCATGTACTATACTGTAATCAGAAGCTTTGTAATTTATCAAAATTATCCCAGGACAAGGATAGTAATCTAATCGTACATGTCGTCACCATCAGGACCACCTCCTCCTCCACCATCGGGTGCATCACCAAACCCAAATCCACCATCCATTAGCAAATTCGCAGCCAACTCTTCATTCTTATCACAAGCAAGATAAGCCTGCGCAGCCTCATTACGATCAAATCCCATACTCGCCAACCGATCTACAGCCGCCATCTCCTCCTCCGACAACCTCAAAACCGTTGGTCCACCGACACCACCTTCACCCCCGGCACCACCACCCATCATATCACCCATACCCCCCATATCCTCACCCTGCATGGCCATACTCATATAATTCTGAAGCTCCTCTGGGGGCATTCGACTAATAGCCTGCATGGTCATTTGGAGCTGTTCGGGAGTGAGTCCCATCATGGCAGCCATTTGTTGGAGCTGTTCGGGTGACATGCTTTCCATCATTTGGGCCATTTGAGCGGGGTTTCCGAGTCCCGCCATCATTTCGGGTAAACCCGCTGGTGCCCCATCTCCGGATCCAGCTCCAGCTCCAGTTGTGGAAGAGGATGGTGCGGGAGCAGGAGCATCTTCCGTCACGGGTTCATTCATAATCTGAAGAAAGAGTTCCTGATTCCCATTGATTTCCTGCAAAAGCTCAGGCTGCTGCTGTCCAATCTGCGTCAATACCGCTTGGAGCGTACTAGGATTCGATTGCACGAGGGTTCGAAGCTGGTTGATTTGGGGATGGTTCCGAAGTTGAGCGAGAGGTTGTCCAGCTCCAGCTCCCGCTCCTCCAAGTCCAGAACTCGAATGGGCAGGTGTGGCGGCGGAAGTAGCAGCGGTCTGCTGCGCATAGTCGGGGATACCATTCATGAGAAACTCGACGGCAACATCTGCATTACCACCTGCGGCACGGAGACATGCTCTTACTTCTGCCTCGGGGAATCCCATGGCGGTGAGATTTGAGACGGATTCTGCAGATACATCGTTGGCGGGGGGTGCTGGTGCCGAGGGGGTGGATGATGCTGGTGCTGCTCCAGCTGGGGTTGCGGCTACAGCTACAGGTGCAGATGTTTCAGAGGATGATGTTGTAGCTGCTGCTGCGGGGGTTGATGTGGCAGCAGGGGCAGGAGCTGGTGTTTTCGGAGCTTCGGCAACAACAGGAGCTGGGGCAGGAGCTGCTGCTGGCTTTTTTTCAACCTTTTTCTTTGCCTAGAAAAAAATGCAAAATGGATGACAAACAATTAATATCGCGTTGCATGTTGAATGTTGAATGTTCCACCCCGATTTGTTTTCTTTTTCCAAAATAAATCTATAACAATACAGTACTGTACGATATCTGTTCAACCTACGATATGATAATGACTTTTCGTGACTCACCTTTGAAAGCATAACCACAAGGAAGGCATTAGGCTTCAATTGACAATCAGCAACAGTCTGCGTATCCTTTAGAACCTTTCCAGAGTGTATAAGTTTCATTGATGCGGCAGGAAGTTCCGACTTTTCTTGTTCCTGTTCATTAAGAGATGATTTATTTTGGAAGAAATAAAGTGAGTGAATATTCAATATCATATCATTGCGGAAAGAAATGTGTTCAATCATGTTATCAGACACAATTCAAATTAGATTGCAAAGTGATTGGAGTTCTTGGCATTGCTACTGTACGAGTATCATAGACAAACAAACGCCACACATTCACAGGATCGTAATGGACGCAATGGACGTCAGGCCGTCGTTGGAGGACCGTCGGTATCAAACACTCACAATGATGATTTTGACCTCTGCCATGGTGCTGCTTTCCTCAGCATTGATGGAGAATTTCTCCCCCTTTAGGGTCTTTACTGTCAGTTGCATGATGTGTGCTATGGTACGTGTATCTATCTATACTATTGTTTTGTTGTTGAAATGTGTGAGTGGTGTTGGTTGGCGGTTGGCGGATGGCGGATGGATGTTGTGTTGTTGCTGCGGGTTTGCGTTTGGTTGTCTTTGGCCTTGAAGAGTTTCGTTGTTTGAAGTTTGTTTCTTTTGCCTTCTTCGGCAGTCTTCGGCTCTATTTCTTGATTTGATGGAATGATAAAGAAAAGAATGGGAGAAAGGGAGAAAGGGATTACATCAAAGATCAAACATTGCGGACCTGAAATAACAAAGTCATAAACACTGTCATAAACACAACAACACAACTCTTATCGTTTATCGTACAAGGTAGCTACGTTACTCTAGCCCACTAACCCTAGCCTACTAGCCTACTAGCCTATCAATTCGCATCCTCTCGTCATCATCAAGACGCTACCTAAAAAGAAAGAAGGAAAGGAGACGAAATCTACGACCGATGGAATTGTATTTCCAAATTGATGAAAAAGCCAAAGATTCTACAAGACGAGACGAATCAACACCCCAACCCCAACCACCCCAACCACCACAACCACAACAATCTCTTTCCAATGGTGGCAATGACAACGACGAGGAAACCCTAGGAACAAGAAAGAAGAATGATGAAGCACACGATTCGAGCACGGATCGGAAACAACAAGATCAAGATGCTAAAGATGGTAATAATAAATCGACATCGACATCGACGGAACTGAATGACTTGAATGAGAAGAAACAGGAAGAACCAACGCCACCAACGGCGGACCAACC
>Ga0115005_10003971_pt1 | contig 11820 bp, 9 predicted proteins | sample ArcOceMetagenome_FD_87163 | JGI IMG/M metagenome (GOLD analysis project Ga0115005, IMG submission 87163) | Marine eukaryotic phytoplankton communities from Arctic Ocean - Arctic Ocean - Greenland ARC118M Metagenome | ecosystem: Environmental > Aquatic > Marine > Oceanic | place: Arctic Ocean...
GCGAATTTCGGAACTTCCTTATTAATAGTCGCATAAAGTCAGAAATATTTTAATTGATTAAGTAGATGCGTTTCAAATCTTGAGATATATTCAAAACATAAGTAATTTTTTATACAGCAATCACAAGAAAATAGTAAGACCCAAAATCGAACCGCTGAATCTTTTACAAATCCAATTAATCAATTAATTTCCTTTCGAAATATCGCAATACTATCGCCAAATACATTATAACCATTACCAAAGTAAGTCCAACCTTTTCGCTCATAGAAATTTTCTAAATCCGAGCTCAAATACAAGAACTTATAACTTTTCGACTTCGCTTGTTCTGATGCGTGATTCAGTAACTTTTCAGCGATTCCTTGCTTCCTGTGTGTTTCATTTACGCACAAACACGCAAACCAAGGCACTAAATCCTGGCGACTAATAATATCATTCACTAATAAAGCATACGAAGCAATAATTTTTTCATCTTCCAAAACGACAAAAAATTTCGGCAAATCGTTTTCGGGATGAATTGAATGTTCCATACAATCGCGATAAAAGTCAAAATTAGAATCACTTCCCCAACATTCCCAAAAGTATTTAATCGCTTTATTCTTAAAATCTAACCTCTCTGATAATTCTATTATTTCCATAATTCTAAATTAATTCCCAAATTAAACTGTTTCCCCACGATAAAGCTACATTTTTATTCTATTTGGCAATTTAGCAATAAGCAACAAATATAATTACTTCACACTTCAATTCCCCGTTCATCTTTGTTTTAAACAATAATAGAATCATGAAATTTAATTGTGATTTCATCAAAAAATAAGGCTACTGATTTAGAGTTAATTCAAACATTAAACTTGAATTAACTTGCATAATAGCTTGATTTTCACATAAATTTGCGTTTTAATTAAGTATAACCATCTATATTAAGAACTTAGATTTTTAATATTCTTTTCATTAAATATTGATAAAATATTTATATGATAAACATAGGAACAAATAATTATAAAAGGCGTATCATATATAATCTTCAATCATAAAGTAAGTCCAAAAAAGCTTAAATTAATACTAAAATTTAAAGCACAACTTTTTGGCAAGATATTTTGTACGGTATGAATATAATTTCTTTGTTTATTATTTTAATATAAATTACACTAAATATGAAATTCTCTATAACACAATATTTATCAAAAATATCTTTACAAATAACTTGTATAACAATTTTAATTTTCGCGTTTGCTTTAAATGCTAATGCTCAAAAAGATAATACAGGTACAATCAAAAATGATAAAGTAATTGAGAAGTCAGGTGTTGCATTTGATTTATATACAGAAGAAGAAAGTGAAATCAATATATTGAAAACGTTCTTACATGCAAATAATGCTACTTTTTCAATTACTATTTATGATTTCAAAAATGAAAAAGTTCAAGTATTTATCTACGATGAAAATAATGGGGAAAGATTGTATTCTCTAAATGTCGAGCCAACCGAAGATATTTGTAATATTAATTTATTGACAAAACCACTTCCAAAGGGAAGATATTATGTGGTCGTGAAAGGTGAATCCCGAGTTATTCCAAAACAAATGATTATTGAATAATGGATTAAAACCCGAAACGATTCCTAAAAAATGCCAACGCTTTAACGAGCGTTGGCATTTTTTTTTTGCTTAAACCAGTTTAATAAATCTATTTCTTTTGATAAAATACTTTGGTCGGTTGAGCTTTTTTATTGAATTTGCTCGAAAAAATAAAAGATAAAAGATAAAAATTGTAACTATTTATAAATCAAAACTGTAGCTAATCATGAAAAAAATTAAACTACTATTCATGTTAAGTGCATTCATACTAGGCTCTCTTAGTAGCGTTGCACAAGAATTAACACAGACAATTCGAGGAACGGTCGTTGATCAAGAATCGAAATTTCCATTAACTGGAGTAAACGTCGTTATCAAAACAAAAGATGGAAGAACCATTGGGAATGTAACCGATATTGATGGAAACTTTAGAGTCAAAGGAGTTCCTCTTGGTCGCCAAACGGTTACATTCACTTATATTGGCTATCGAGACGCATTGATGGATAACATCATTGTCAGTTCTGCAAAAGAGATAATATTAAATGTAGAAATGGGAGAATCTACACTGAATCTGGGAACAGTTGATGTCGTTGCATCTCGAGAGCAAGAAGTTCGAAACGAAATGGCAACGGTAAGTGCCCGACAATTTTCAGTAACAGAAACCAATCGTTATGCAGGAAGTCGAGGCGAACCAGCTCGTATGGCTTCTAACTTTGCAGGCGTACAAGGTGCAGATGATTCCCGAAATGATATTGTTGTCAGAGGAAATACACCTCAAGGTGTACTTTGGAGACTAGAAGGTATTAATATTCCGAATCCGAATCACTTTGCCATTCCGGGCACTGGTGGAGGGCCAGTTACTATTTTGAATAATAAGTTCTTAGCAAACTCGGATTTCTTCACTGGAGCTTTTCCTTCTGAATACGGAAACGCAATCGCAGGCGTTTTTGATTTAAGGATGAGAAATGGTAACAATGAAAAACACGAATTTTCCGGTCAGTTAGGTTTCTTAGGAACAGAGTTAATGGCAGAAGGTCCATTATCTAAAAATAGTAAAGCCTCTTACTTAGTCATGGGTCGTTATTCCACGTTACAGCTTTTCAGTTTTATGGGAATTAATGTTGGAACGGACGCAATTCCGCAATATATGGACGGCGCTTTTCGCTTGAATTTTCCACGCAAAAATGGTGGAAATATCGCTATTTGGGGGATGGGCGGATTGAGTACGATTGATATTGTATTAAGCGAACAAGAAGCCCCCGATACTTCGACTTTGATTTTTGGTTCAAATGACCGTGACCAATATTTTGCAACGAATACTGGCGTTGTCGGAATTACCTATACACAACCATTAAATAAAAATACTTTCATTAAAGCTGGTGCAGCCGTTTCAAGACAAAATGTGATTGCTACACATGACCAGATTTATAGAAGAGAGGTAAATAGTAAATATATTGTCGATTCTTTACCGCAAATTTTAGGGTATACATTCGATGAAACGAAATTACACGGCTATTTTTATATCAATAAAAAAATCGGTACAAAAGGAACAATCAAAGCAGGGTTCAATGCCGACCTTTATGATATGCTTTATGTCGATAGCGTTCGTATTGTTCAGCCACAAGCAGGACAGGCATCAACTTTGAGTAATTGGAAAAATCGTTGGGATACAAACGAACAAGCATTATTATTTCAACCTTATGTACACTATAAATATAGAGCGAATGAGCGTTTGACTCTAACAGCAGGTTTGACGGCTACGTATTTTAGTATAAATGATAATAGTCTATCGCCTATCGAACCTCGTTTAGGTTTAAGTTATGATTTATTGAAAGGACGAAAATTGAGTTTTGGTTTGGGGCATCATTCACAAACACAGTCACCATATATTTATTATTATAGTAATGTGGAAGTCGATGGTAATCCACAAGAGTATAATGAAGGTTTGGGTTTGACAAAGTCAAATCACGCCGTTTTAGCATATGATATGGTTTTCAAAGGAAACTATCGTATCAAAGCAGAAACGTATTTCCAATACTTGACCAATGTTCCAGTGGAGATTGCGAACTCTTCTTTCTCCTTATTAAATTCAGGATCAGGATTTTCAAGATTCTTTCCAGATTCACTTCAAAATGGTGGAATTGGTCGAAATTATGGTTTCGAATTTACATTAGAAAAATTCTTTAGTAAGGGTTATTATTACTTAGTTACGGCTTCTATTTTTGATGCAAAATATCAAGGAAGCGATAAGGTTTGGAGGAATTCAACATTCAATGGTCGTTATGCTATAAATGCACTTTTTGCAAAAGAATTTACTTTTGAAAATGGTTCGGCATTAAATATTGGTGGAAAAGCAACGACTATCGGCGGACGTTGGTATGGTCCAGTTGATACAATCGCTTCGGCTCAACAATTAGAAATTATTTATGAAAATGAAACGGTAAATACATTACAGTTCGCACCTTATTTCCGTGTGGATATTAAAATTGGTTATCGTTGGAATCGTCCTCGTGTAACACACGAATTCGCAATTGATTTAGTTAATGTGTTCAATACAAAAAATATCTTGACATTAACTTATGCTCCAGATAATCCACTTGGACCAATTCGTGAAGAATATCAGTTAGGTTTCCTTCCTGTATTCTATTATAAGATAGATTTTTAATTAAACACAATTCATAATTTTAAAAACGGTTGATTCAATAAATTTGAATCAACCGTTTTATTTATATAGCTGTTACTGTTACTGCACTGAAACGAAAAATAGTTTATTGTTTATATTTCCTAGAATCCGTTCACTAATAATCATTCGTGCTGTATCTTTGTTTAATTCCATTATTTCTATTAACAAACAACAATTAATAATCATGTTCATCCAAAACATTTTCAAGTCAAAACATTGGTTAGAGCCAATTGATAATAGTCCATTAATCATTTTTAGAATCGTTTTTGGATTAGTCGTTGCAGCAGATGCTTTCGGGGGGATGGCAACAGGTTGGACACATCGAGCATTCATCGAACCTGATTTTACATTCAATTTTATGGGTTTTGATTTCCTACAATATTTTGTTGGAGAGCCAATGTACGTGCTTTATACCTTATTTGGAATTTGTGGTTTGATGATCGCTTTTGGAGCTTATTATCGAGTCAGTGCCTTTAGTGCTGCGATACTTTGGAGCATGATTTATTTCGCTCAAAAGACCAATTATAACAATCATTATTACTTACTCATGTTGTTATGCTGGGTGATGGCCTTCCTACCTGCAAACCAGTATTTTTCCTATGATGCAAAACGAAAACCCGAAATTCGTTCTTTAACAGCTCCCCGTTGGGCGACTTTGTTTTTGGTTGTTCAATTACTTATCGTTTATACTTATGCGAGTATTGCCAAGATTTATCCTGGTTGGCTTGCGGGAGAACCATTTGAAATTTGGTTTAGAATGAAAGCAGACTTTCCAATTATTGGCGAATATTTACAATCTCCGGCTTTACACCAAAGATTAGCTTATGGCGGAATTTTATTTGATGGATTAGCAATTCCGATGTTACTCTGGAAACGGACGCGTTGGTTAGGCGTTGCCGCATCTGTAGGTTTTCACTTATTCAATTCCATTGTTTTTCAAGTGGGTACTTTTCCATATTTAATGTTAGGTTCATTGGTTTTATTTTTTCCTCCGGAGCAAGTTCGTCAATGGTTTTTCAAATCTAAATCATCGATTAATCACCAAGAATTTACCTCTGAAAAAACGCAAAAAAATAAAATTATACTTATTCTAATTTCTATTCATTTTATAATTCAAATCCTTTTGCCAATTCGACATTATGCTTATCCTGATAGAGTCATGTGGAATGAAGAAGGACATCGCTATGCTTGGCGAATGATGCTTCGAGCGAAGACTGGAAATGTTACTTTCAGAATTATAGATAATGAAACGAAGGAAGAGTTTAAAATTCGACCCACAGAATATGTGACCCCAAAACAATCTTGGTCGTTAGCTGTTCATCCAGACATGCTTTGGCAATTCGTTCAAATATTGAAAAAAGATTATGCTGAAAAAGGTATGTCGAATATTTCGATTTATGCAAATAGCAAAATAAAAATCAACAAAGGCAATTATCGTACTTTTGTTGATCCTGAATATGATATGGCGAAAGCTGAATGGCATTATTTCAAGCATAGTGAATGGATTTTGCCGGAGCCGGAAGAATTCTAAAAAAATTTAAATGCAAAGAATTTTGTAGCGGACGCAAAGAACAAATATAGTTCTTTGCGTCCGCTGCGAAACCTTGAATTACTCTGGAAACATCTGTTGCAAAACTTGCCAAAGCTGTTTTTTATTTGATTGATTTTTAGAGATTATTTCTAAGCTATCCGCAGCAAGAAAAGTCATTTCATTTATCTTGATTGGATAATAGTTAGGAAGCTTGAATTGTAAATCTAACTGACTCGGAGTAACACCGAATAGTAAAACAGCCTGAAAGTCTATTTGTGTATTTTTCTTAAACAATGTTAAATTTATTCGACTTTCCTTATTTAAAGGAAATAAAATAACATCTTGTGAGATATCGTAGTGAATAGCTTTTAAAATTTTTGAGAGAAATTCTATTTGGGCGGAATCATTATTATCTACTACAATTAATGTATTTTTAGCGTTTCCTTGATATATTAACTCTATTTCTGAGCTATTGCTTAGACTTGGGAAAATATCAAAATTTAAAAAATCGGAAAGTAAAGATTTCATACTATATTGTTTTATCAGAATATAATTTTGTTAAACCTGTTTTTTTTTAACAAATGAAGAGATTGTTTGGTTTTTAGTCCAAAAAATACTTAATATTGTGGAAAGTTAAAAGCCGTATAATTAAGATGCTGAAAATGAATATTCAATATTAAAGTATTCCAACGTCATCGATAATTAGAAAAAACTAATTGTCGATGACGTTTTTTGTTTTCTCGTTGCATGTCAGAAAAAAAAAAATATTCATTTTTAATTATCAGATTTATTTATAACTTAATTGATAATAATAATTATCATATAATTCATATTTGCACCTTCAAAAAGAATGGTTAAAATTATGAATAATTAATTGCAAAAATTACCATAAACTAATTAAACTAAAGAACAGATGAACTATACTATAAAAGTACGTCCAACAATGAAATCTCGTATTCCTACTGTTGACTTCAATAATATTCCTTTTGGTAAAGTGTTTTCTGATCATATTTTTGAAGCAGATTATATTGATGGCGAATGGAGAAATTTCACAATTAAACCATTTGAAAGAATGAGTTTCAGTCCTGCGAATATGACATTGCATTATGGACAAGCGATTTTTGAAGGTTTGAAAGTGACGAGTGATAAGGATGGAAATCCACTTTTTTTGAGGTTGAAAGAACACGCTAAACGCCTAAATCGCTCCGCAGATAGAATGGCAATCCCAGAGGTTCCAGAAGATTTATTTAAGCAAGCGGTTATGCAATTAATCGATTTAGATCAAGACTGGATTCCTCAAGGCGAAGATACTGCTTTATATGTTCGTCCATTCGTTTTTGCGGCAGATGAATACCTTGGTGTTCGACCTTCAGACACTTATAAATTCATGGTTTTTACCTGTCCTGTTGGTGCATATTACGCTAAACCTGTTCGTATTACTACAATGCCTGAGTATGTTCGTGCATTTCCTGGAGGAACTGGATATGCAAAAGCTGCTGGTAATTACGCTGGTTCTTTACGTCCAATGTTAGAAGCTCATAAGAAAGGTTATGATCAAGTAATGTGGTTGGATGGAATTGAGAAAAAATATATTCACGAATGTGGAACAATGAATTTAATGTTCGTTATTGACGGAACAATCGTTACTCCACCAACTGAAACTGGCGAAATACTTTCAGGAATCACTCGTAATAGTGTGCTTACGATTTTCAAAAATGCAGGTTACAATATAGAAATTAGACCAATTACTATAGATGAAGTTATCGAAGCTCACAAGGCAGGAAAGTTACAAGAAGCTTTCGGAACAGGAACTGCAGCCGTTATTTCTCAAGTGGCTACAATTGCTCACGGTGATGTCGTAATGGATTTACCTCCGATTGAAGGACGTACGATTAGTCGTTTTGCGAAAGCAGAAATCATTGCTATTCGTAAAGGAGAGAAAGATCCTTTTGGTTGGATAGAGAAATTAATTCCAGCAACGGTTTAAACTTAACTAGAAATTAAAAAATCCCAAGTTTCGGGACGAATCGTAGAATTAGAAATTGTTTTATTATTAGAACGATTACCTTTTGACGAGGATTTCTAATTAGATAATATACCTAATTAATCAAATAAGTACTCGGACATATTTAAGATGAATTTTAAATGTGTCCGAACGCTTATCCGTGTTCAAAAAAATAGCCATCCTAATAATAGGACAGCTACCTCATTATACAAGTATTTTAAACCTACTGATACCTAACTTTTTTATTAACTGAAGCCGTATTTAACAAACTCAATGAATCAATAATTTTATCCATTTTGGCAAGAGCTGTTAGATATCCTATTTGATAAATTTCTTCTATTTTATTGGCATTAAAATTACCATATTTATATAGTGACTTAGGTTCAATCACATAATCACATAAAGAAAACTTATCTTTTGCTTGTGCAACATGTCTTAAATCGTTTGCTCTATGTAATAATTTGATAGGATTTGAAACATCTGATTTTTCAATCGGTCGAACCGATGTCACAAAACTGCCAATGACTTTATTACACCTAGCCAGTAATGGCTCGACGGGAAAATTATTCATCACACTTCCATCCATATATAACTTATCATCAATCTCTACCGGAGAAAAAACTGGTGGCAAAGCAGAAGATGCCAAAACGGGCTTGATCACTTCTCCCTTTTCAAAAAGATGTGCAGAACCTTCTAATACGTTCGTAGCTGTTATGAATAATTGTTTGGAAAGCTGATCAAATGTGATATAACCTAAGTAAGGAAATAATATACTTTGGTATTTATCTGTATCTAAAATTCCTGGTTTTTTAATCGTCATTTTCGACCATTGAAAAACGGAGGAGTTATTACGAAAAAACTCTAAAATTTCGTCTGGATTATAACCTGCTGAGTATAATGCTCCAACTACGGCTCCTGTACCTGTGCCCGCAATATGAGTTGGAAATATATTATTCTGCTCAAGTGCTTTTAAGAGTCCGATGTGTGCGACACATCGAATACCTCCACCCGATAAAACAACGCCAGTGCTTTGCTTCATAATTTATCTAATTTGGTTTTGCTAATTATTTTGTATTTTTGTTTTTAAAGGTAAATTATTATCATATATACGGTTTATGTTAAATTTTCAAAATTTAATTTTTGCATTCACTACTTAAACGGAAAAAACATTGGAATGGTTGCTTTTTTAATGTTACAAAAAAATTATATTTATAAATTATTTAAATAGGACGATATTTTGGTAGATTTGCCAAGTTTACCTACTTGATAAGATTCTACCTGTCTCGAAGCTTTTTTATCTATTTGGGTCTCATTTATTTCATTATTTCACTATTATACTAATTTATATTTGGAATTAGTATTAAGTGTAAATAGTATTGTATCGCTTCAATTATATTGTAAGATTTACGGATTACTTGGACTGAATCTATGAAATTTCGGGCAAAAAAATAAGCCGTTCCGAGCATGGAAACGGCTTAACCTATTCTTCCTATTTTCTAATACAGCGCCTATTCAAGACGCATATTTTAAAACATCTTCAAGAACTAAGCCGAACTAATCATAATCGTGTTCTATTAGAACCTTATAATTTAGCTTAATTCAATTTTCCTTATTTTAATATAAAACTAACACTTGATAACCGAAGTTACATAAAAAAAATCAAAATTTATATAGGAATATAAATAAATTTCAGACTTTAATTTTCTTCCTCCTCTTCATGTTCAAAATCAATCTCTTCCGTATTATCTAATTTTAATATACTAAAAATCCAATTTTGTTCCCGAATTAGAAAGTAAGCAGTCACAATTTCGGCAACGGCAATAATCGTTGCGTATTTTGATATGTTTTCACCTCCAATTCCATAATCTCGAACTTGAATATAAAGCGTCAATTGTCCGATTAGCACTTCAATATTTTCAATAATCATCAATCCTGCAATAAGAATCAATGCAAGTTTTACGACATTCTTAGGACTGAACTTTTCAAACTGAATATATTCATCATCGAAACCTTGATCTAATCGAAGCCATCGAATAATCGTATCTGCCTTAAACACGAGAACGACAAATAGCAAAAATAAAAGTATAAGCATTCCTAAATAAATACCTACTTCAAAGAAACCCAAACCATAAGAGTCTATAAATAAGTTAGAAATCGTATTAACGATTGAAAAAGCAAAATTGATTAAAACATATAAGCCAAATAGCTTGATTAGGATTCTGAAAAAATCTTTCTTTGTCATATCTGAATTTTATTACTTATTTACGAGTTTCATTTTATCATAAAACTTCACCAATTCCGCCCCTTCATTTTCCCAAGTATAGACCATTTTTGCCTTTCGGCAATTCTCTTTTAACGTATTGTATTTCAAAGAATTATTTAATAATACTTGAAGTGAATTCGTAATCGTTTCAGTTTTTAAATCATCCAATAAAATCCCGATTTCAAATCGTTCATTAATCGCTTGATATTCAGGAAAGCTACGATGTAAAGCAGGTTTTTCGGCTTGAATATAATCGAAGCATTTATTCGCTAAAGAGTAATAATAACTCAACCCTTTATTTTTCAATAAATTTAAACCAATATCCGATAATTGTGTAATCACTTTCAAATCATTCGGTAAGACAAAACCTAAAAATTTGACTTTATTTTCCAATTTTAAATCATTCGTTAAGCTTCTCAAACGCACCGACAAATCACCTTCTCCAGCCAACCATAACTCTGCATTTTCAATAAATTGCATCGCCTTTATCGTTTCCTCAATTCCTCGTCCATCGTTTAATGCCCCTTGATATAGAATTACCTTTTTATCCGTTTCTTGAATTTTATAAATATCAATAACTCGCTGAATTTCAGATAATTCTATCGCTTTATTAATTGCAAAAGGAACATTACGAAACACGCCAAAAGGAACGCCATAACGTGCGGTAAAAATCCGTTGTAAACCTTCTCCAACGGTATAATTATATCGAATATTCGGAATTGTGTTGTCTGCAATTTTTTCCCAAATCGCTTTTACTTTCGGTCTTTCTACCAATTCCGGAACTTCCGTAAAATACTCATGCGCATCGTAAACCTGAACTTTACGCTTCCATTTCGCCACATAAAATCCGGGCAAAATTGTATCTAAATCAATCGAACAAATCGCCTCAAAACGATTAAAAATCAAAAAGAAAAATAATCGTAAATTATATTCTACATAGAATTTTGCACCTTTCGTGAAAAAGCATTGAAGTCGCTTTGTCTGAAAAGCAAAAGTTGGCAGACCCTTAGATTTTGCCAACTTTCGCCCAACTAATAAAACGTCATAATCTGCTTTCGCCAAAGTCGTACAAATCCGTTGCATTCTTTGATCGTAAGTCAAATCATTCGTAACTGTAAAAATTATTTTTGGCTTTTTTTTCAAAAGTGTAGCAGTCTTTTAGTTTAAAGGTTCGATTACGTTAGAAACGTTATCCGTAATTTAGAATTTAAACCACTGAAATAACGACCAACCTAACAGGAAATTTCACTTTGCGAAATCACACTGATAGGTTTGGATTTTAATTTTAACTCCTTGAACTTTCTTTTTGAGTAAAACGGCGTTTAAATTCTATAAGCTAGAAATTTTAAAAAAAACTATTCCTATCAGATTCGGCCATTATAAATAAAGATAAAACCCGAAAACTTACTTTAATACCACCTTTTTATTTTCTTTCAGAATCTTGTCATCTTTCATAATCGTTACAAAAAATTCTCCAGTCAATTCCTCTTCTTTAAAAGCCGCCTTAAGTGATTGAAGTGCAACATCAGGTTTTAGAACATCAGCATACAAAATCGTCTTATCTTCTCTAACTTCAGCCTCATCACAATTTCCATTTCCGGTCCAGCCAAGAATCGCTGTTATCATATTTCGTAAATCCTCTTTACGCTCCAAATCTTCTGCTTCTCCGATGCTTTCCATCTCAAAAGTCAAAATCATCAAATGATAATTTTCATAAGGAATATCTTGATAACCTTCCGCTATCAACTTATTAATTCGATTATTAATAGA
>Ga0115005_10003974_pt1 | contig 11814 bp, 23 predicted proteins | sample ArcOceMetagenome_FD_87163 | JGI IMG/M metagenome (GOLD analysis project Ga0115005, IMG submission 87163) | Marine eukaryotic phytoplankton communities from Arctic Ocean - Arctic Ocean - Greenland ARC118M Metagenome | ecosystem: Environmental > Aquatic > Marine > Oceanic | place: Arctic Ocean...
ATAATATAATTAGGAATTAGACAAAGTACGAACTATCTTTACACTATCTATAAACATTTAATCTAATACATTATGATACAAGTAACAAGTAAACTATTCGGTAGCCTTGAGTTACCACTTACCTTAGCTGAGTTTAGCAAAGACCAAGACTCTTGGGGGGCATTGAGTAAGCACATAGTATACCACATATATACTGACGAAGCTATTCGAGTACTACTCTACGCAGTAAAAGATGGCGAGACAGACACAAGCCAAGAGTTAGAGATTATAACCGAAAGAAATATGATATTCAGATGAAGGTTACAATACACACAGACAAGCCTGAGTATGCGGTAGCTAAGAAGGTATGGGATGACATATTCAACAACGACACATTGATATACGACAAGTTCGACGAGTACTTCTACCACGAATTTTATAAAAACTAATCAGATGAACTACAACAAAAGATACACGATGGAGGAGAACGGGGTCACATACGACTGCGAGGTAAACGTAAACACCGAAGAAAGCTACGGAAGTTTTGAAATCTACGACGTAGACGATTCAGATGGGTACTACGAGGCGGGTGGCTTATGGTTTGAGGGAAACGTACTCAGAGACTACGATGGAGTATACGAACTACCTGAGTGCGTAAAGGCTACGCTCACACAATGGAACTTTAATTTAGAAGAGATATAACAACATACACGTAGCATTGTAGGTTTGCAAAAACTTCAGGATACAATGTAGGCGTTCCCTCAATAGGTTTTCTGAATTTCCTATACGGGTGCGAGGTTCGACTCCTCTACGTGTACTCATTAATTAAACTCAAATAAAATGAAAGACACAAACCAAGTACAAGAAGCCCTTGAAAGCAAGGCAAAGAAAGAACTGCAAAAGATTGTAGACGAGTTTACGGAGGCGCTTACCAAACTAGATAGTACATACCGTTCAGCGACGTCGTATGTTATGAAAGAAAGTCGTAGCACAGAAGCCAAAGTGTTTACTTATGTCACACCTTCTAACTTAGACCATATGCTTCACGAGATGCTCGTAGACGCTTACCTAAAACCTATGGTACACAAAAAGACACAAGAGTTATTAAACAAACTTGAATTAATATAACATCATGAAGAAGAAAGAAGAATTTACTTTTGAAGTCGTCCTCAAGGACGCAATGGAAAACACTAAGTACTACCAAGATCGATTGATACAGAACGAAGACGAAAAGATGGAGAGATACTATCAGTCTAAGTATATGGAGGCTCTGTATTATCAGAAAGGATTAGTCGTAGGCCAGAAACTACTAAGCAAAGAGTCATGAATGATAAAGACAACAAAATAATTGCCCTATTCATGGGGTTGAAACCCCACCATCAGGATGCGGGTTACCTAATAGACGAGAGCAAAGATGAAGGCTACGAAGCCATACACGAATCGTGTTTCTTATACGACTCGTCATGGGATTGGTTAGTCCCCGTAGTACAGAAGATTGAGGAAGAGTGCGGGGGTGTACCTAAGCAATTGCTTGACGTCAGTTTCTATGATGAGATAGGAGATGTATACCAAGCAGTAGTAGAATTTATTAAAACATACAACGATGAAAAATAATAAACTAATAGGAGACTTTATGGACATCCGAAGTACGGGGTTGTCTGTATATAAAGAGAGCGCATACAAATACCACGAGTCATGGGATTGGTTGATGCCCGTAGTTGAGAGGATAGGTGATGAGAATCTTTTATCTATTGACATAGACGTAGCATACGATAGAGTAGTAGAATTTATTAAAGAATATAACAATGAATAGAGAAATATATAACATCATTTTAATACACACCGCACGGACGTGGGAAAGGATACGTATAACACGACCTCATCAGGAGATGCCATTCGATAACATAGGTTCAGCGGAGCAGATAGAAAACATCGCGTCTACCATATACAACGGCGACATCATACAAGGTTTTCTTAACGCGCCTGATGATCTATCTAAGGATAGATGGTGGATAGACAAAACAATAGATGGGATGTCCGATGTGTACATAGAGAATGAGGCAGAACGAATTATTAACAACGTATACCTACGACTATGAAAGATAAAATATACATAGACAACTCACGATTCATGGAGTTAATAGATGAGATTGTAACGCAGATAACTGAGGCTGAATTTAAGGAGCAAACAAGTAAGTTAGCTGAAAATGGAGACTGGGTGTTACAAGGAGAAGCACAAGACTTCTATAACGAGAAGTACAAGGAGTACGAAAACCTATTTAATAACATAGCAAATATACTTAGCGATGCAAGACAATAATTTAAGATACTGCCACGTGTTTACGGCAAAACCTACATCCGTTAACCAGCGAGGTTTGGTGGTGGTATCTTTCAAACCAATAACATCATGAAAGATAACAAACTAATAGCAGAATTTATGGGAGGCGAAAAACCTGAACGAACATCAGACCTTCGCCACTTTATAGAAGAACATCATAACTACCACGACTCTTGGGATTGGTTGATGCCCGTAATAGAGAAGATCGAAAATAACGGACTCGATCCACACGGAATGATTGACAACTCTTTAAGGAAGAACAATCAAAAGAGATGGCGTTCAATCGAGGACACATATAACGTAGCAGTATACTTAATAAACATATACAACAATGAAAGATAACAAACTAATAGCAGAATTTATGGGGTACAACTACGACAAGTGTATAGCGTCAACAGACAAGTCTACACCCCTCGATATGCAAGGCGAATACCTTACGCCTGATGGAGACTCGGTATCCGAGAGTGAATTAGAATTTCACGAGTCGTGGGACTGGCTCATGCCAGTACTTAAAAAGATTAAACTTCAGATACACCCCAACAACATGGGTATGTGGCGAAAGGTAACTCAACCTATAGGGTACGACATCCACGAGGTACACCAAGAAGCAGTAGAGTTTATCAAAAGATATAGCAATGAGTAGTAAACGTGTACCAATTTGGTACACAAAGAATACATGAGCAGTATAATGAAAACGATTGAGCAGTAAGTGAATGAACTCACCAAATAGCATAACGAAAAGAGAATTAAAATGGAAATTACAAATTTTAAAACACACGAAACTAAAAACTATGAGATGTTTGAGTTTCTTGATACAAACAGAGAGCCTAGTCAAAGAATTATTAACAACTTACTTAAAAGCATTAAGCGAATCGGTGTGCAAATACCTATAATCGTTAATGAAGATAAATACATTGTCGATGGACAGCATAGGTTTTGGGCTTTAAGGCAACTTGGATATGTAGTGCCATATATTGTAAGCAAAGCTTGGAAAAATGACCAGCATACGATAGCTATAAACAACACTAGTTGTAAGTGGACGGCTATGGATTTCGCAAATTATGCATCTGAAAACGGAAATCTTGACGTTCAAGAAGCAATAAAGATTGCTAAAGGTTGGAGAAAAGACTCTAAGAATAGATTAAGTTTAATAAGTGGGTTAGAAATACTAATGAAGGGTAGATCACGCAATGGGTTATTATCAAAACTAAAAAACATGACATACAGAATAGACTGTAAGTCGGGGGCGGAAGTTTTTGATACGCTTGTTGTTATGAACGAACACCAAATGAAAGCAAGTCCTTTTTCTCAGAAAATAACTAGGTCGATTAAAATATTGCACCACGACAAGGGTGGGTTAAACAATGATGCAATTAATCTCATGTGTCAAAAGAACTATATACAAAATTATAGTAAAGAAAATGATCAGTTAGAATATTTTATAGACATATATAACGAGGCTTTAAGTAAGGGGACACTAGGAGTGAAAGGATAAATAAACGACCATAGTAAGGCACGACTTGGAGGATGCTGGGTGTAGCGATTGTTGGTTCAGGAGTTACACACATGGGTTCGATTCCCACTTACTATCTAAAAATAAATTAAACATTTTGTCGAAACTTATTAAAGGTTTTGTACCTTTGTTTTAAAATTAAATTAAATGAAAAAGAAAATATTTATGCAGTACGCAGACGCAGTAGCCGAGCAGTTCCATCTAAGTCTAGATCAAATGTTTGAGAAGTCTAAGCGGAGAGAGTGTGTTGATGCTAGACAGATGCTATACTACCTATGTATGGAGAGACCTATACGGGTCAGCTACATACAAAGATTTATGGAGGAAGAGGGTCATACTATATGTCACTCAACTATTATCCATGGGTACAAACGAGCAAAGAAAATTATAGAAAGTGATAAAGACTTCTGTAATGTAGCAAACAATATACAAGAAGGAATATGTACACCTTAGAGGATGTGTTTGAACAAGCAGAAAATGATAACTACTCCACCTCCTTACCTCTACAAAACGGGAAGTCTTACATACGACCCTCTGTTATAATAAAAAAATTCCCCACACACATAGACATACTCAACGTCGGAAAGGGGGGAGCATACTACAAGGCTATAACAGAGTCAGAGTTAGAGTACTTCCTCCAGCATGGGTGGGTAAAGGGATCGGTTAACGTTAGCCTAAACAACTGCACACACAAGCTACGACTAGTAGAACTTGGGATTAAGAAGGAGGTTAACACTAGGAAGAATGATAAATACATTAAAGGATTAAAGAATAAGAGAGATAACATACTAAAAAAGTACGCAGTTTTAAAAATTAAATTAAATAAAATTATATGAAAGATATTTTCAAGGACTTGTCATCCATTAACATCAACGACAAAGTAGAGAAGAAAGGTCAGCACAAGTACCTATCATGGGCACACGCATGGACACTAGCCAAGCAGAAGTTCCCTGAGATTCAGCGAGTAGTATACGAGTCTGAGCATACGGGACTGAACTACTTTACCGATGGTAACTCAGCCTATGTAAAGGTGGGCATTACGATCGAAGGGTTAGAGCATATAGACTACCTACCCGTAATGGACTTTCGAAACAACGCTCTAGCGTTAGATAAGGTCACGTCTATGGAGGTAAACAAAACTATTCAGAGGTCTACAACGAAAGCTATTGCTATGCATGGCCTAGGACTAAGCCTATGGAGTGGGGAGGATATAGTACAGACAACCACAGAGGAAGCCCCTAAGAAGGAGGAGAAGATAGAGCTTATTATTAACACAGATAACTGGGCTAATGTCTTAAAGTATATCGCCTCTAACAAGGAGCTAGGTCTACCTAAAATTATTAAGAACCTAGAGACTAAGTACAATCTAAAGGCTACTATTAAGAAGGAACTCTCTAAGCATGTTTGATGTAGAGAAACTAAAGGACGATGCCCACTACTACGGAGCATACGGGAGGAAGTACCTCTCCAACTCAGACATAGGCGCACTCCTTACACGACCTACTGAGTATGGAAAACCTAGTGAGCAGACTAAACCTATGCTTATAGGTAGCTACTTACATACCCACATCCTAGAGCCTGATAAGGTAAAGAACTTTGAGGTCATAGACGTAGCTAGTCGTAACACTAAGGTATATAAGGAGGCTCTCGCCAACAGCACAGAGAAGATGATCTTACTTAACAACGAGGCAGAGGAGGTTAAGTCCTTAGTAAAAGTTATCAAGGGAAACCTACCTTTCTATGAGGCTATATACAATGAGTCCAATCAGTTTGAGGTTCCAGCCGTACAGAATATACATGGCGAACTTTGGAAGGGTAAGGCGGACGTAGTGTGTAAGGATATGCTCATAGATTTAAAGACTACCTCTAACATGAAAGACTTTAAGTGGTCAGCCAAGAAGTACAACTACGATAGTCAGTGCTATATATACCAGTCCCTATTTGGGAAACCTTTAGTGTTCTATGTAATAGATAAGGTAAGCCATCAGCTAGGGATCTTCCACGCCTCGCAAGACTTCCTCATGAGGGGGAAGGCTAAGGTAGAGGAGGCGGTAGAGGTATACCAAAAGTTTTTCAAGGAGGGTAGCCCAGAAGATATAGAAACATATCTCCACACAGAAATTTTATAGGATAGTGTATGGTCCAAACACTATTTATTTTTAACGGACAAAATAATTAATCATGTCAAACGACACAAAAGAAAAAGTATTCCTCGATGGATTACTATTTAAACCACCTAATAACGAGGCTCCAGAGTGGGTACTAAGCAAGGTATCTATGAAAGTAGACGAGATGATCACGTCATTAAAGAACCATGAGTCTAATGGTTGGGTAAACCTCGAGCTAAAAAAAGGGCAGAAGGGAAACTACTACATGGAGGTAGACACATGGAAGCCTGACCCATCTAAGAGGTCACAACCTAAAGAAGAGAAGGCAGACTTCTAAGAACCAGTCCTAGAGTAAGGGGGTGGGGGAAACCCTACCCCTTTATTATGCTCTAGACTATGTCGAATGACAGAAATACCTCTTCATATATATATATATAGAAAATATATTTACAGAGAGAGAAGTTTTTTACTAGAAACATGACTACTTTTCGACATATCGACATAAAAGAATACAAAGAATAGAGTATCAGCTCTTTAACTAAAATAAAATCGACATAAAATCGACATAACCCTGACATATAAATGCAAATAACTATATTTAAAGACATTAAGTCTACATCCCAGCCCTTCTACCGAGAGGTAGATCTTATTTTAAACAGAATAAAAGATGGTGCGTCGAAGGATTTAGTAAAGATGATACGCACCGAGAAGGATAAGACTAAAAGAAATTTACTCAAGCAATCTCTTCCAGCAGTATGCTTTAGTGGTACGTTTTCTAAACGTAACGATGCCTCTGTCTCTGAGCATAGCGGGTTGATATGTTTAGACTTCGATGACTACTCCAACAACAAGGAGCTACTCCAGGAGAAGGAGAGAATATGTAAGGATAAGCACGTCTACTCAGTCTTCATCTCCCCTAGCGGGAAAGGTTTAAAGGTTCTCGTTAAGATACCTAAGGACGTGGACCAGCACAAAAATTATTTCAACTCGTTAGAGAAACATTTCAATAGCCCTCACTTTGATAAGACATGTAAGAACCTGTCTCGTGTATGCTATGAGTCATTCGACCCGCTTATATATGTCAATGAGCAGTCCAGCCTATGGGATAAGATCGCGGAGCAAGAGTACACTGAGGTAACTAAGTACCGAGACGCGCCTACCTTCCCTATCACAGACGAGAAGAAAATTATAGACTACCTCATGAGGTGGTGGGTAAAGAAGTACGGGATGATAGATGGGGAGAGGAACAACAACGTATACGTTCTTGCCTCTGCCTTCAACGACTTCGGGGTGAACCAGAACATCGCTGAGTTTGTGATGCAAGAGTTTGCAACCAAAGACTTCCCCTTGTCTGAGATAAATAGAACCATTAAGTCTGCTTATTCTAACAAGCAAAACTTCGGGACGAAGTACTACGAGGATGAGGACAGAGTCAACCAAGTAAGACAGAAGATAAGGAGAGGTATATCAAAAAAAGAAATCCGTTCGCAATTAGAGGAGTCGAATATTGAGGACGGAGTAATACAGAATGTAATAACTCGACTAGAGGATGAGCAGTCTTCAAATAAATTTTGGAGCAAGAGTGATAAGGGCGTCATAAAGATCATACATATCCTATTCAAAAACTTTCTAGAGGACAATGGGTTCTATAAGTTTTGTCCAGAGGGTGGTAAGAACTATGTGTTTGTAAAGGTGACGAACAATCTAATAGACCACACGTCAGAGAAAGAGATCAAGGACTTTATCTTAGACCACCTCCTAGAGTTGGATGATGTGAGTATATACAACTACTTCGCAGAGCACACGAGATACTTTAAGGAAGAGTTCCTTACGCTTCTCGCCTCTATAGACGTGTACTTTATTGAGGATAGCAAGGAGGTAGCGTACCTATACTACCTAAACGCGGCGGTTAAAATAACTAAGAACACTGTCACACCTATAGACTACCTCGATCTAGGTGGGTACGTATGGAAGGACCATGTGATAAATAGAAACTATATTACATGTGACATTAAGGAGTGTGACTACGGGGTGTTTATAAACAACATAAGCGGAAACTCTGCCACGAGGATACAATCGATGCGGTCTACGATAGGGTACATGCTACACGCATGGAAGAACCTCTCCTACTGCCCCGCTATCATCCTTAACGATGAGGTAATCTCCGACAACCCTGAGGGTGGTACGGGTAAAGGGCTGTTCATGAACGGGATATCCTGCATGAAGAAGCTGGTCGTAATAGACGGGAAGTCTTTTAACTTTGAGAAGTCCTTCGCCTACCAGCTCGTGTCCGCAGACACACAGATACTATGCTTCGATGATGTGCGTAGGCACTTTGATTTCGAGAGGTTGTTTAGTGTGGTAACAGAGGGTCTTACCCTAGAGAAGAAGAACAAGGACGCTATTAAAATTCCTTTTTCTAAGTCCCCTAAGGTAGCCATCACTACGAACTACGCTATAAAAGGAAAGGGCTCCTCGTTTGAGAGACGCAAGTGGGAACTTGAGTTAACTCAGCACTACAACAAGGAGTTCACTCCGCTCATAGAGTTCGGCAAGCTTATGTTTGGGGAGTGGGATGACGATGAGTGGTGTCTCTTTGATAACTACATGATCTCTAACCTTCAGCTATACCTTGAGAACGGACTTATGAAGAGCACGTTTGTGAATCTAAAAATAAGGAAGCTATCCGCAGACACATGCCATGAGTTTATAGAATGGTGTGGGTTAATCGCGGGTCATCAAGAGCACGTAGACCTCGAGCCTAACCATAGGATATACAAGCAGAAGTTGTACTTAGACTTCGTAGATGAGTACCCAGACTACGGACCAAAAGCTAAGATGACAATCTCTCGAACTAAATTTTACAAGTGGCTTACCTCATACGGAGAGTTTAAATATAGGAGTACGCCCGAGGAGGGGAGGGATATGTCAGGGAGATGGATGATGTTTCATCAGGAGTTACCACCAGAAGATATAAAATAGCATGGAATTTAGAGACTATCAAGTAGATATTATAGACCGAGGTCTTAAGATCTTAACTAAAACAGGATTGCTGTACCTATCTATGGAGGTAAGGACGGGCAAGACCCTGACTAGCCTAGGCATAGCAGAGAAGCTAGGGTTAAAGAACGTTCTCTTTATCACCAAGAAGAAGGCTATGTCCTCTATAGGGGATGACTACAACTTGCTTTGCCCGAGCTTCTTTATGTACGTGATAAACTACGAGAGCCTACACAAAATACCTGATGAGAAGTGGGATCTAATTGTATGTGATGAGGCCCATAGTATGGGTGCATTCCCTAAGCCTAGTAAGAGGGCGAAGCAGGTAAGGGGGTTGCTAAGTAAGCTATCCCCTTATGTTATCCTTATGTCAGGCACCCCTACGCCTGAGTCTTATAGCCAGATGTACCATCAGGTATATGGGGTAGAGAACAATCCGTTCAGTAGATATAAAAACTTCTATAGTTTCTGTAAGGACTACGTAAACGTTACTCAAAAAAAAATCAACGGGTTCTCTATAAACGACTACTCAGGTGGGCGTGAGAATATCCTCGAGATGATGAGGCCCTATAGCATTAGCTATACTCAGAAGCTAGCTGGGTTTAAGACTGAGATAAATGAAAACATTTTAGAGGTAGAGATAGAGGATAAGACCTTAGATCTAATCGCTAAACTAAAAAAGGATTTAGTTGTTGAGGGTAGGGAGGAGACTATCCTTGCGGACACTGCCGTAAAGCTAATGACTAAGGTGCATCAGCTATGCTCTGGTACTGTAAAGTTTGAGAGCGGGAACTCTATGGTCCTGGACTATAGCAAGGCTAACTTTATACGGGATAAATTTTTAGGCAAGAAGATAGGGATCTTCTATAAGTTTAAGGAGGAACTTAACGCACTCAAGGTAGTGTATGGGGACAACCTTGTGACAGAGCTAGAAGATTTTAATGGTAGTGATAAGACTATCGCCCTTCAGATTGTAAGTGGGCGAGAGGGGATCTCTCTGAGGGAGGCTGAGTGCTTGGTGTACTACAACATAGACTTTAGTGCTACCTCTTACTGGCAGAGCCGAGACAGGATGACCACAAAGGACAGGCTTAAGAACTCTATATACTGGGTGTTCTCTAAGGGTGGTATAGAGAAGGATATATACAAGGCTGTCATAAAGAAAAAGGACTATACCTTAACACACTTCCGTAAGGATTTTATATCTTAGTATAATGACAGAGCAGCAGATACAATCTAAGCGGATAAAACAATTAGAAGATGAGGGGTACTACGTGCTTAAGTTAATCAAGACTAATAAGAATGGTATCCCAGACCTGGTAGCTATCCCGCCTGACTCAGGCGTGTTGTTCTCTGAGATTAAAACCCCTAAGGGTCGGCTCTCTCGCCTACAAGAATATAGATTAAAAGAACTCTCCCAACATGGAATTAGAACAGAAGTTTATAAAGGATAGAGGCTTTGAGATAGAGCCCCAGGTATTTGAATCTCTTCAGGAGATAAATATTTTAGAGGCGATAGCTATATCCAACTTCTTAATGGAGGTGGACTATGACGCTGTCTCTATTAACAGCTTTGTATCCACGGTGTTAGGTGGAGTAACATATGATAAACATAAGAACCCAATCACCTTCGCAGTGGAGATGGTTGTAACAGAAGATGATAAGATTGCTCTGTCCGATGTCTCTCTTATTTCCATGGACGAATACTTAGACTTAATAAATTTAAAATTAAATATAAATGAATTACGATAACATTGAATCAATAATAAATATAGTGCGCGTAGTACGTGGCGTTAACGTTATGGCTAAGTGTAGGTCTCTTGATCACATCCAGTCTAGAGCTATGTGCTATAAGATATTAAGGGAGGATGTCGGTATGACATACACGGCTATAGCAAAGGTGTTCGGAAAGAACCACGCTACTATAAGACATGGTATAATTGAGTTCCCTTACATGATGAAGATCGATCCTAGAATGCAAAGGGATTACTACGTTGTGCAAAACACGTGGAAAACTAAGGGCTCTGAACACCAAGGTCTAAGCATAATAGAGCTAAAAGATAGTAATAACCACTTGCTTAAGCAGATGAATGAATTATCTTTGGAGCTATTCGATATGAAAGATCGATATAAAAAGTTTGAACCTATCATTACAATGCTGAAGGACAGAGTTCCACATAATAGACTAGAGGAGGTGGAGCTAAGAGTGTCAACATTAATAAATAAGATGAGCCTATCTAAATAATTTTATGAAAATTTCTAAAGACGACATAGAGTCTATCACTAATATAAACTTTACGTGTAACAACCTACACGATTTAAGTAACGATATCTACGAGTCTTTAATGGACGGAGACTATCCTGAGGTTAGGATGTACTCCCAGACATTAATACAATCACTTGCTGAACTAATCCAATCCTTAGACGACGAACTATAGAATGACGAAATCCGAAATAAAAGAATTTTTAAAAGACAATACGGGCTACCTAAAAAAGGGGGCGGAGTTTCTTTCAGAGAAGTTTAACTGCAGTGTTGAGACCTGTAAGCTTGCGCTTAGGGAGTCTAAGACAGAGGTAAAGGGGGAGGAGTTTGATATAGATAACGTAAGTAGCAATGAGATCAGTGAGTTTACCACGTTCCTAAAAAGAAACGAGATAGACAAGGCAGACATAAAGTCTGTAAAGTTTTGGCAGAACATGACGGGGGACCATAGGTTCTCGGTGGTAGTCAAGGGGGAGGAGGATGCTATGATCTCTGCCAAGCAGGAGCTTATCGATCTGTTAGAAAAAAATAGTGAGGTGGTTGAGGGGGTGTATGAGCCTGAGTTTACCCAGCCTATAGCATATGAGGTTTCCCTGCCAGATATCCATTACGG
>Ga0115005_10003976_pt1 | contig 11810 bp, 9 predicted proteins | sample ArcOceMetagenome_FD_87163 | JGI IMG/M metagenome (GOLD analysis project Ga0115005, IMG submission 87163) | Marine eukaryotic phytoplankton communities from Arctic Ocean - Arctic Ocean - Greenland ARC118M Metagenome | ecosystem: Environmental > Aquatic > Marine > Oceanic | place: Arctic Ocean...
GTGACGCTAACGTAGTCAGCAATACCAGTATTGTTAGACGCTGCTTTTTCACGCTTTTATTCTGTTCATAGCCAAGCCCGAACTTCGTGCTTTTCATGTCTCTGAAGCCCTCTTCAATCTGCATCCGCTGGCGATAAATAGCCACAACCTGTTTCGATAAGCGTCGATGAGATGCTAGTGATGTCGCTAGCAGCCACGGGTCTTTTGCGCCTTGTGCATGCACTTTTGAGCGCTTTGAGGCTTTGCGTGTACCATCTGGATTTGAAGCATGACGTCCTTTCGTTTTCTGCTTGAACAGAACTAGCGTGCAGGTAAAGGGGTTGCTCCTTACTATTTGGCTGTTATCAAAGCGCTTCGGCCGACAGGTTGCTTTTGCGTAAAGATTACGAATACACTGCCACGTTTTACCACTGTCAAGCGAGTAAAAATGCGGTTTGCGAACCCTTCCGACAATGTCCCATCCTAGGGCCCTAACTTCTCTAAACCAAGGTGATTTATACCCTGCATCGGTGACGATAATAGGTCGGCAATTTGAAGATAACATGGCGTGTAATGCCTTTAAGAATGCCTTGTGAGTAGCGGGTTTCTCTTTGGTCTTGTTGCAGTGTACTTCTTGGTAAAGTGTGATGGGCCTTCCTTTCAGAGATATTGCCGCGCGTAAAAGAAAATGCGCTTTGCGGTCGTCTAAATCAGACCAATCGATTGAGATAACAGGGCGTGACGTGCTGCCGCAAAATAGTTGGCATATAGATGCATAGATAAACGGTGTTTCACTGAATAAATGCGGGTTTGAAAGCAAGCGGTCAGCACGTTTAATCCGGTGTTTTTCATAAGCTTTAGTGTTAATCCCACGACCTATGCTGGTTACGGTTGCTGCGCTTCCATGAAGAAGGCTTTTTACGCACGCCGTTAGCACATCCCGACGCGCTTTATGCATTTTATAGCTGACAAGCGATACGACATTGTTCACAATAGATAGGGCATTCATGGCAGTTTGGTCTCAGTGATTTTTGGCGATTGATCTGATCACCAAACGTCATGAATGTTCCTATCTTTTTTATCTCACTGATATCGTTATATTATTCGTGGGGATCCCTCAGACTCTGACCCCATTTTTTAAGCAGCTTTCACTTTGGGAGAGTCTTCGTGCTCAGTTGCGTTGCTTTGATTATCGCTTTTTGTGCTGCTTGACTCGTCTGTAGTTTGGTTATCGCGTACGTTCTTCTGCACCGTAATAGCGGCAAAGAGGCTTAGAGTGAAGGCCATGCCGAAGAAGCCTTTTTCACTTAATAAAAGCTCAGCATTTAATAGGCCAATTACCAACAATGCGATGGCTGATGCAGTGGCTACAGCTGATGCCAGGAAGTACGCTTTGGTAGTTGGCACACCTTCCATTTTATCGCGTACCGTTTTTTGTAAGCTCACTACAGAAAACAAGCCAAATAACATAATAGTGAAGTAATAACCTTTTTCATTAAGCGCCATTGGGGCATTGTAAAGGCCGATAAAATAAGCGCTTACACCCACAATTAAGGCTGCCAATGAAGCTATGCGAAATGCTTTTGTTGGTTTATTCTGAGTCTGCATTGTTAAATTCCTCGATAATAGTTGTCTCACCGTTGCTCGCAAAAATAACTGCCTTTTCCGATAAATTGTATTTCTGCATGTAACGAGCAAGACTTCCAAATGTAGTCGTTTCTACCTTACGACCGTGATCAGACAGCGTCACGCCGTCGCTGAACATACTCGCCAAGCCAAGTTTGGCGCGGCTCATGTTGACTTTTTGCGGCGTGAAATATGCTTTTGCATTAGCTTTTAGCTGGGATATATCTGTGGTGGAGTACACCGCAGCATTCAACACATCTAATGTGTACTCGGTACAGTTTTGTCGCTCACTGTTAAATGGATTAGCAACGACTGAATAGCGTGGGTTATGCAGCAATTTTGCTTTATCTTCACTGTACATGCTTATAAGCGCTTGCTGTACTGGAATCGAAGGGATAATAAGGCCCGCTTCGAGCGCATAAGCACTCCAGAAAAAATCTACAGGATAATCGGTAACTAGATGACTCACGTCTTGTTTATCAGCATCTTGATACAAATTATGGATTGCATAGCCTTTTACTGTCTCTCCATTCTCTAGCTGTATACTGGAATAGATAGCAATGGCAGTGTGCGTGAAGCGAATGCCCTTCGGCATATCCTCAATCGGTCTGCCTCGCCTTGCAATAATGAAGGCACGAGCTCCTTGGCTTGCCGCATACTTTTCCACTTCTTTAGAAAAGATGGCAATGGCTTCTGGTGAAAACGAAGGTTTCCCGTGCTGCTGACTACCTGCCAAAGCGTAATTTGCGTTGGCAGTAAGTAGTACCAAAGCCAAAGCTATTGAATATAAGAATGTTTTCATACTCTTCCCTGCTTAGATTCTCTCGACTTGCATTGAAAAACACCCACCGATAGCACTCGCTACTTATTATGAAGCACAAGATGCACAACGCTTCGCTGTAGCAGTTTTTTAAACCGAGCTACAGCTACTTTTATAGCTTCCAGTCGCGCTTCAAAGTTCGAGCAATTAATTAACCGTTAGCGTTTAGTTGTCGTGGTCGTCGTTGTGTTTGTGGTCGCAACGACTTTGTTTGGTGCTGGGTCTGCAGTAATGATTTTTTCGGTAATCACCAACGGCTGGTTATTATCAATAGAAGAGTGATGGCTAGCTTCGTGAATACTGCGGCTACTCTCGTCAATCACACTTTCAGCAACGGCGCTTCCTGCCACCACAGCACTGCCGGTCAGTATTACGGGAACAGCGACTACTGCACTCGCTACCGATGCTGTTGTTGCCAAGCCTTCAGATGCAGCAAGCGCGCTATGCTTACTGGCTTTGCCACTGTGGTCGATGGAATCATCTGCCATTACAGAATGGGTAAGAAGCGCACTACTTAATAGTGCAGTTAACATCAATGTTGAACGCGAATTTTTCATATCACTTGCTCCTAGTATGTAAAGGCGAGATGTGCCTGAACATGTTCTACACTAGAACCAAGAATAAATTTCGTAAACCACAATCGCTAGTGTAGTATTAAATTACACCACAAGTATAAATATTTAATACCATGAGCCAAATTGCCCTTGTTTACGACACGCTTAAACAATGTTTACGAGAGCAGCGATTTACCTACAAACAGATCGCACAGAAACTGAACGTAAGCGAGGCCAGCGTAAAACGAAATTTCTCTTTACAGGCTTTCAGCCTCGATAAACTGGAACAGATTTGTGAATGCCTAAATTTGTCATTGAGCGACCTTTTTAGCCTGTCGCAAAAGCAGCAGGAAAAAATATCACAGCTGTCTGAGAAGCAAGAAATGGAGCTACTTGCCAATCCCAAACTACTGCTCGCAGCAGTTTGCGTGCGCGATGGTTGGCGATTCTCGGAAATCATCAAGCACTACGATATTTCTGAGGTAGAGGGCATTAAGCTAATGACAACCTTAGATAAACTTAAGCTTATAGAGCTGTTACCGAACAACCGCTACAAGCTACTTATTGCGCAAAACTTTCGCTGGATCCCCGGCGGCCCGCTAGAGAAATTTATGGAACAAGAAGTCATGGTGAAGTTTATGGCTCCAAAGAAGAACGAGCCGTGGATGTTCCGTTTTTATTTGCGCGGCCGCTATTCCCAGACCTCGGTTTCGATTATTCAGCGGCGCCTAGAGCAGCTTAGGCAAGAAGCAGCTAAGCTCAGCAGCGAAGATAATGCCCTGCCAATTGAAGAACGCCAGCACATTGGTCTTTTAATGGCTATGCGGCCTTGGGAACCCTCACTTTTTGAAAACATGAAGCGAAAATAACCCTGTCGAAGTATATTTGGTGGGGTCAGAGTACATTTCGTAGAAAAGTACTCTGACCCCACGGGCTTACCCCACAGGCTTAAAGAAATGTACTCTGACCCAAATTTTGGTTAAGAGGCGCTTTTTGCCTGCATGATGACGGGTGCTCTGTTGGAGAGCAGCAGATAAACCATGCTGGCGATGATTAACCCTACAAACCATGCGTAGGCATAAAGCGTATCGAAGACGGCTGGCACGCTTTCTAGAAAACCAGCTGCGTGAAGAAAACCGGGGATATTGGGTAAAATGCCTACAACAAGCGCAGTCACACCCGCCATGTTCCAACCGTTGTTCGCGCCATATTCGCCAGAGTGTTGAAATAGCGCATCGATGTTTAACGTCGATTTTCTTAAGATAAAATAGTCGGCGATTAGAATACCTGCGATTGGGCCGAGAAGTGCTGAATATCCCGTAAGCCACGTAAATAAATAACCACCGGCGGTTTCAAGCAGCTTCCAAGGGAAAATCGCCACACCTATCCCCGCGGTAATGTATCCGCCCATTCTGAAGCTTATTTTAGATGGTGCCATATTCGAAAACCCGTAGGCCGGAGCCACCATATTCGCAGCTAAGTTTGTGGTCAAAGTAGCAAGCGCTAATGCCGCGAGCGCAAAGACCACGCCCATGCCGCCCATTCTGCCCGCAAGGGCCACTGGGTCCCAAATAGCTTCACCGTAAATGGTTACGGTTGCCGACGTTACCGCTACGCCAATGAAGGCAAACAGTGCCATAGGTAATGGCAAGCCAATAGCTTGGCCTAACATTTGATCTTTTTGTGATTTAGCAAAGCGAGTGAAATCGGGAATATTTAATGCCATGGTTGCCCAAAAGCCCACCATAGATGTAAGACCTGCGAAAAAAGCTGACCAAAACTGCCCTTCTTTAGCGCCCCCTTCGACAAATTGAGATGGCGTAGATAACATAGCGCCAAATCCACCGGCATTGATGTATGCCCAAGCAAGAAGCGCTAAGCCCATTAAGATCAAAAATGGTGCAGCAAAAGTTTCAAGCCAGCGAATAGATTCGGTGCCGTGCTTAATAAAAACTAAGTGCATTGCCCAAAAAGCAAAGAAGCACAGAGTTTGGGTAATATCTATACCTAAAAATGGCAGCGCCTGCCCCACAAAAGCGTCGCCGCTCACGCTATTTAAAATAACGTATATCGCGCTGCCACCAACCCATGTATTGATACCAAACCACCCGCAGGCTACAAGACCGCGAGCCAGAGCAGGAATCTTCGCGCCTTTGGTACCAAAAGCACTACGTAGCAATACAGGAAAAGGTAAGCCGTATTTAGCGCCCGCATGACCAATTAACATCATTGGCACCAGTACAATAACGTTGCCTAACAGTACGGTAATCACCGCCTGGTACCAATTCATGCCTTCAGATACTAGGCCGGCAGATAAGAGGTATGTAGGTACACACACCACCATAGCGACCCATAATGCCGCATAATCTTTCCACCCCCAGGTTCTTGCTATTTTACTGGTTGGCGCTAAATCTTCGTTCCATAAATCGCCATCGTAATGGGAAGGTTTTGTCATGGGTTGATTGTTGGTGTTATCCACGATCTCTTTCCTTGTTGAGTTTGTAGTGCGCATAGTGACATTTAACAAACATTGCTTATTGATAAAAAGTCGCTCTTCGCGAAGTCTTTTACTCACGTTTAGCTTATTAAATGCAGCGTCTTTGCCTGTAAGACTAAAAGAAAAGCAAAAACACTGCCGTTTCGCGTGCTTTGATAAAGCTATACCTACATACCGTTTTGTACTTTTAGTATCTCGGCTAGCCACGCGTATTTTTTGGAGCAAGATATGGCGCTTTATTCAATAGGAATAAAGCGCATTACTACTCAAATTAAAAATTACGCCTTACCGTTACGCCATAGGTTCTTGGCTTCGCATAGGATATTTGGCTGGTCCCATAAAAGCCCGTCACGTCAAAGCCTATAAGTTCATGGTCAGAGTCAAACAGGTTATCTACGTAGGCAGCTAGACTCCATTTATCCTCAGCGTCAACCCAGGTTAAACGCGTGTCGGCCGTGGCGTAGCTATCAATTTGATGAGCGGTAAAATTACGCGCGTTGTGAAAGGTTTCTGATTGATAGCTAGCTGACAATTGCGCTGCCATATTGCCGTTAAAGGCATCCCAGTTATAGCGAAGCATGGCGGACGCCTGATATTCGGGGGTAAATGGCGGCGTAGTATCGGCAAAATAACCTGAAGCCACTTCTAAATCTTCAACCACTGCATCGGTATACGAGAAGTTAACCATTACATCTAAGCTATCTGTCGGCGTTAAAAACACTTCTAGCTCTACCCCACTAAACGAAGCCTCTTCGTTAGTTACAACGCCCGCGTTATTCACCCATGAAAACGACTGATAATCGCTGTAATCATAGTAAAATACGTTTGCATTAAATACGCCGCTTCCCTGCATAAAGCTGTGCTTTAGGCCAGCTTCGTAAGAAGTGAGCTCTTCAGGTTCATAAAAGCTAAAGCCGCCAAATAAAGGCGTATTGAAACTCCCCGCTTTCACGCCGCGATTGATACCTGCGTAATACAAACTATTACCCACGCTGTATTCCAGCTGAAGCTTTGCTGACCATAAGTTTTGATCATTACTTTGCTCTGTAAATTCTAACGAAGGGGTGCTGGTGTTAATCTCAATAATTCGGTCGTTGGTGTTCTCGTTCTGATAAACATTCCCCACAAAATCTTTGTTTTCTCGGGTGTAGCGAAGGCCACCAACTAATACCAAGTCATCAGTTAAGCTATAGTCTACTTGCCCAAATGCAGAGTAAGACTCGGTTTCAAGCGCCACTAAGGTATTATTCTCTTCACCGCCTAAGAAAAAGGTAGTGGGTGAACCCGCCAAGCCTTGGCTGTAATCAGTATCGATAGAAAGATAATAAAGCCCCCCAACCCACTTTAAATCTGCGGTTTCACCTGAGAAACGAAGCTCTTGGCTAAACTGCTCAATGGTGCTGTTAGATTGGAAAATAAGTTCTGGTGACGCAGTTTGGTCAGAATCAAGACCAACAGTTCGCTTGAACTCTTTATAATCTGACATGGCAAAGAAATCGAAGCTTTCAAAGGCATAGTCTAATGTTGCCGCCAGGCCTTTTGATTTGATTTTGTTTTGATCGTCAAAGGCGAAGTCTTTGTTTACCTTATTGCCCGAACCGTCAGGGTCGAAGTTACCGTTAAAGTCACCACCTTGTACTGGGCGGAAGGGGTCACCATTGAAATTACCATCTACGCACACGCCTGCTTGAATTGTGTCGCAGCCAAGCGGGTCGTCAGCAGCGTAAATAACGTCAATCACATTGCCGTCGGCATCTTTTATTTCAGTAGTATTAACCACCTGATAAGGGCCTTCGCTTTTGGTGGTATCTGACCAGTTACCGCTTAAAAGCAAAGAGCCTTCTTCGCCAATGTCAAACAGCAGCTGAGCACGGAACGCTTTAGTATCATCGTTATATCCATCTTCCCCACCGCCTACTGAACCTAAACGGGTATCGGGTGTTGCCCCGTCTTCGTAAATGTTTTCGAGTATTTCACCTTGCTGATTGGTAAACCCTGAAAAACGGCCATAAATACCATCTGCTATCTCGCCAGATATCGCCCCTTCGAAGCGATATTGTTCAAAGCGCGCTGCAGTAAATTCTGCGTAGCCTTCTGTATCGGCAGTGGGCTTTGCGGTGACCGTATTAACCAGTCCCCCTGTGGCATTTCTTCCAAATAATGTTCCCTGTGGGCCTTTAAGAATTTCGATGCGAGCGACATCAAATAAGCCAAAGGTTTGCGCTTGGGTACTGGCTAAATAGCCTCCATCTACGTATACGGCCACGGGAGCCTCAGCCAAATCAGCGTAGTCATTTTGCACCACGCCTCGAATATTAAAAATAGCGCGCTGACCACCGATATCACCGGCCAACGATACGCCAGGGGTAAACGCAATAAGCTCGGTACTGCTTTCAAGGCCAAGCGCCTCTAACTGCTCTCCTGAAAAGGCGGTAATAGCGATACCCACATCGCTTATATTCTCATTGCGCTTTTGCGCGGTAACTTCAATATTTTCCCAAACATTCTCTGCAGCAAAGGCCGCTGGCGTACTTAAAGCCATAGCTACGGTTAACGCCAGCAGACGCTTGTGTGTGTTTAACGTATGCATGTTTTACTCTCGTTTATAGTTCTTTTTAACAAGCCTTGCGGCGGTGTTGTCCCGATATTTTTTTAAGAGTAACGGTCGACGTGAACTGCTTATCGATTGCCACTGGGGTGCAAACCTAAGACAGGACTGGAGAGGAACTGTCAAAGGCTTGCGGTTTTAAATTGTTATTATTGATGGCTCATGGCTGAGCCTAAATCTCTGTTCTTTTACCTGCTGCGAGCAACTATTTGCCATAAAGGCTTAATAGTTACCGTGCGTGGGCAAAGTTCTTATGGTCATTTATGGTTAATCAAGGTCAGTACGCCATGACATTAACTTGGAAATGAAAAGCTGACTCCTTCTCGTACGCCACTTGAAGGCCAACGTTGGGTAATGGTTTTGCGCTTAGTATAAAAACGCACGCCGTCAGGCCCGTATGCGTGAAGATCACCAAAAAGCGAGCGCTTCCAACCACCAAAGCTGTGATAAGACACAGGCACAGGCAGCGGTACGTTTATACCTACCATGCCCACTTGGATGTTGTCTGAGAAATAACGGGCAGCCTCGCCGTCACGGGTGAAAATACAAGTACCGTTACCGTATTCATGCTCGTCGATGAGCTGCATGGCTTGCTCCATAGTTTCAACCCGCATGACTTGCAATACAGGGCCAAAAATCTCAGCCTTGTAACTGGTCATGTCCGGCGTGACTTTATCGATAAGCGTGGCACCTAAGAAAAAGCCCGTTTCATACCCCTCTACTGTGGGGCTTCGCCCGTCAACGACTACGTTAGCACCTTGCTCAGCTGCACTTGTAATGTACCCTTCTACTTTCTCTTTGTGCTGAAGTGTAATAAGCGGGCCAAAATCGTTAGTCGCATCGTCAAATGCTCCTACTTTCAAGTCTTTCATGGCCGACTGCATCTTATCTACAATCTCATCCGCTATCTTGTCGCCCACGGCAACCACCACCGATAACGCCATACAGCGCTCCCCCGATGAACCAAAGGCTGCGCCCAACAGCTGATTAACTGCGTTATCAACGTCGGCATCAGGCATCACAATGGCGTGGTTTTTAGCGCCGCCTAAGGCTTGGCAGCGCTTGCCGTTCGCGTTTGCTTTTGAATAGATATATTCGGCAATAGGCGTTGAGCCTACAAAACTCACCGCTTTAATGCGCTCATCATCAAGTATTTGATCAACCGCTTCTTTGTCTCCATTAACAACGTTGAAAACGCCGTCAGGTAGCCCTGCATCCTTAAGGAGCTTAGCTAAGAAAATAGCGCAACTTGGATCTCGTTCAGAGGGCTTTAAAACAAAGGTGTTGCCACACACGATAGCGAGCGGAAACATCCAAAGCGGCACCATGGCAGGGAAGTTAAACGGTGTAATTCCCGCCACCACGCCAAGGGATTGAAACTCACTCCAAGAGTCTATGCTAGGCCCAACATTTTTACTATGTTCACCTTTGAGCAACTGTGGCGCGCCACAGGCAAACTCTACATTCTCGATACCGCGCTGTAGCTCGCCAGCCGCGTCGTGGCTTATTTTTCCGTGCTCGGCTCCAATTAGCGCGATAATTTCATCAGCATGTTCTTCAAGTAAGCTTTTGAACTTAAACATAACGCGAGCGCGCTTGCTTACTGGCGTATTACGCCACTCAATAAACGCACTTTGCGCGCTGACAATGGCGTCGTTCACCGTGGCTTTTGATGCAAGTAAAACGAGCTTCTCTGCTTCCCCTGTTGCCGGGTTATAAACATCTTGCATACGCCCTTTTGGGGTACAGGTTTCACCATTTATAAAGTGGCCTACTACTTTCATTATTTGTCTAATCCTTTAGTTATGCGTCTTTGCAAGCGCTGTGATAGCCGCGTTGATAATATAAAAGCGCGTCGGCTTCTGGGTCTTGCTTGATATCTACCACTTGGCAAAAGATAACGTCGTGAGTGGCCACACTTTTAACTTCTGTAATAATACAATCGAAGCTCACGGCAGCATCAGCAAGCCTAGGGCAGCCGGTCGTAGATTCCACCCACTCGCCAATTTCGAAGCGTTCACTCATAGGCGCCTTACCACCAAAGGTGTTTGAAATTAACTGATGCTGCGAGGTTAGCGTATTGATAACTAGATGCGTGCTGTTCTTAAATACCTTATGCACAGACGCACCTCGGTTTAAACACACCAGTAAGGTCGCTGGGCTATCGCTTACGCTGCACACTGCCGTTGCTGTAAAACCAGCACGCCCTTCTGGGCCAGTTGTTGTAACGACGTTTACCGCTGCCGCTAAACTCGACATACCTTCTCGATAAGCTTCTGGAGTTACCGGGGGTAGCACTTCTGTTACTGCGTTTTTTATTGCTGTAATAGTCATACAAATATCCTTAGTGTTGGCGTTACAATATTTGACAAGCTTGCTCGAAACTTAAGCGAGGCAAACGTTTGTGCACTTTCTGTCCATCGCCATAGCCAATGTTAAGTAAGAAATTTACCTTCCACGTGCTATCTGAAAAGAAAGTCTCGTTTAGTAATGTGGGGTTGAAACCAGACATGGCGCCAGCATCAAGACCTAGTGCACGAACGGCGCTAATTAGGTAAGCGCCCTGCATAGAGCTATTGCGCATTGCAGTCTCATAGGCCGCTTCTGGGCTTGAAGTAAACCAGCTTTTCGCATCTGCATAAGGGAATAACGTAGGAAGTTCTTCGTAAAACTCTTCATCGTAGGCCACGATAACGGTGCAAGGTGCTGTCATGGTTTGCTCTACGTTACCGCTAGAAAGGCATGGTTTAAGTTTTTCTCGCCCTTCATCTGACGTAATAAAAACAAATCTCGCCGGGCTGCAATTTGCTGATGTCGAGCCAACTTTCACTAAGTCATAAAGCTGCTTAAGCAGGGCTTCATCTATCGTTTTATCGAGCCATGTAGTGTGCGTGTGTGCACCGCTAAAAAGCTGGGCTAGACCGCTATCAGTAATAGGGCCTTTTATTTCATATTCAGTTTTCTCTGATACCGTCATTTCAATGTCTTTCCAGTTTTCAAATTGTTAGGCAGTGTCTTAGGCACCCAGGTATTGGTTTGAGCGCGTTTTTTTAGGCTCGTTATATTTATCGCCTAAGCCAAGCGCTGTAAGTATTCCAATACCAATTTATTAAATGCCTCGGGCATCGTAATACTTGATGCATGACCGCCATATTCCATTACCGATAGCTCTGCGTCAGGCATAGCTTCAGCTAGTACTTTTGAGCGCTGCCACGGAACCAGGGTGTCGTCTTTATTTGCCAGCGCCAGTGTTGGTGTCGTAATGCCCGCTAATTTGTCATCGATATCGAACGCACTTAGAGCGCCAATACGAGCTAGCAGGTTATTTACATCGGGAAAATGATTAAGTAGATGCGCCTCTTCATCGTCTAAGTGCTGTGCATTAGCCGCTATCCAATCAGGGGGATACAGCAGCAGCGCCTGCAACTGTAGATACATGTCTTTCCTATCCGCAGCGAGTAAAGCTTTACGTATATCAAAGCAACGCAGCGTATGCGGGTTGGGGCTGCTCCATGCGTTTACTAGCACTAAGCTCTGCAGAAGATTGGGCTGAGTTAACCCAAGTTCTAACCCCACCAGCCCTCCAAGCGCATGGCCGACCAGATGACACTGCTGCACTTCAAGTTTTTCCAGCAGTGCAGCAAGTTCATTTGCCATGTCAGAAATACTGTAGTTCGCTGGCAAGTCTCCCACACTTTTGTGGGTTCCAAACTGATCGTAAGTAAC
>Ga0115005_10003978_pt1 | contig 11808 bp, 11 predicted proteins | sample ArcOceMetagenome_FD_87163 | JGI IMG/M metagenome (GOLD analysis project Ga0115005, IMG submission 87163) | Marine eukaryotic phytoplankton communities from Arctic Ocean - Arctic Ocean - Greenland ARC118M Metagenome | ecosystem: Environmental > Aquatic > Marine > Oceanic | place: Arctic Ocean...
ATCTCTTGCCCCAGGTGCCGCCGAACAAGTTAGCGAGACCTCTAACTCTGCTTCCTCTTCCCCTAGTTCTTCTCGTTCTTGGGATTCTTGGCTCTCGGAGGAGGGGGGAGAAAAGGACACGGTGTCTGATCAATTGCAAGCTGATTCTACTTTTTTCACGTTGAAGAACCACTACTCAGCTGTAGACTTAGAACCATTTTCTGGAAGCCCACCTCCAATGACTCAAGAAGAGATGCACACTATGCTTGATCTCCTAAAGAAAATAAACAGACTCTAGTGTTGCTTTGTGCGAATACGGCTCTACTACGTGTATTACATTTTTACATCCTGTAAACTAATAATAATGATAACTCAAAGATTACATTCAATTCTGTAAAGTACGATTTCAGATTTTGGGACAGTGCAGACGTTTGAGATGCTGACAGCAGAGACTAAGTTGATTCACAGGGGACCAATTCGAAGGTAAATTCATTTGACTACTAGGTATCATTATGAACTTTGGAACTGGGGCTCATATAAACTTATTCAAATTGCCACGTCCAACTCCAAACCTAATAGTATTTAAAAATTACTAGGGCTTTGAATGAATTGTATCATACTGGGTTCCATAGCGTTATATGACTTGTAACAATTTGCCACTCCTCATGTTTTCAACTGAAAGTTATCAACGATATTCATGATATCAAATGTTCCGTATCATAAGTGCAACATCTATCTTGTCAACAGCTTGTCGCGCAGTAATGATTGCTACAATTTGTTATGGGGCAACTTCCAACTACCACCGAACAATAAGAATGTAGATCGAAAGTCTCTTCTCAGCGCATTGAATAGAAACTGTGCGGCCTGGGTCTGCTAAGCCAATCTCCGATCATCACAAAATCTGACTTACAGTTTGGCTGCCGAGGTGGTTTCAGCTCCTTCTCATACTATTTGTAACTGCATTATGCCAAGCAGCAACCCAGCATTGTTCTCCCCATTTCTTCACCAGCAGGAGGATGAACAATGTTCACATCTGCCAACCGTTTGCAATCTGCTGCTCCTGACCCTCCTTCTACTACCATAACCACATATTGCTACTTTTCCATGGATGCTGTTGATGTAAAACAAATATCATTGTCGTAATGGGGGCGGAGTCAAGGAACCTTTCCCCGTTAAGGAGCCTGAGCTCGCCCCTGAGCTCGCCACCACGATCTCACGCAGCCTCATGGCAGCTCCTCCCTTCATGGCGGTTGTGTTTATGGTTCTAGCAATCTGTGATCAAATCACCGAATGCCCTTGTTATAAACGATTCCCCGTCAACTCAAAGGTGGTGGATTCCTGGAAAGATGCCCCTGAAACTTTCCAAACGCGAGTTTCAGCATAGTTTTAATGTCGACAGGAGAATTATCCTCTACATTCTATGCGAAATTACTTTGAAAAAGAGAATTTTGATCTTCCCAACCTTCGCCTTGCTGCATATTATCGTTCACAACTAGATCTTCAAGTTTCGTCCATGCGCCGAGTCTAACTAAAAGATCAATGCCACTATGCGCCGAACGTTTGAACTTCAATCTGTATCCCCAAGAATTACTACTTGGACTATCCCGATCATTTTTCTATCCGCAGGTCTGCCCAAATCTCCAAAGTCAATTTCCAATGGCGCATTGCCTAAGTTCAAAACAACCACGAGATAAAGAATGAACGTTGACTCGTCAGGATACCTTCTTCTTAAAACGGAAACTTTTGGGCCACAGTAATTGAAAAGATTGAACAATCCACTCAAAAGTCAAAGGAATGAAATCACCCAGAATGTCCATTGTGGCCGATCCCTACCATGTGCAGTCACAACAATGTTGACAAGAATAAATGAATAAGATAGAACGAACGCAACAATGTACCCGAGGCTTGACTGAATGAGTGATTCCATAGAGAGTGATCTGTTGGGACGTCGCTGTTGCGGTTCTTGGTCCATATCTTGTGTATCAGGGCCGTCGATATCCATATCCTCGCTTCGATTGGAATAACAACATTTTTTTGTGAAATCCTTGAATTCGCCCCAGTAAAGCGAACGGCCGCGTTCGTCTTCTGCGCTCCGACGCACTATCGTCTCCTCTTGGCAATAAACATACATGGTCAGTACGTGTATGGACAGCACAGATATTGTCATGACAAAGCAAAGCACAGTGGGGATATACTGTATAATAGCAGAATGTAGCAATGCGTGCCTTCCCCTCTTGCATTCTCCGCACACCTCCGGCTCAATATCACAATTAAAGGGATAGGGAATCATTAGAACCAGTATTTATCCTAAAAGGTAAAACTTCAAACCATAGATATGCAAAAACTCCGATATACAACACATGGACTACGTAGAACCATGTTCCCACGTTTAACCTTTGTTTGCGCTGATCAAGAATCTTTGGGTCCTTTCTTTTCAAAGGACTAAAGTTCAAAGTATGCCGCGACGAAGGAAGGCTTCCCAACAAGAAGTTCAATGTATGGTCAGAAACAGCAGTACTACAGTATACAGGTAAAACTTCAAAGCCGAGGCGTCGTCAGTGTCAGTGCATAAAAACATCTGACACATTCCATCATATCGAGCAGCACCTAAAAATACGATTTCAACAGGCTCTCCTAAACTCGTCTGCCAAAAGAGATATTGATAATTTGGTGCTACCACCAAGAAAGGAATTCTTTCTTCAGCAATGCGATTGTAATCCTGACAAAAGACGAGTTGAACTTGAGAGATTACATGTACGAAGCTAGACCCAGAACAAACTAGAAGATTTTCCTGTAAGGAAATAAAGGTTTTGTGCACCAAGCATTCACACTCGGAGAAAATATAGGGTCGGTATTTATTGTAGTGGTTCTTATTATTGCGTTCAAAACTGTACAACAGCACCAGCAGCACAAGATAAATATAACAATTTCAAATTACGGCTCAAGAAAAAATTGATAACCAGCACTGCTCAAGATATAGCGATAGCCGTGTAGGTAAAATTATAATAACAATTATAACCAGCACGGCTCAAGAAATAAAGATAGCCGTGCAGTTTAAAGCAATAAGAAACCGGAATGGCTCAAGAAAACGTTGTTTTTCTACAATCAATTTTGTGGCGTTTGTGGAGGCGGTTATTTATTAAAATAAAACGCATATTTTGCCACGTTTACGGCCTTTTTATGTATCATATGGCTATAGCAACCAATTATTGGCCAGCAGCAGCGACAGCGAGAAATTGAACGGTTGTCTCTTGTCTGATACCGACCAACTCCCAACTCTCACCATCCTTATGGGTTCATACTGTACGACGATACAACAACACACTAAAGTCAACAATGCTGACCGAAATGCTCTGCTCCCCATTGGCCGCAGTGCCCCTGGTTATAGTACTCGTGTTTCTGTACTGGACCCTTCCCAGGAAAGCTAGCAACAGCGATGCTCCTCCCATGGTAAAGTCCTCAGTGAAGATTCCTCTCATAGGACAGATCATTGAGTTTGGAATGAGTCCTGTGAACATGGTTTTCAGATGCTACGCAGATTATGGTCCTGTATTCACCGTTCCCGTAAGTTCCACCTCATTGCACATTCCAAACATTCAAAGAATTGATCCAAATCTTTGCCATGAATTTATATTTTTATGTGATATGCTGTATTTACAAAAATGCCAATGCCAATGCTCGTTAATTTGTTGACACATCTCACCTCTTTTTCAACGAAACGAAATGAAACGAAAATACAGATGGGAAAAGAGAGAATGACTTTCCTCATTGGTCCTGAAGCGCAGGAGGCATTCTGCAAGGCTTCTGATGAAGTCCTTTCCCAAGATGAGGTTTATGAATTCATGACACCCGTATTTGGACCTGGAGTCGTCTACGATGCTACCAAGAAGAGACGCCAGGTACAGTTCTCCTCCATGGCGAACGGACTTCGTACCGCTCGTCTCAAGGGATACGTTAATAAGATTGAAAAGGAAACTCGTGATTTTATCGCTGATTGGGGTGAGGAGGGTGAAATTGACCTCTTTCATGCTTTGAGTGAGCTCACCATCCTCACGGCTTCTAGATGTCTTCATGGTAATGATGTCCGTGAAAAGCTTTTCCGTGAAGTATCGGAGCTTTATCACGATTTGGATCATGGATTGACTCCTCTTACCGTTTTCTTTCCCAATGCTCCAACTGCCGCACATAAGAAACGTAACATTGCAAGGAAGAAGATGGTAGAGCTCTTTTCCAAGGTTATCAAGGAACGCCGTGAGAATCCTGACAGTTCTCTATCGGATGGTACTGATATTCTATCCATCTTTATGGACATGAAGTACAAGGATGGTACTCCTGCAACTGATGAGCAGGTCACCGGGTTGTTGATTGCACTTCTTTTCGCTGGACAGCATACTTCTTGTATTACTTCTACCTGGACATCTCTTTTCATTTGCCACAACAAGCAGATTAAGAATAGAATTATGGCAGAGCAGAGGGAAGTTTTCGGAGATGATTTGACACAGGCGTGTGACTTTGATAAATTGAACAATATGCAGCTTTTGCATGATTCCATGAAAGAGGCTTTGCGTCTTCGTCCTCCTCTCATTCTTTTGATTAGAAAGGCAATGAAGGATTTGGCAGTCAAGGCCGGTGGAAAGAATTACACTGTTCCAAAGGGTGATATGGTTTTGGTCAGTCCTACCGTCGGCATGAGGCTTGGAGAGGTGTTTGAGAAGCCTGATGAGTTTGACCCTGACCGTTTTGGACCGGGCAGGGAGGAGCACAAAAAATCTCCTTTTGCATACCTTGGATTTGGTGGAGGTATGCATTCTTGTATGGGACAGAACTTTGCATTTGTGCAGGTGAAGACCATATTAAGTGTTTTATTCAGGGAGTACGACATTGACATGGTTTCAGATGAGTTGCCTGATATTGATTATAAGCAGATGGTTGTTGGACCCAAGGGGGATTGCAGAATTCGCTACAAGAAGAGGATTCAGTAATGGATGCACATGGATGTGATAAATTAGCAAGAACAGATGATTGCAATGGACACTTTAAATAATAGCTACAGTCTACTTCAAAACATACAATTATCCAATTGTTAGTATTTACGTATATTATGTAACTGAGTACCTAAACATGTATGTGTATCCATTGAGGTATTGATTTAATTCATTGGAACCTTGGTTTGACCGCACACAGTACAGCAGCCACCGGGGCATTGTGTATCGCAATCAACCCACAATTCTGTCAACTCGCCAGTGTAGCGGAGAGAGCAAATTCCTGAGTTAGAAGGACCGACTGCATCGATACCATTGGAATGAATGTCTAAGATATCTGCAGGGGATGACAATAGGAATAAGATGTAAGAGGCACAGTGCGCTCGGACTGACGTGCATGCATTACCACTAAAACTTACTTAATAGACCAACATCTCCAAGCTCATTTGGCAATGCTCCTGATATGGCATTGTCGTGGAGATCCAACTCACGTAGATATGCCATCCTTCCTATTTCATAGGGAATTTCACCGCTGAGATTTGTGGAAGCTATACGATAAGAGAAAAGGGTAAAAGTCGTCAGTTTTAGTGCAGACAGCCTTCTGTGAGGTGATGTTCGACATTGACAGGGAACTTACGCAATTGGATCACAATGACATACTTGTTTCCATCGCAAACGACGCCCTTCCAATCGCAGTGATGTCTGTCTTCATTGAGCCAATTAACATTGGGCGACATAACATCGACCCACGAACTACCATTCAAGGAGAAGTAGAATACCGCAAGAATGTATCTCTCATTGAACTCATCTGTAGATACATCAATATCAAACTTGTCCACATGAGATATCCAGTCCATTGCATCAGCCCTATCGGATTTAAATTTCGGTGATTCAGACAAGTCTGATTTGAAGGAGATAGCCTTCACTTTATCACGAATATCAGTCGATCTCGATCCTGAGTCACAATTCGTGCAACAAGAACAGACGACTTCGCTGCAATCAATATCAAATGATACTAGTGCATCTGATCGAAGTGAGCAGATGCTACTGGGTACTTCTCCGGTGAGTTTTGTATTTTTCAAGTTGAGAATGGCTACGGAGAACGATTGGTAAGTACGTAATCAATGAAAATATGTTGAAACTCGCAAGATGCAAACTTACTAAGTTTGTTGAGGGATGACCACTGAGAAGGTATATTGCCAGCAACATCATTGTCCGAAAAATCGATTGTATTCAATTCAAAGAGGTGTTCAATTTCTGCAGGTAGGTTTCCTGCCATGCCCTGATTGGCTGCAAGAAGTTATGCGTGATTGTGTGAGGAAAAGGAAAGTTTGAAGAAATTTACACATATTATGTGAGGTGTGGATGAAGGTACTCACTGAACTCGATTTTTGTGATTCTACCAACAGAGTTGCATTGAACCCCTGGAATGTCGCACTCGTTTTGCTGAGGAGAAAGCCAAAATGAGTTAATCCAGCCTTCGCCTCCAATGCTGAAATATATGACAGCAATGACATATCGCTGCGCAAAGTGCGGCGAACCAACATTCGAATGCTGCTTATCGTCGTCCATGATCCATTTCATTGCTAGATTCTGGGGGGTATTGGGAACGTTATTAACTCCGTTTGACAAAGTTGTGACCATTCCTTTGATCGCTTGTATCCGTGTTTCCTCGTCTGTCAATCCTGGTGACGGTGGAAGGCCTACAGCGCAATTATCACAGCACGAACATTGAACTTTTTGATTGGCATCTGTACCACAATCTGTTGTGAAATCAACTAACAGCCCTTCTTCTTTTCTGGTACATATTCCCGAAGGAACGGCACCAACTATGATATTGTTTTCCAAATACAATGTTTTCAACTTTTGCAGGGTTTCTAACTCGTCCACAACGCCACCATCAATACTATTACCGCTGAGATCTAGATGCTCTAGTTCTGTCAGTACTGATATTTCATGCGGAATTGGCCCATGCATGTCACAATGATCAAATTTAATGTAATTGACTCTCCCATCAGTATCGCAACCAATTCTTTCCCACATACATTCTTCCGCTTCTGCGTCAAGAGTGAACCATCTCTCATTTCCCATCATGAAGTACAAAACTGCCAATGCATAACGCTGATACAACTGTTTGCTCGACGCCGTCAGCATCTTTGTGTCCTTGAACATGATCCAATTAGCAGCCTTCGATTGAACAGTGCCGGATTCAGTCACCGAGTTTCCAGAGATTCCCTTTAGTTTCTCCAACAATGCCTCTTGGCGAGTATCTATTTCAGTCGTATCTGTATTTACGCAGTTAGTACAGCACTCGCATAGAATCTTTTTATCATCATTCGTACAATCCGTGTTAAACTTCATCAATTTTGCATAGTTGCGCAAGTCACACACTTGTTCGGGCACTTCGCCTACGAGAGAGTTCTTTTCGAGATACAAATGCCCTGCATAAAGAAATACACTGTCAGAATGAAGCAATGAAGTTCCTACAGGGAATTCAAAAATAGACTGAAAACTTACCCAAGTTAGTGAGTGCAGACAATTCATCTGGTACGTTGCCACTGAAAGCATTGTTGCTAAGATCAAGGTAGTTGAGTTTAGACAATACCTCAATTTCTGATGGAATACCGCCGGAGATACCGCAACCATCTAACACAAGTAAAAAATTGAGTGAGTCCTTCAATGTTTGGACTTCGCAGAACATAACACAAATGAAATTGAGAAACCATGAATGTACATACCAAGTTTCAAGTACTCAAGAACTCCATTCGAGTCACACGCAATACGCTCCCATGTAACACCACCAAGTCCCTTTGATAACCAATTGCATTCACTGACTCCAGACTCCCTTTCAAAGCAGGCATCTTGAGATCCACTCATTTCTCCCAGTAGAGTCACCACGTAGCGTTGATACAAAAACTCGTCATTTGCGGTGAGTTTCAAAGAATCTTCCTTCATAATAAAGTGCGCCGCGTTGTGTTCAGGGGTACCTACTACGTCCAGCGCGTGTCCAGAAATGAGCCTGAGCTTGTTCATGATTGCCAATTCCCCTGGATTGAGGCTTTCAAAATGATCATTTGAGCCATTGTTACCATCCTCTGGACCATCAGCATCTCCTTCAATTGGACAATTCGTACAACAGTCACAGTTCACACTCCTATCTCCCGGCAAACAATCAGTTACAAAACTCAATAGTTCTGCATTATCCCGCAACTGACAAACCGATTCCGGAACATCCCCAGTCAACGAATTTTCTTCCAAATACATGTGAACCAGTTTATGAAGATTCTGATATGCCAAGGGGACCTGACCAGTCAACTTATTCTTGCTCAGATCCAAGTAATCAAGATTGGACAAGGCCTGAATTTCCGACGGGATGGGTCCATTCAACCCACAGCTATCCAACTTGAGATATTTGACATGATCATCGTTATCGCAAGAAATCCTCTTCCATGTAACTCCTGAATCAGATTTCGATTCCCAATCACACTCTTCTTCATCTTTATGCATATCGTAACATTTATTATTGTCCGGCATCATAAAATGCAACAATGCGAGGGTATACCGCTGAAACAAATTCGGACTATTGGCATCCAGTTCCATTTCATCCACTTTCATTATCCACTGTGCAGCTTTGTGCTGAACCGTCCCTTCCATTGTCACGGAAGTTTCACCCGATAATTGCTTCAATTTATCCAAAATCAACGTCTGCCTGGGGGTAAGATTGTAATGTCCATCATCGGGGGTAACATCCGGTATCTGATTGGGACAATTGATGCAACAGGAGCAAAATACCTTATTTTCCGTACAGTCCGATGTCAATTTGGTGAGTTGCCCTTTGCTGACCAAACTGCATATCTGTGGAGGCATTTTTCCGACCAGATCGTTATCATCCAAAAGTAATGTTTTAATGTTGAGCAAGTCCATGAGCGAATCGGGGATGTCGCCACTCAAATGATTGGAACTTAAGTCGAGAAATGACAACTCTGTAATGGGGATTATGGATTAGAAGATGGATTAGACGGATTAGGAAGAATGAATGAATGGTGGTTTATGAGGTCAGTGCCATTCGTGTTGGTAAAAAAAGCAATGCAAAGATTAAATCCTTTCCACATATAAAGACTTCACCAACAATCAAATGAAGAAGCAACATTCAACAAACACGACGTACCTCTCAAAGATTGAATTTCCAGTGCTGGAATCGGTCCGCTCATATCACAATTCTCCAAACTCAAATGCTCCACATACCCCGCAGCAGTACACCCGACTTTCTCCCAGTCACACTCATTTTTCTCCTCCTTCAATTTGAACCGATTATTCCCGTCGCCCGTTTTATAATACAGCAAAGCTAAGGTATACCTCTGCCACAAAAAGGGACTATCGGCCTCAATTTCACTTTTATCGATCCACAACATCCAGTGCGCCGCTTGATGATATGGCGTATTGGGATATGAAATGACATCTCCGCTCAATTGCTTCAATTTCATAATGATATCCTTTTGCCTCTGCGAATATTCAATAGTATTGGAACCATTACTCCCTGGTCCATGGTCCCCGTAGTCCGGTCCATCGCCCGGTCCATAGCCCGTCTGATCCGAGTTCCCATCGTGCACCATGGGCGGATCCGTTTTCACAACGTGCTCTTCATACGAAATACCGGCTAGAAAGACAATGAACATGATTACAACCATCATTAATACTCCAAGACACCTTCTATCGACCGAACCACACTGGCTCCGATCCCAACAAGTATTCAACACCCTGCTGGTGGCTGGAATGACCCCCTTCGGCTTCGGGTGCACCCTTGGAACATTCGGAAGGGAGTTCCCATTGATGGTGAGTCTAGGAGCATCGTCTACTTCCGGATAGGGAACATCAACGGCAGCGGTCTTGCTGTCGTGGATTTCCCCGAAGCCTTTCTCTTCGTCGCTTTCGTCGAAATCGACGCGACTGTAGGAATTGAGGTGTTCGTTCTTTTTCGGTTTCTTTACCTTTTTCGCTTTAGAGCGTTTTTTCTTGCGTTCCTTTTCTTCAGATGGCATGTTTGATGTTGGTGAGTGACTGATGTGTAAATGACTCACTGGTGACTATAGTGACTAGTAACTGCTGGTATTAATAATAACTGTATAAGTTGCTGTGGCCTGCGCTATGTGAACTGTGAATATCGAATGCGGCAGATGTGAGTTTATGGGAGTGCAAGAACGGAGTGCAAGAATGACTGTAGTGTCCCTAGAATGAGAAGCTCTTGAAGCGTAAAGAAATATATGTGCATAGTTAGTGCATCTATTAATTACGAGATCTTGGTCATTACGATTGAACAAATCATAAAAATGACCGAAAATATGCCCTTCTTTTAGGCTATTCTTAAACATGGATGAGATGTTCCCCCTCTTTCTATCGAAAAATATAGCCAGAACCCTTCTGTGAGTACATACATTGAGAAGGCTCTTGTTTCTATTCCTGGAATATGAGATGTTCCCCCTCTTTCTATCGAAAAATATAGCCAGAACCCTTCTGTGAGTACATACTTTTTGAGAAGGCTCTTGTTTCTATTCCTGGAATGCATTTAGTTGGAATTGATGCAGGGCGAAAGAAGTTCTATATGCATGATTTAAGGTCATGAGCGGGATCACGAAAATGGAAGGAAGTTGTGGACAGCCAGAGTTTACCTATATATGTAAGCAATAACTACTATGATGATACGGGTATGTAGGAAGACGAATGTAAGTTGATAGTTATACTGTCGATTTTTCATTCATTACATGCACTCGTAGCATTACAAATAGATCCAGGTTCCAGGTTATCCTTTGTCTTCTTTGTTGTTTCAACACAAAAACAAAAGAGAGAGAGGGAGAAGAATCGTTTTTCAAAATGCTTACAAAAGTGTTGCGGGACTGCAATTCATTATGTCTTCAATACTCATTGCATCATTGTTTTACATCATTTACATCCTCCAACAGGTAAATCAAAAGGTTTAACGGAGGCCTTTACGAGATTTCGAAGCCTTTGGAGCTTTCGTAGCCTTTGGAGCTTTCGAAGCTTTCGAAGCCTTTGGAGATTTCGTAGCCCTGAGGACTGTCGCCTTCTTATTAAGTTCCGTACCCTCGAACATTTTGACTTGGCAAGTAGGGACGGATGCGCTATGAGACAAACCATCAAGCTCATACTTTAACAAATATGCATCCGGCACATTCTCAGAATCAACGAGAGCATCAGTTTTACTGTGACATAGCTCTATGGGGTAATCAGCTCCAACCACAACATCTCTCAAATCGACCTCATTTAATTCGTCGCAAAGTAAATCCATACCCAAACTTTTGAGGTCTAAAGTAGCATTCACACAAGGGTCTTCATCACCGTTAGCAAGAGCAGTTTCGAAGAATCTCACCGTGTTATCCGAGAGGTATTGAGTATCTGGACTAAAATTCTCTGGATACTTCGTAACAAAGGTCCCAAAATACGCAGCACCAAGATCTGGAAAAATGGCAGGGGCATCAAGATCTGTTAGCATTTTCAAAAACTTATCAACCCTATCAGGCTTCAATTTTTTTGTGCAGTGTTGTAATTCGAATAACCAGGTCTGGTATTGGAAAGTGACAACAAACCCACTACTGCAACATTCAGTGCATCAAAGGGCCCAAGTTTACCGGCCAATAGTGATCTGGTAAAACCCATAGGAGTCCAAGATCTACCCTTCAATGGCGCAGCACCCGCAAGAACTTTTACAGTATAAGGAGCATTCAAGAAAACAGGAGCAAATATTCTTTACGAATTCAACCTCCGCCATACAAGCAATGTCTTTTATGTCTTTCAGGGTTTACTCGTCTCTGAGCCTGAGCAATTTACAAAT
>Ga0115005_10003982_pt1 | contig 11803 bp, 7 predicted proteins | sample ArcOceMetagenome_FD_87163 | JGI IMG/M metagenome (GOLD analysis project Ga0115005, IMG submission 87163) | Marine eukaryotic phytoplankton communities from Arctic Ocean - Arctic Ocean - Greenland ARC118M Metagenome | ecosystem: Environmental > Aquatic > Marine > Oceanic | place: Arctic Ocean...
CCGCAACGCAAACCAGAAGCGCCAGTGCGACGACGTGCAGTGGGAACACGAGCCGGAATACCTCGGGCCCAAACGCAACCGTGTGCTCAGAGGCGGCAAACGTGCCAGTGAATGGGTGAACCGTCGGCGCGACGAGCGGCTGCTCGGGACGGTCCGCTTCGGGGTCGTCGCTCCGGGCATGGGCTCGAGCGAGGAGTGTCTCGGAGCAGGTCGGCGGCGTGGCCACCGACATCGGGGAATGTGGTTCTCCACGGAGCCTCCAAGGATCACACAGATAAGGGCAAGTAAGTAAAGAGGAGCGCCGTCACGCACGGTTCTAGCACGGTTCGAAAGATAGACACCTTTTCTCCGATCTCGCCAGAGCTCGCCGATGAATATTTTTAACCTCGGTCTGCCGCTTGCGGATGGAAGCGGCTACCGTCCGCGTGTCAACAGTTTGATTTCAACTCTAGTGTATTAGACCAGGGTTTACCCAAAGGAGGGCACTACAGTAGGAGCACTACAGTTTCCGTCGATTGTTGTTTGTTTGCCGAGCCTGGACAAATTCTGGAAGCTTTGATTGAGCGGGAATCAAGCAGCGGCGTGGTCCGCACTCCCCACAGGCCCGCTACAAGGTAAGATAAGAGATAGAGAGAGAGATGAACGTATCTCCACTACAGTTAAGCACGAGCAAGAAACCAGGAAGGATTCGCCGAGTGACCAACCGTGTATCGTTCGTAAAACAGGATTCGTTTCTTGTGAAGTTGACTGCAATGTTCAGCGATCGGCTCGGCCAGCGGCCCGTCGCGGTTTGAATCTGCAACAAACAGCGCGCACGTGATAACTGAGTTTTCGATAACGGGTTATCACCGGTGACGCACCTTTTCTTAACTGATCCAGTCGAATTCGTGTCATGCTCGTTTCTTTCTTGCCGATGTCACGTTTTCAATGTCTGTGACGCGACCTCGGTCGCCGTCAGCCCCTCGGAGGTCGTCGCCGTGGGGAACAATGCGCTAGCGCGGTTGGGCTCATGCCCCCCTGCGGCGTGCGTGCTCGGGTGTACCCCGACCCGGCCGTGCTCGGGGCCGGGTTGGGAGAGAACATTGTGTCGATAACGTTGTTACAACGAACACGTAACGGGCACGATGGAACGCCAACAACTATTGTATGTCGGGGACCAACGCATATATATATAGGGCATAACCCGGGACGAGTGTGCTGTGTCCCTGGGTCCCGTGCCGAGACAATGGGAATTTATTTTCCTTAGACATTACGTGCGTATGTGGTTCACTAGTTGCATGATTGATGGTTTGGATCGGTAGTCGCGGAGCGTTTTTGGGTGTGGATTCAAACCAATTGAATCTTTGAGGGTATACCGGGTGCCTTTCTTCGGGGGAGGGGCCCTGTCTGTCTGGCCGGGGCGCTCCACCGCGTTGTCCCCCACCGGTCCAAGTAGCGAGCATCCCGCGGCTTGGAGTCGTGCGCCGGACTGGTCTTCACATGGCATACCAATTTGCCAATGACTGAGGGCCCTGCGCGTGAGGACTCGCCGTGGCGCCTCACGTCGGCCGCCCTCTCTCTGTGTCCCGATAGGTTGTCTTAATGCCCGTGCTTAACTGTAGGCGCCCGAGACGCGTCGGCCACGAGCGCACGACCCCATGCGAGATGAGATAAGATCAGAGATAAGCCGCAGGCGTCCGCTGCCTCCTCCCCTCCTCCGACCGAGCACCATGCTCGCGTCGGTGTTCCTCAGCTCGGCGGGCTTCAGCCAGTCGCTGCGCACTGCCGCACTACCCACAGCAGCCCAACCACGCTATGCATCACTCATGATGTCCCAGCCACAGAACCTTCCGCTGGAGCTGCCGCAAAAGCTGCTCGACCTCGGCTGCGACGCTGAGCTGTGGAGCCAGGTCCAGCCTCATGGCCTAGCCACAACAGTCTCGTGGCCTAGCCACACAACCCGACCTAGCCACAACCGATCCGACGCTGACTCCTGACATTCGCTGGCGTATCAGATCAAGGCGAAGAAGGGCCTGATCAAGCTCACTTTGACGGCCGATGACCCGACCCTCGTGGCTCGGATCGAGAAGCTGCGACAAGTGATTGCCGAGGGACCAGTCCTCACCCCTAAGAACAAGAAGTGGGGCCCGCCTCTCGCGCGATCGGTGCAGCGCAAGGAGGGGCCGTACGAGCTGTACGGCGAGGTTCCCGAGGGCTTCGATGCAGCCAAGGCCAGCGCACTCGTTGACGAGCGTGCGCAGTGCAAGGTGAGCAAGGATTATGCCCGGGCCGACGAGCTGCGTGAGCAGTGTCTCACAATGGGCGTCAAGATCCGGGACGATTATCGGACCTGGTACGTTGTGCGCAAAGAGTAAGCCTCGAGCTGTGCTCCGTTGTGTGCTCCGTTCGACCAGGTCTGTCACTAGAGCCGTAGAGATTGCAGAGTGGCCGGGTGCACCGCACGTATATCCGCCGACGTTTCGAGTTCTGGTTCTGGAGTCAGAGAGGAAAACTTCGAAGCTGAGATTTACTATATTAAAATCACATCACACATCAGAGATCAGCGTAACACAGTTTTTAAAGAGCCACCCCGCATGATGACATGTGTCACATCCACATATAATCACCACCACCCCTTAATATAATCATGCATCGGCCATCGCATCATCGCGGTTTGGACGCTGCATGAAGCATGTCGGCACCGTAGCGCGCGCGCGTGGCCAGCACGTGGCCAAAGTCTCGCGACGCGCGAGAGTCGCGCACGGACTCCGCTCCGCTCGTCCGCTGCCTGTGGACTGTGGACAGCTCAGATACCGCCAGAGGCCAGTGGCAGTGCGCACGTCGCCCGCTGACAAGCCGGCGAGGAGCTGCACACCTCCGTAGGAACTATAGGAAGCAAAAGGGACGTCCAGCACACTCATTGGCTTGTCAGCGACGTGCGCAGTGGCGGCGCCGACGAACCCGATTAAACTTCGGTGGTGGTGCCGAGTAACTGGGTATAACTGGCCCTGTTATTGGATTTACCATAAACTGGGAGCCTGAATTTTGAATAGGGTGGTGACCTCAGGGTGGTTTTGGAGGGCCTGGCTTCCTACCGTAATCGGAGGATCGGGCCGTGACATCGTACACCGGCACAAGCGACCACGGTACGCGCGCCACGATAAGAAACCGCCGGGGCAACCCGCGGACGCTGGCAGCATTATACACCCCTGCAACAAGGCACCCTCGCAATCAAGGCCTGCAGCAAGCAAAAGCTGCAACTACTACCTTGAAATCAGCGATCCGAGCCCATGTCAGGAACATTTTTCTTCCCACCCACCACCCACAACGCCGGCCCACACACACGACGCACTCACACACATACCCACAGCGACTACTCTAGCGTAAAAGTACTAGCACAGCCACGTCACACCGCCCCGCCTTTCCGCCCCCCTCTCACCACACACACAACTGCACACAGCGCCACACGCACAGACGCGCACGAACGCGCACGTATACGATCGCGTATACGGCTTCACGAATAGAGCCGTAGACTGCAACCTGATTGCGCCTAGCCGCTAGCTCTGAGCCACTACCTAAAGTATAGTCATACTTATTGGATGTACCCGGTAGTAACTCTGGATTTCAACTAGTTACGACCAGCCTGGATTTCAACTACCAGCAGAGAAGAAATGAACTAGTAACAAGGACTTTCGTGAGTCGTATATAGAACTTTTTAGATTTAGTTTTTTTTAAAGTATTAGTAATTCGTTTCGGTAAAACTATATTAAAACTTTTATAAGATAGTTGTGATGGGTAGAGTTACGTACGTCTTGGAGCCGGTTCTTTATATTTCTAATTTGGTTATTTTATAGCTACAGTGACAGAGAGTCTCTAGTCTCTATCATACACCCGCGGGTCGCCACGCCTCTGCGAGCCGTCTACGTTACTAACGTGGTGGATGTGGTTGCTTGGTTGGTGAGTCGGACGCGTCGCTTGACCTCATCGACCACGCGCATGTGGCTCCAGACGAAGACGAGCGTGACGAGGCGCTGCGTGAGGATGTGGCCAGCTCTTTGACCGGCGCAGCCGAGGCACGATGACCTCGAGGAAATGCTCCTGTAAGGACCTGCGCGCTGGATAGGACCAACTCAGGCTGCGTGCCAGAGTCCGCCGAGGCCGTTGCACGGGGGGGGCGGCGAGGCGGTGGGCGGCGAGGACTGGAAAGAGCATCGCAGCCCACGGCGCGAGTTTCGATTCGATGGCGGCCCGACTGATGCCCGAGTTGAGCAGTACGTAGTAGATGATGTGCCGGAGGACGTCCGGGTTGAGCAGGCGGACGGCGGAGGCGGGAGCCGCCAAGCCCAGGAAGAGCAAGCGCACGGAGACCCACATGTGCGCCCCCCAGCGACGAGCCAAGCCGGCAAGGGCCTGCTCCTCGTCGCCAAAGAGCGAGTGTTGCGCGCTTGCTGCTGCTGCGGCGGAAAAGTCGGGCGGCGGCGTCTGCCGCGTCTGTGTGAAGAGCGGCGTCGTCAGCATGGCCGCCGGGTTGGGGTAGCGTGCACTTTTGAGTGCGCTTGAGACGTAGGACGGTTCGAAGTCGTCGGTGGAGATGAGCGAGACGGTCGACGGCGATGTAGGTGGGGGCAGGCCCGACGGCCCGGCGGCTCCAGGCTCCAGCGGCTGGTCCCAACTGCGCTCGCCGGCCTGCTGGTGGTGAGCGTCCGGCGCAGGTCGACCTTTCCCCGACTCAGCTGGCGTCCCAACGGTGGGAAATCGGGCTGTACTCGAGCCGGTGAGGCGGTACTCGAGCCGCTGCACGTCGTACTCGAGCCGCTCCCGCGACGTGCGGAGGTGCTCGGACCGCAGGAAGGCGTGGCGAGCCAGCAGTTGTGCAAAGTGACCGGCTCCAAACGTGACGACCAGAGCGACGATTGCCAGGTCGACTGAGGGCGAGTCGGCACAAACGGTTCGCACGGTGATGAAGTCGCACAACACCAGCCCGGCAAGCAATGCCGTGTGCCAGAACTCCATGCCGTGAGACGCGTTGATGAGCGCAAAGAGGGCCGAGAACAATGGGTAGCCGTACATGGAGGGAATTTCACACGCAGGCTTTGGGTTGAGGACGTAGGCGACGAAGTCCGCAGTGCAACCACACGCGACGATTATCGTCCAAGCAATCGCACCGAATCGTTGGGCCTTGGCCTGGCAAGTCCAGCGGTGCAAGGCGATTCGGGCGCCGACGCCAAGAGCAAGGAGGGCAGTCACCAACAAGTATGCCGTCGATGGCCGGCCAGGCACCGTGCCCAATATGAAGACGACTGACGCCGCAACGCAAACCAGAAGCGCCAGTGCGACGACGTGCAGTGGGAACACGAGCCGGAATACCTCGGGCCCAAACGCAACCGTGTGCTCAGAGGCGGCAAACGTGCCAGTGAATGGGTGAATCGTCGGTGCGACGAGCGGCTGCTCGAGACGGTCCGCTTCGGGATCGTCGCTCCGGGCTTGGGCTCGAGCGAGGAGTGTCACGGAGCAGGTCGGCGGCGTGGCCCCCCTGCGCATTTTCAGCCTCATCGAGGCGAAGTGTCATGTGGATGAGCGGTTCGGATGATCTCATCACGAGATAGATAGAGAAACTTGCGGCCAGATCACGTGGTCCATTTCAACTGCGCGCTTTTTCAAGGTTCGTTAAACGCTTCGCGAAACAACGGCTGAAACGCGTCTCTTCTCAAGGTTCGTTCGACGCTTCGCCTGCAGTACGTCGAACGCGAAGCGACGGCCGCTTCGCCTGCAGTACGTCGAACGCGAAGCGACGGCCGCTTCGCCTGCAGTACGTCCAAAAGTTCGATCCTGAAGCGTGACGGCCCTCTCCGACTCGCCCGCGATACATCAGTGATCAGATCGAGAGCACGAGAGGGCTCAGTATGCTGCAAGAGGAGGCGTGTACGGTAGAGTTGTATTTAGTCAAGGATGAGAACAACCACCAAAGGGTACTGTGTGGCGCTCTACTGGCCATTACCATGCGTCACCAATGCTCTATGCTCTCACCACTCACGACACGGTGGTCCGTCGGTGCCACTCGCGCCCCCGCTCCGCACGCGCTCGGGTCGGACGACGCGGGTTTCAGCTACAGGTTAGGGCATTTTTCGCACTTCGCAGTGCAAGGGAGTCAATTAAAAAACAGTCGGAGACTCGGTCATCGGTTATCTCCTGAGGGACGCCACCTCCAGGTCCACCGGCAGCGGCGAGGCGTCGGCCGCAGCCATCGAGACCATCATCCTACCCAGCTCGTTCAGCTCGCCGCCCGACGAGACCGACACGTACCAGTCGAGCGGGAGGAGCGCCACGCGCGCGTGGCGCGCCTCGACTCTCCGGCTGGCCAGTAGCTCGTTGAGCCACGGGTTCTCGCCCGGCTGCATCAGTGCCGCCGCCGCGTCGCCGTCGGCGTCCTCGAGGAGGAAGGAGCGCCGCCACACGCCCGGCTGGTGCGAGTAGAGCCACCTGGTGAGGCTTAGGGTTTGGGTTTGGGTTAGGGTTTGGGTTAGGGTTAGGGTTTGGGCTAGGGTTTGGGCTAGGGCTAGGGTTAGGGTTTGGGTGAGGGTTAGGGGCTAGGCTGGTGCGAGCAGAGCCACCGGTTGTGCGCCGCGAAGCGGTACACGATCACCTCGCCGCCCTCGCCGCCGGGGCAGCGGTGCTCTGTCTCCTCCAGGTGGTAGAGGCCGGAGGCTAGCTGCTCGGACCGCTCGAGGCGCACGCCATCGAAGTGGCCCGCCTAGGGTTAGGTTAGGGTTGGGGCTAGGGTTGAGGTTACAGCAAGAGGCTCACCTGGTTAGGGTTAGGGCTAGGGTTGGCCCGCCTCGAGCAGCCCCAGCGCACACAGTAGCGCCGCGCTGCTCGCCTCGCTCTCGCCCGTCAGCCAACTGTCCTCCTGCATGTGCAGCACGTGCTCTGCTTACTACAGCTCCACTTACTATGGCTCTACTTACTTACTATGGGCATACTTACTGGCCTCCTGCATGTACAGCACGTGCGGCGTCGGCAGTGCGCGCAGTGCCGTCAGCAGCCGCGTCGAGAACTCTCCCTCCCCTGTGCGCAGCGGGCTCACTAGCCCGCAGCCGACGAGCGGCACGTGCGCCGCCGGGTCGAGCCGCTCGGGTGCAAAGTAGACGGGCCAGCAGAGAGAGGCGTTCCATTCCGACGCGAAGTTGCGCGACCAGCCCCCCCAGAAGGGGGCGTAGTCGTCGCACGTGTGCACTAGCACCGCCACCCGCGCGGCGGCGGCCGCGGCCGCGCACGGCCTGCCCGTCGGCCACAGCCTGCCACACGCCCGGCCCGAGGGAGAGAGGGCGGCCGCCGCCCCGGCAGAGCTGCGGCGCGCGGCTGCGCCCTCTGGTCGCTTCCGCGCCATCACCTGCCGCGCCATCACCTGCCGCGCGTCCGCGTAGGCATCGAACTCTGCCAGCGTCGCCTCCGAGCCCGCGACGGCCGCCGCGTGGGCCCGGAGCGCGCCGAGGGCCGCCGCCGGCTCCGCCGCGCCCGCGGCCCACAGCACAGCCGCCGCTAGCAGCCGGGTCGCCTGTGGAGTCGCGCGCGCCATGCCCGCGAAGCCGGCCGCACCGATACCGAGCGCGACGCGCCGCGCGGGTGCGACGGCACCGCGGCCGCAGAGGGCCGAGCCCACGTCGTGGCCGAAGAGGCTGGCGAGGCTGGCGAGGCCGGTGGCGGACGCGGCGCGCGCAACCACCTGCGCGCCGCCGCAGGCCACAGCGGCGGCCATGCTCCCAGGCTTCTCGTAGAGCGGCACAAAGCCGCGGCGGATCCCGGCGGCAAGCGCGTGCCCGTCGCTCACCAGCTGTACGCTGCCTCCGAAGACGCGCTCGTGACGGCCCGCGAGCTGCAGCGAGAGCCACGCAGGCCCGTCCAGGACCACCAACGGCAGCGACGGGCCCGCACCACCCGCCAGCGGGCTGCCGCGCAGAAAACCTTCGCGCACGCTCGCCGAGATGACGGCGGCGTGCACTCCGGGCCACCGCCTCGTCGCCGGCTGCACCGCAAACTCGGCGTCGCGCACGGTGTGCACCTCCGCACCGAGCCAGCGCATCTGCTGCAGCAGCGCCGAGTCTGACAGGGAGAGCGGCCCCGTTTGGCCCACGACCAGCCACAGCACCCCGCCTAATCGCAGCGCCGGAGGGAGCGGTGGTGGCAGGTCACTCGTCATGCCCTCCAGGTCGACGCCGAACATGCCCAGGCCCATTTCCCGCACGTGAGCGCGCTCGTGGCGATACGAGTATTTGGGGAGAGTTCTTACGCGTTAACTTCGCGTTAACTTCGCCTTATTCGAACCCAGCACCCCCGTGTACGGTGTTCAACAATAGTAGCTACCCCGATACCGCTAACGGGCATGGGCTTGCTGCGCGTCAGGCGTGCGTCGTCCAGCCACGGCCTCGACGGCACGGAGATGCAGCCGCCCCGCCCGCCGCCGCCTCAGCACTTGCGCCGGTTAACCAGCAGCTGGATGGGCGCGTTCTCTGCCTTCTTTCTCAGCCTGAGGTTGAGCGTCTCCTTCACCTCGTCGAAGTCGATGTTCACCGTTTCTGCGTCGAAGGCATCGGTCACACACACGATGAGGCGCGTCTCCGGCGGTGTGAGCCCGTGCACGCACGAGTGCGACGAGGCGGTCCGCGCGAGCTTCTCCGCGCTCGGCCGCAGCACGACGTCGAAGGCCTTCATCTTGGGCACGAGCTCGTAATCAAGGTTGAAGAGCGAGATGACGATCCGGATCCCGTCGGCATCCTCGTGCACGGCGTACGGCGCCGTCCGCGCGCCGCGCACGAAGAGCAGCCCCACGCCGCCGTGGGCGTACAGCTGCGCCTCGTGCTCGGCCGACTGCGCGGCGGCGGGCGGCGGCTGCAGCGGCTGCTGCGGCTGCAGCGGCTGCTGCGGCTGCGGCTGCTGCGGCTGCGGCTGCTGTGGCTGCTGCGGCTGCGGCTGCTGTGGCTGCTGCTGCTGTGGCTGCTGCGGCGGCGGCGGCTGCCGCGCCGCCGCTTCTGAAGGCGGCGTCTGTGTGAGCACCTGGCCGTACATGGGCGCCGAGTACATGGAGCCGCCGGTGCCTTTGCCGCGGTGCTGCTGCGGGTGTGACGCCGTCACCGACGCGCCCACCGGCGCAATAAACCCGCTACCAGCGGGTGCCGCCGCCGCCGCGCCGAGCCCGAAGCCGCTGCAGCAGCCGTTGGCGTATGGCGCCGCTGCCGGCTGCGCGACGGGCGAGTACATCGACTGCGGGTTGGCGACGCCCGAGCCCATGCTCGGCATGGGCACCGCCCTGCCGGCGGCAGGCTGCACCGGCGGCGGCGTGTGCGCGGGCTGCATCACGGCCTGCCCAACGAAGCCGTTGGAGGGCCCCACGGGCGCCCGCGGTGCGCCCACCGCCGCCATGATGGTGCGGCCCACCGGCTGGTTGCCGCCCTGCTGGTTGCCGCGCGCGTGCACGGGGAGGTCGTGGCCGCGGCTCGAGAGGAAGTCCGCCCGGCCAGCCTCGATGGCGGCGGGCGGCTGCACCAGCGCCGCAGGCAGCAGATCCTCCCCCTCCTCCGCTCCGTTGGCGGAGGGCTCCTCCACCCACGCCGGCGTCGGCTCGTCGTCGTCGTCGTCCTCGTCCTCGTCGTCGACGGCCTCGTCCGCCTTGTCGTCGCCCTCGTCCGCAAAGCCCGGCGCCAGAGCGAGCTGTGGCCCCTGCCCGGTGCGGCCGCGGCCCCGGCGCAAGATGGACTCCTCGGTCATCACCCCGGCGTTGGCCGGCATCGCGGGCATCGGCTGCCCTGAGCCCATGCTGCCGAGGAGGGCGTGCATCTGCGAGGGGGGCGCGGCGGCGGCGGGCGGCGGCGGCGGCGGCGGCGGCGGCGGCGGCGGCGGCGGCAGCGGCAGTGCTGCCGCCCCCCCCGCGCCTCGGCCGCGGCCGCCGCCGCGCTTGTTGGCGCGGCCGCCTGGGCTCGGGGCGACGGCCGCCGGCTCCGGGGCGACCGCGTCGGCGGCGGGGCCGCTGAAGCCCGCGGGGCTGGGCTTGGGGCTGAAGCCCGCCTCGAGCTGGCGCACGTCGTGCGCAATGGTGGGCAGCGAGGGCATCTGTGCCGCGGCCACCCCGCGCGCGTCGGCCGCCGCCTGGCCCTGCGCACCGGCCGCGGGCGGCGCGGGCAGCGGCGCGGGCGGCGCGGGCAGCGGCGCGGGCACGCCGGGCAGCGGCGGCGCCTGGCGCGCGACGAAGCACTTGTGCTCACGGCAGACGTTGAGCATCTCGCGCCACTCGGCGGAGCGCGTGAGCACGCTGATTTCGCCCACGACGACCAGCAGGGCGACGGCGCGGCTGAGCGCGGTGTTGAAGCGCTTGGGGTTGCCAACGAAGCCCGCGTCGAAGTGCTCGTCCAGGTCGAGGTTGGCGACGCTGGTGCGCACCGTGCTGATGAAGAGCGCCTTGACCTCGTGGCCGTGGAACTCCTCGGTGCTGCCGACGCGCACCCGGCTCAGGCCCTTGTGCCGCAGCAGCACGCGCAGCTTCTGCGACTGCTTGAAGTAGGGCGTGATGACGCCCACCTGGCTAGGGTTAGGGTCAGGGTTAGGGTCAGGGTTGGGGTTAGGGCTAGGGTTAGGGTTAGGGTTAGGGCTAGGGCTAGGGTTAGGGTTAGGGTTAGGGCTGCTTGAAGCAGGGCGTGATGACGCCCACCTCCTCCTGCTTCAACCCCTTGGCCTCGCACGCGCGCATGAGGTCGACCACCAGCTCCTGCAGCACGTGCGCCTCCTGCCGGTTGAACCACGAGGGCGAGTCGCCCTCACGCTCCTCCGAGCCGCCTTCGAGGCTCACGAAGAGCATGGGGAAGGCGCGCTCGGTGCCCGACTTGCCCCAGTCCTGCAGCGCGTTCACCTGCGCGTGGCGGGTTTGGAGGGCTGAAGGGTTGGAGGTTTGGAGGTTTGGAGGGCTGAGAGGGATGCGGGCTTGGAGGGGTGCAGGGATGCAGGGGTGGCGAGGGGGCACGCGTGGCAGGCGTGGGGGAGTGGTAGGCGTTGGCAGGCGTGGAGGGGTGGTGGGCGTGGAGGAGTGCAGGGCGTGGAGGGAAGCAGGCGTGCCGAGCTGGCCGGCATGGGTGGGAGTAAGGAGCCGGCAGGGCAGGAGCGCGCGCGCCTTTGCGGATGGCGCGTGCGCCTCGAGCCGATTGCTGTACGAGAGGCGCGAGAGCATCTTGACGAGCTGCGGGTGGCTGCGGTAGTTCTTGGTGAGCTTACAGCACGCGCGCGCCGCCGACGGGATGGAGAGGTAGGCGGGCATGTTGAGCAGCCGCTCCATGGCCGAGCAGTGAAGCCCGTGCACCGAGTCCACCTTAAAGACGGGTCGGGGTTAGGGTTAGGGTGAGGGCGCCGAGTCCACCTTGGAGAAGGTCGACGGGCCGAGCTGCTGCGGGTCACCGGCCATGATGACCGCGGTGTGCGGCCCGGCGAGCGAGATCGGGAGGAGCGCCTGGTTGGGGTTGGGGTTAGGGTTAAGGCCAGGGCCAGGGCCAGGGTCAGGGTCAGGGTCAGGGTTGAGCTTAGGGTTAAGGTTAGGGTGAGTCAGGCTTAAGGTTAGGGTCAGGGTCAGGGTCAGGGTTAGGGTTAGCGGTAGGGTTCGAGAGTGTCGGGGGTGGGGGTGGGCGCGCCTCCGCCTCCATGAGCTGGGCGGCCTCGTCGACGATGATGTGCGTGAAGTGGCCCTTCGGCACACCCGCGTTGACGAGCTGCGCGGCGGAGCGTGTCGTGCTCACGACGACGACCTGGTTGGGGTTAGGGTTAGGGGGTAGGGGAGGGGGGAGGGTTA
>Ga0115005_10003983_pt1 | contig 11801 bp, 28 predicted proteins | sample ArcOceMetagenome_FD_87163 | JGI IMG/M metagenome (GOLD analysis project Ga0115005, IMG submission 87163) | Marine eukaryotic phytoplankton communities from Arctic Ocean - Arctic Ocean - Greenland ARC118M Metagenome | ecosystem: Environmental > Aquatic > Marine > Oceanic | place: Arctic Ocean...
CGAGTTACGATCCGAATAACCCCCAGCCATGATTGGCTATTGCATTAAGTATAATGGCGATACAAGTGGCCATATGAGTAAACCACCACACAGTACGAACAACTGCGATAGTGTTTGCTTGCTTATCGGTTTCACCTACTTTCTCTCCTAGGCTTTTCGCCCAGATTCTCCACCACTTTCTCATTCTAGCATATGTCCTTAGCTTCATCTTTGCCCTCCTTACGGACGCGCTTATTATAACCTCGCTTGATTTTCTTCACGACACCTGAGTGCCCCAAGTAACACATAAACTGACGCCAATTAGTAAGAGCATCATATTCATCTCCACCTTTCATTGGCGTAGTACGACCTTGTTTCACTTTAACTCTCCCAGCTTAATAAGTTCTTCAAACACGTCCCACACTTTAGACATTCTTAGCTCGTTTATGTGTCTTAACCCGAGCAGTTGATTTTGTAGAGTATCACAGTCCTTAGCATTCAATTTTAACTTATCAGTGTTGTGATAAATTAAATCAATATCTTCAGAAGTACTCCAAGCGTGCATAAGAGCCGCTTCTAAGTCAAATCTATCTTTTGTCACGTTTGTTCTCCTAATTCAAATTGTATTAACCAGTAACTTGCTTCTTGCTTTGTCATGAATCTAGGGCTTACAGCTTCGTCTAGTGCATTAACCCAGAACCACTCACCCCATTCACGTCTAAGCTTCACACTTTATACTCCGTGTAATATACTGTAATTTCTTCACCAGCTTTAATATCTTTAGTCGCAATTAACTCTCTGTAATTAACATTCTTGAGAATGAAAGCATTGGGAGTTTCTGAATGGTTGACAAATCCACCTAGTGGTGTTCTAATAAGGTGTCCTTCAAAATCAACATGAGTCCAACCGAAGCGTCTTGAAGGTTCTATGTCAGCTTTTGCAAACAAACCAAGTCCATCAATGTCGCTGCTCTGCACTGTTACGTCATGTGGTAGCGGCCTATATGTACTCATTACGTTATCATCTCCACTAAATTCATTAATACAGCAGTACCTGAAATGGAACTACCAATCATAATTGCTTTGTCATTCCAGCAGTGCCCTACATATATCCAAGACCCTGCCGCAAGTGTGTAAAATATTTGTCCTAGTGTGCCTAGTCCCGCACTGATTAGAAAGACTCCGATAACTCCACAAATAGTAGCTATCCACTTAACATAACTATCTACCGTGCCTGTAGGAGTAGCAGGTTTGAGATCATCTACCTCAATCTGTAAGTCCTCCATTTCTTGTTTCAGCCGCTTACGTTCAGCATTCATTTCCATTGCTAAACGTCCAGCTTTACTCATAGTACTTCCAACGTAGTGTTCTTTAACTTCTGGGCTTATCGCTGCCTCAAGTTTCTCTTCATTGTATTTCTCAGACACCAGACCACCTCGCGTTATACCAGTTACTAAATTCATTAAAATGCTCTTCAAACTCAAAACGGATTGTATCTCCGTAAATATCTGTAAATTGTTTTAGATCCCATTCATGCTGTTCACAGTTTTTCTTGCACCACTCTTTGCTTTCTGATCTTAGATCAGTATGAGTATGGTAGACAAAATGAGACGCCATTCTCCACCTGCGTTTATGTGTCATTCTTTCTTGAGGTGTCATTTTTCTTTCCTTCTTCAATCTCTTCTTTCATTGCATTATAGTCGCGTCTAGACTCCCACTCTGCCTGCTCATCCAGTGCAAACAGAATGCTGCCCCAGCCACATGCTATTGCTACAGATATAAATATAAAGGCTATGAAGAAATCCATAGCCATACCTAAAATTTCCATTACACATTCTCCCATAGTAAGTCTGTTAGTATTTCTTCATAGGCATAAGCCTCAACTTCCCACGGGGTCTCAGCGTACTCGAGTTCTACACAATCAATAGTTTCTGAGGCGTGCTTCCATACGTGGTCAATCATATTAATTTGGTTTTTACAGAACTGCTTTGCATGAGTAAGTTCATGTGCAAGGCTGCTTGCAATTTCATGAGGCTCGTATGCAATTACTTCGTTGTCTTCATACTTCCAGTGAGTTCCTACAATGATTGCGGACTCGATATCGTCACCCTCACAGAAACCTGCGTGAGTGCCTGTCTTGTCGGCAAACTTCTTGAAACGAATGTTGATGTCATATACAGCATTCTCTGGAAATAGAGCTATGATACACTCATCAATAAAGGTATCATACTCTGGAAATCTTTTGCCTTCGGTGGTTACTTTTATCATAATTCTTTCTCCAATTTATGAAACTATTATACACCTTATTCAGCAGGTTGTCAAGACTTATTTCAAGGAAAGAGGGTTCTTTGCCAGCTTTTCTTGTCGTTTTCTTTCTCGAACTCTTGCTGCTGCTTTTTTCTTTTGTTTTTTGGTGGTAGGCTTTTCATAGGCTTCTTTTTCTTTGTAGTCAAAAAGCTTATTGCTGTCGTTAATTTTTCTTTTAAATATACGGAGTGCTTGTTCAACATTACCGTTACGTACTTTAACATTCATTACTCATCCTTTTCTAGTATAAGCCAGAAACACATTATCGCACAAATTATCGCCCATTCGGTAAGTCCCATTATGTTTTAAACCTATATCCTCGCTTACGTATGTAAGACACTTGATTACGAATAGATTGAACAGTCCTACCAGGAAGCAACATTGCCATACTATTAATATCTAACTGATAGTATTGAGAGGCAAGTATTCTTCGTTCATCGGTTGTCCATGGTCTTTTCTTATATTTTTTCATGTGATTATTATATCGAAGTGCGGCCACTTTGTCAAGAAATTTTTTTAGGGTCGCTCAAAAATTTTTCTTGACTTTTAGTGTTAATTTGGGTATAATTGCGTCATAAAAGATTAAAAATTAGCTGAGAGATATCAAGAAAGTTCTTGACTTCTTGCTTAATTCTGCGTATAATAGTTTTTCTGAAGTAGAGAAACCAATACAAGAACTGGAGAGATTAATGTTAGTAGTAGAGCTAGCTGTACTGATGTTTTGTATGATAGGATGCGGTATGACCTGTCATGCGTTAGGAAAGCAAGAAGGAATTGAGACAACAATCGAACATCTAGTAGATCAAGGTATGTTGGAACTTGAAGATGAAAAATAAGCTAGAGCTTATACAAGAATTAAATATGGCTGGGGAAACACAATATAAAGTATTCGATAGAGACACTTTATACTTGATAACAAGAGACAAGTCCCTAGCAGAGAGAATATACAAACAATTTAAACTAGAATATCAAGCGGAGAAACAAAATGCCAGCAAAATTTAAAGAATCAGTGAAAGTAGTAGTAGATCGTCAATCTCGCAAGATGAAGACTGTTCACTACTACCTGAAGAATACACCTACGCAAGAGATTGTAGCTGCGGTAGACAATAGTAATACTAAGCCAAAGAACTTACAAAAGTTTCGAAACGAGCTTACGCGGCGTGGCGTTAGTGTCTAGAGTAACAATTTACAGTAGAGACGGCTGTGTTTATTGCGATAAAGCAGCCGCCTTGTGTAAGGCAAAAGGCATACTATATACAGTCCTAAAACTAGGAGTAGATTTCGAAGTCGAGGATTTTAATTCTCGATTTCCCTATGCCACAACAGTTCCTCAGATTTATGTAGATGGAAAGCATATAGGTGGATACGACAACCTGTTAGATGTCGTATAGGTAAATTAGGCTCGCCTTGGAGTAGCCTATGTATGGGGCTATTGCCCAAGTTCTAATGGAGAACGAAGTGAGAAAGAGAAAAGAGGCCGCTTGCATAGTATGCTCAGTGGTTGCAGCAATAAGCTGTTTAGCCTTGCCGTTACTAACAATATACGCCAGCGCAGCAGGTATGTAAATACCTAAGGAGATCACATGAATAGAGAACAAGTACAGAAACAATTAGCAATAGACGAAGGGATAGTACACGAAGTATACCTTGATCATTTAGGCTATGCCACATTCGGCATCGGGCACTTAATTACGGATAAAGATCCAGAGCAAGGGTGTACAGTCGGTACTCCTATCAGCGAAGAGAGGGTCACAGAAGCCTTTCAGTCTGACCTCGATATTTCTATTGGAGAATGTAAGGTTCTCTTTGACCTGTGGGATACTTACCCAGGGGAAGTCCAAGAGATACTCGTCAATATGATGTTTAATCTTGGGCGGCCTCGACTTAGTAAGTTCAAAAACTTCAAGAAAGCTCTTGATAAAGGAGCATGGGGTTTCGCTGCAATTGAAGGCAGAGATTCTCTATGGCATAGACAAGTAGGTAACAGAGCTGAAAGGCTTATGGTAAGAATGGAAAGTGTCTAAACTTTTAATAGGAATTATAGTAGCGATGGGTGGTGCGGGTTTTCTGTACTACCAATTCGCTGTTGTACCTATGCAAAATAAACTAGAAGAGCAGACTGCTGTAATCCTCGCCCAAGATCTGCGAGATCAAGAGCAGAAGGCTACAATAGTCGCAATTCAAGAAAACATGGAGAAGACAGTAGCAGCCAGTGCAAATCTCCAGAAGCAAAACCAACAGTACGAAACTCAGATGGCCGACTACTTGGACATCTTTCGCAGACATAACATAGCGCAGTTAGCTAGTGCAAAACCTGGTTTAATGACTACGCGAGTCAACAAAGGTACGGAGAAAGTATTCAATGAAATTGAAGATATTAGCAAGCGCATTAACGCTCTTAACGATTAGTGGCTGCAGTTTATTACAGCAAGCTCCTCGTGAAGTAGAGATTATAACCAAACCGATAGAGATTATAATCACACAACCTATCATGCCACGACCCCTTAATCTCAAGGAGCCGAACTGGTATGTAGTATCAGATACTCGAATAGCTAATAAAGACGGTTTATATCCCGAAGGTTATACCTATTTCGATAAGTTTGTAGACGACATCAAAAAGAAGCATGGTGGAGATCTAGTGTTTATCGCAATGAGTGTAGCAGACTACGAGTTAATGTCCTACAACACACAAGAGCTAAAGAGATATATTAGCCAGCTCGGTGAAGTAATAATATATTACAAAGAAGTAACAACCCCTAAACCTACTCCCATCGAGGAGTAGTAGTGAAATACCAAGTAATAAAAGATTTTTTGCACCCAGACTTGGCAGCAAAGCTGGAGAAGCATATCTATGGCTCTACGAGCGATAAGTGGACTTACTATTACAAAAGTGGAGAACAAGAAAAACCTAGCTCTGTAAAAGCAGACATAAGAGGCATTCAGAGTAAGTTAGACTATAGAGCTTTACTAAAGAAAAGCCTCCAAGCAGGACATTTTACCTACAGTTTAAAGAGATTGTCAAAGTGCACAGAAAGTTTTTGTAGCTGTCCTTTGTGCTCTTTCAGAGAAACTGTTTTAAAAACACCTGACTTTCTACAGTTCATAGGGCAACTCGCGAGTGTGAATAACTTAGAGCTTGTAGAAATGTTTGCAAGTGTATATGGGCAGGGCGACTTTTTAAGTATTCACCCAGACCCTAACTTTGATGTAGCTTTTATATTTAATCTTACGAACAACTGGAAGTATGAGTATGGAGGATGTTTGACGATCTTTGACGAGAAAGACGCGCCTCCAAAAGTAATTCTTCCAGAGTATAACTCCTTAGTTCTTCTGTATCTAGGAGTAGACGGTATAGATCACTATATCAGCGAAGTGTCTTCTTTAGCGCCACACTCTCGCATTGCACTCAGCGGTTGGTTTAATGCACCCGAGAAATAGTTCTTGACTCTCTTCTTAAACTCTAGTATAATACTTATTCAACTTTAGGAGAGCACCATCAATTTATTTTATTTAGACGAAGATCTTGACAAGTGTGCAGAGTTTCATGTTGATAAACATGTCAACAAAATGATTCTCGAAGCCGCACAGCTCATCAATACAAACCTCTGGATAGATCATCTATTCGGATTTGTACCTCGTCCTATAACTAAAGAAGAAAATGCTGTTCTTCAGACTGTTCGTAAAGAACAAAAAGAGCTTGCAATGGAAGATCGTATCTTTCCTTACCTGCCTACAATGCAAAATCATCCCTCTTGTGTATGGGTACGTTCTTCGCTAGAGAACTACTTCTGGACAAACTGTTATGCTTTTGCTCTTGGTAGCGAAGCACACTATCGTTATGGTAGTGATCACAAAAGTCTAGCAATGCTTAAAGCCTTGCCAGAGCCACAACACATGGAAGACCACGGCTTCACTCAATTTGCCTTGGCAATGACAGAGGAACTAAAAGATTATGATAACCCTATACAGTCTTATCGCAATTTCTATATGCTCGACAAAGCTACGTTTGCTGCGTGGAAGTATAGAGACAAACCACATTGGTGGGATGAAGAGTTGGCTGACTACGAAAACAGAATTTCAGGACAATAAAAAGGATCACAACAAATGAGTGTAAAACTTATATCACCTACAGGTGAAGTAGATTTACTGCAAGATATTGCATATATGGCTAGGGTATCTAACCCAGCTAACCAGAATAATGAGAAAACTTCTGAGAAATTAGTTAAGTACTTAATCAAGCATAAGCACTGGTCTCCGTTTGAGATGGCTAGTATTACTCTCGAGATTAACACTACCAGAGACATTGCTCATCAAATAGTAAGGCATCGTAGCTTTGCTTTTCAGGAGTTTAGTCAGCGGTATGCAGCTCCTGCTGATCTTGACGAGTATCCTTGGGAGCTACGAGAAACTCGTATGCAAGACGAGAGTAACCGTCAAAACAGTGTCGAAACGGAAGATACATTGCTAAACCAACACTGGATACAGCAGCAGAAGCGTGTAATAGACACAGCAAGAAATGCTTATCAGTGGGCTATCGAACTCGGTATTGCAAAAGAACAGGCAAGAGCCGTCTTACCCGAAGGTTTGACTAGGACTCGTTTGTATATGCACGGTACTGTAAGATCCTGGGTTCATTATGTTGATGTACGTACCACTCCTGGTACACAAAAAGAACATATGGATATTGCACGACAGTGTGCATATGCTATCAATCCTGTGTTCCCTATGATTAAGGACTTTGTACATGACCTCGGGTAAAAAGTTTGATAGTGAAAAACCTAAGATGCATCTGCTTCCTCCCAAAGCATTGCTTGAAGTAGCAAAGGTACTTACTTTTGGTGCAGAAAAGTATGGAGAAGATAATTGGAGAGAAGTTGCAGATGCTCAGAATAGGTATGCAAGTGCTAATCTGAGGCATTCTTTCTCCCATCTTGACGGAGAAAAGTTAGATCAAGAAACAAATTACTCGCATTTAGCACACGCTATTTGCTGTTTACTATTTAAATTGGAGTTGGAGCTAGAAAATGAAAAGAGTGAAGAAGAAGGACTACGAGAACCTGACAGCGAAGAACATCGAGAAAGTAAAGGCGCTTCTAAATCCTTCCAGTACTTCCCTCCAGGATTCGGAAAAACCAATAACTAAGAAGCAAGCGTGCGATATCCTTAACATAGCCTATAATACGGCAAGATTGCAAAAAATTATTGAGGAATACGATGAAAGAAAAGACTATACCAAAAAGCGTAAGAAGTCTCTGCGGGGTCGTCCAGCGTCTACTCAAGAAATCGCTGAAGCGTGCTCGAGTTTCCTCGGAGGAGATACTCTTACAGATATCGCCAAGAGACTTTTCAGGTCTCCCGCTTTCGTACGAAACATTCTTGAGACAGTGGGAGTACCGTCAAGACCAGCAAACAAAGAAGAAAGATTGATTCCACACTATTTTCCAGATGAGTGTGTGGCAGAAGACTTTAAAAATGAGGAGATTGCATGGTCTGCTCAGTATCATAGTACGGTTATAGTTAAGAACAAACTGACACCTGAGTACGTAAATTCTAAAAAAGGTATGGCTCCCGTTGACTATGAGAGTAAGTATGGGTGTCCTTGCTATAGTATTTATGTAATACAAAAGATAGATAGTGAAGATACATATTTTTCAAATGTACAGACAGGAGGCTTTAGTGCTTATGCACCAGCATATGAACTAGGAAAGCTGACTCATTTGGAAAAGTACGGGATAAATTTAGAGAGGTTATAAAAAATATTTCTTGACAAGATGGTTATATTTTGCGATAATAGTTTTTCAAATATGAGAGGAAGCAATGGGCTACCGATTTTACATGCAACAACTAGAAGCAACGGGTTTTACACCTGGGCTTAAAAACACTAAACCTAAAAGGAAACGAAAAATGGCTTGGGATGACGATAAAAAAGCACAAGCAGTATCAATGTATGAAGAAGCTGAACCTACTCCAGAAACGAGTATGGAAATTGTAAAAGACATTGCAGAAGAATTAGACGAGTCACCTAACGGTGTTCGTATGATCTTAACAAAAGCTGGCGTTTATGTTAAGAAAACCCCTGCGGCTAAATCTAGCGGCAGTACAACCAACGGAGGAGGCAGTGCTCGAGTCTCTAAAGCAGCAGCGGCAGAAGCTTTGATCGCAGCTCTTAGTGACGCAGGACAGTCTGTTGACGAGGAAATTATTGCCAAGTTAACAGGTAAAGCCTCACAATACTTTACTTCAATTATTACCGCAATAAACGAAGCGTAAGTAACAAACCTCACTAGGTTCGCCTAGTGGGGTCTTTTTGTATCTATAGAAATCACCTTGTAAAGTAGCATCACAATAATGATTGCTGAAATACTAACCCAAGGAGCTATAGTGAAAAAGCAAGAACTGGCACAATTAGTGCACAACTATGGGGATGCCGTTATTACTTATCGTAGCGAACACTCCAAAAAACTAAAGTACAATGTTTGTACCTTAGACTTCTCAACTCCCTATATTCAGAAAAAGAAGAATAGAGCAAAGGAAACTGCCGATACTCTTCTTTTCTTCTGCTGGGATACGGATTCATACCGTCTACTAAGACCTGCGAATGTGTCTAGTGTAGTACCGTTGTCTTCCATTCTAAAGAATGAGGGACGTTAAATGGAACTACATCAAGCCCCAGAAGCATACTCCCGTGTTATTCACTATGATGAGGTTAAAGAAACTCAGGTAAGGCTGACTATTAATACTTTCAGAGGTATAGAATACATACACCTGCGAAAGTATTACATGGACTTCGAAGAAGAGTGGAAACCGACGCCAGAAGGTATTGCTATGCCACTTGACTTGAGTAACTCCAAAGAACTATTTATAGGACTGACCGAGATACTTTCCTTAGCAGAATCAAAAGAGCTAGTACAAGAACATTTTTCAGATTTAATTGACGATCTGTATAAATAATTCTTGACAATCTCCTTAAAGTTCCGTATAATATCTTTTCTTATTTAGGAGAATTATATGCGAGCGTTTTTAGACAAGATGAGCGAGTTGTACTACAAGGGCACTCCTGCGATCTCAGATCAAGAGTTTGACCTTTTAGCTGATAAACACGACTATACAAGAGTTGGATACACCGTTACGGATGCTATTTCGCATGCATTCCAGATGTACTCTCTCCAGAAGTGTTTTGATATTACTAAAGCTCCCTTGGATGTAGACGCTTGTGTATGTAGTCCTAAATTAGATGGAGCAGCAGTCTCTTTGCTATATGTAGACGGCAACCTAGAACTGGCCCTCACTCGTGGGGACGGTATTCAAGGAAGAGACATCACTGATAAGATGAGACTTTTAGTCCCTACGGAGATTAGAAGTACCGCCCTAATTCAGGTAACAGGGGAAGTTGTTGCCCCTAGTTCTATACCAAACGCACGTAACTATGCGGCAGGTTCTTTAGGTCTTAAAAGCCTAGACGAGTTTGCACCCCGACCTTTAAAGTTCGTAGCATACGATGCTTCGCCTCGGCAAGCCTCTCACTACGAAGGATCTTTGACTGTGTTAAAGATGATGGGTCTAAAAGTAGTTACCGACTTTGACTGTACCAACTATCCCACGGATGGTCTGGTCTACAGGTTGAAAGACTCAGTTGAGTTTGAGCGTCTTGGTCATACTTCTAAACACCCCCGTGGTGCCTTTGCTCTTAAAGAACAGGCCGAGGGGGTGGAGACAACTCTAATTGATGTAGTGTGGCAGCTCGGTAAGAGCGGCGTTATAAGCCCAGTAGCGATCTTAGATCCTATTGAAATCGGAGGCGCAACTGTTTCGAGAGCTACCCTACACAATATAGAGTATATACGAGACTTAGACCTACAAGTAGGTTGTCGGGTTTCTGTAATACGGTCAGGGGAGATAATCCCTAGGATCATTGGACGTGTTGAAAAATAGTTCTTGACAGAAACCTTAAAGTCCAGTATAATACTTATTCAATTTCAGAGGAATACAAATGACCAAAATCGAAGCTCCAACAAACTGCCCTAGTTGCAGATCGGTGCTAGAGGAAGTCAACTATCTTCTGTATTGTAGAAATCCGCATTGCGGAGAAAAAGTTCTTAAACTTATCGAACACTTTGCTAAGACTCTAAAGATCAAAGGTCTAGGGCCTAAGTCGATTGCTAAATTAGATATAGTTTCTCTTGAGGAATTATACTCTTTAGACGCACTCGAAATGGCCAAAGCTCTAGGATCTGAGAGACTAGCGGCAAAGTTAGTAGATGAGCTGGAACGATCTAAAAGTGCACCGCTAAATGTACTTTTACCTGCTTTTAGTATACCTCTTATCGGGAAGACAGCCTCGGAAAAACTTTCCAAAGTCTGCAAAGACATTGATGAAATAGACTACGATTTGTGCCGTAAGGCGGGTCTTGGTGAGAAGTCTACAGCTAGCTTATTACATTGGCTAGAAATGGAGTTCTATCAGCAAAGTATGTTACCCTTTAGCTTCAAGTTTGAGAACAATCAAACAACAAACATAACCCACGGCACGGTTTGTATTAGTGGTAAACTTACCAGTTACAAAACGAAGGCCGAGGCTCATAACAAACTGCAAGAGCTTGGTTATGCAGTCAAGACTAGCTTGACTAAGGATGTTACTATCCTAGTAAACGAAAGCGGAGTAGAATCTGCAAAAACTAAGAAGGCCAGAGATGCTGGCGTTCAAATCATAACTAACCTTTTAGACTTTATTGGAGAATAAATATAATGGCATTACCTAAGTGGACTGATGAGCGTACTGCTCAACTAACTGATTTTGTCGGTGGCGAAAGCCCCGTTTCTCAAGCAACTGTTGCGGAAGCAGCTGTTGAACTTGAAACCTCTACTCGTTCTATCTCAAGCAAATTGCGAAAGATGGGTCACGATGTAGAATTGGCTTCTGCCAATGCTTCACGCGCATTTAACGATGCTCAAGAAGCAACTCTTGCTGCTTTTGTCTCAGACAATAGCGGAGACTACACTTATGCAGAGATTGCAGGTCATTTCGAAGATGGCGCATTCTCACCTAAGTCAATCCAAGGCAAGATCCTGTCTATGGAACTAACTGGCCATGTCAAGCCTGCTCCTAAAGTAGAAGCTGTACGCACGTACTCTCCTGCTGAAGAAGTTACCTTTGTATCTATGGTACAAGACGGTGCTTTCGTAGAAGCAATCGCGGCTGAGCTAGACCGTTCTGTAAACTCTATTCGTGGTAAGGCTCTTAGCCTCCTACGTTCTGGAGACATTGACGCAATTCCTCGTCAAGAGACTACCAAAGGCGCTTCTAAGGAAGATCCATTGGCTGAGTTGAGTGACATTGGAAGCATGGGTGTTGAAGATATCGCTGAAGCGATTGGCAAAACTGCTCGTGGCGTTAAGACTATGCTAACACGTCGTGGCATTTCAGCCGCTGACTATGATGGCGCAGCTAAGAAAGAGAAAGCTTCTGCTTAATCTTTAGTAGCAAACTTATAGGTAGGCTCTACGGGGTCTACCTTC
>Ga0115005_10003984_pt1 | contig 11800 bp, 8 predicted proteins | sample ArcOceMetagenome_FD_87163 | JGI IMG/M metagenome (GOLD analysis project Ga0115005, IMG submission 87163) | Marine eukaryotic phytoplankton communities from Arctic Ocean - Arctic Ocean - Greenland ARC118M Metagenome | ecosystem: Environmental > Aquatic > Marine > Oceanic | place: Arctic Ocean...
AGTTAGAAAGGACTGTATATTCGGTTTCACGGCGGTTTGCTTCTGTGTGGATTAGCAGTTCAATTAAAGTCACCAGATCGTTGATGGAAAAACCAACGCGCAAAAACCCAAAAATCGCATTCTCACACAATTTGCGTGTAAATCCAAAAAACTATGAAACATGATGGTTTCACGATACAATTTGAATATATAGATCTATATGAATGTTTCAATGAATGACATGGTTTGAAAGAGAAGAATCGTTTTAGTCTACCAACAACTTACTATAGGAATGGAATCAAAATCACACGAGAAAATTGGTGTACCGTAACCATAAAAATTCATCGATTTTGACATCGTCTATAGATTACTCGTACATGCTGTATCTCGATAAATACTCAAACCGCCGCCTAATGGAGGGTAGGGAACATCCCCATTTTTTATGGTCTATCTTGCTATAACTTTGCATTTTGAACTTTGTACAACGTGCCGGCCAGCCTAATTACCGCAAATTTGTTTGTTTACGCGCAAGCTTTGAAAAGATTTTTTTCAAATCCCCGAGACAAAATGCGGGGTTCTTACGTTCCACGAAACATGTCAATGGTACAAGAAAAAATTCTAAAGCTCCACGGTAAACTTGTTTCCAACAACTTTTTTTGGTTGTAAAAGGCCTTATGATATTCCGGCAAGCTTGCGTTTTGCTTGCCGGGGTTTGTTGCGATGCGAGCATTCATTGCGTTGGTTGGGCTGGTTGGGCCTTTTCCTTCATTTCATGGGCAAGCCAGTCACCAGCCAAAGGATCTTCCAAATTATTCTCAACCGTGGTCAAATACAATGAAGGTGCCACCATCAAAACAATGTTCTATTCAATACATCATATGCGTGTTTTTCATTTCAATGGCGATGAAACAGCAGTGCAATGTACTCGCAGCTGGTGCTGATCGTGACTTCATCTCTGACTCCATCATTGAACTCTATGATACTGGTAGCGACCTTCTGTCACCTCTGTACACTTTCAAAGCGGCCAGCGCAATATATGGACCCAGATTACCATTTGGAAAAGAGGCTGCTGATCCCAAATCTTTTTCCATGCCGATTCAAGTTCACAACAACACTCTCTGTAATTCTGATTTAACACCAGAGACAGACGAAAGTAACTTTATCGCTCTAGTACCAATGGGTTTATGTTCACCTGGAACAAAGATAAAAAATGCCCAAAAGCTCGGTGCAAAACATGTGATAATTTATAACACTTTGGAATACCTGGAAACAACCACTGATTATTTTGAATGCAAAAATGGTGATGCTACGATTCCTGATCATGAACACCGCCCTGATCCGCCAAGTATGATTTTATGTGAGATGTATTCGTCACATGGTTTTGCAGATGTATGTCCATCGAACCTTTGTATTTGGACAGACACAAAAATTGGGCAGCATCACCAGGCTTGCTGTGCCTGGGACCTTTACATGAATATATATGACGGATCCGAAGATGAAGAATTAACTATCTCGTCAACCTTCTTGACGATAAAAGAAAAGGATAAGCTACTTGAAATCCTCAACGATACTAATGGAGACGGATCCATGCGAGCTGTGGTTTACGAAAGGTGGTATCCCAAAATCAACATTTCGTCTTTATTGATATGTATTTTGGGCGTTGGAGTGATGTGGTTATCAAGTTTTATGAGCGCTAAACAATACAGAAATGTAAGAAACATCTTGGAGACGACAGATCTCGACCTTTCAGAAGAAGAACCTCCACTTAGAGACATACCGGCATCTTTGAATGAGGACCACCACCACCGTCTATTCAATGTCATTGCAGAACTGGAACAAGAGCTGCAACCAGGAGAACGTGAAAATGTGCACTCATCTTCAACGAACGAGTATGCACCGACCTCTGCTGCGGAGGAAACTAATGATCAAGAACCAAACTCAGATACAGCACCTACACCACTACGACGACACCAACGAAATCGAGATCTGTCCCAAGCCTCTCGCTTAATGGTGTTTCAAATTTTGAGAGTTAGAAGATCTGTAACCATCTTTGCCATGGCGGTCACTTTAATGTTGGTGATCTTCTTCCCGAGATTCGAAGATGTTATGAAGATATTATTCGCTGTTGTTGGCAGTATATCGACTGTCAGCTTCCTGATATATCCGATCTTATATACAGTTTCGGATCGAGTAGTTGGAATGAGCATATTAACGAGGCCCATTTGCTCTAACACCTCGACTGCTTCTAACGGACTCATGTGGTTGGATCTTTTGAGCATCATGGGAGGTTTTGGCATTGGTCTTATCTGGACCTGGAATGCTTTCACTGAGGATAACTTCCGGTACAATTCATATTGCTGGGTTCTTCAAAATGTCATGAGCACTTCTTTCTTTGTCGTATGCCTTGGCTTACTTCAGGTGAAAAGCATTAGGATCCCGGTTGTACTTTTGAGTATCATATCCATGTACTTATTCCTGATCCTCTTCTCAACACTCTTCCTTGGTATCAGTAATGTGTGGACCGTTGAGAAATCGCAATCTGATGTCGATCCTTATTTCTGCCAAAAATACCCAAATGGTATGTCCTGTAGTCCAACTCCTTTGCCGTTTCTATTAGTAATTCCGAAAATGTACGATTACCGTGGTGGAATGAGCACTTTGAGTTTTGCAGATATTTTATTACCAGGATTACTTTGCAGTTTTGCTGCCAGGTACGATACAACAAAGCACGTCATGAGATCCTTGAATACGAGACAACGAGCGGCTCGGCGAGGAATGCAAGATATAAGTCCACTGGTACCGCACAAAAATAATGTTTGTCGTCGCCTCTTTTCCGGATATTTTTACAGACTCGTCACTGCCTATGCCGCTGGGATGGTGGTGTATTTGGTTGCCGGTCATCACTTCATCTATGGTCGGCAGGTGTTGATGTTCGTCTCACCATTGTTATTGTTGACGCTCTATGCCCAAGCTTATAAAAGGGGCGATCTTCAATCTTTCTGGCACGGGCCGCGAAGAATAGTCGTTGCTGATCAATTGGTCTACAGAGTTTACAATGAAGGAGCTGGGAGGATTGGTATTGGTGCTAATGGTTTGGATGAGTATAGTACGGCAGGTACACGATCAATAATTTCATCCTCAGAAAGTGAAATGGATATATGCGAAGATATCAATGACCAGAATTTAACTCGAAATTAAAGTATCAGCTTCCACGACGATGCAAAACTTCGGAGGTGATAACACGCCCCTTTTCACGACACGTACAGTCAAATTCGTAAAACTTTTTTCATTTTTCATGCCCTTTCAATACTTGTTGGGTGGGATTACGACATTAATTCAGAGATAAAACCAGCCAAAGACAAACCTAGTCGAAGACCTGGATGAGGCTACGAGTATGTGCAATAGCGCACCCGAAACAGAAAGGAAATTCGTTGACCGATTTTGAAAATTGACCAATTTCAATTTTTGACAAAAGTGGTTTGGCATTCGCTCTAATTTGGAAATTGCATGTTCTTGTTCACAAAAGGAAATTCAAAATGATACGCAAGTACACGTACGTGTATAGCCTTACTTAAAAAATCTCTCCGGCTTCACATTAAAAAAATCAAAGTACTACACTACACTACACTACACTTCTAAATCGAATATGTTCAAATGTTGAACAAATTATCAGAATTTGTCAATGGAATCTCAAAAGGGATGGACGAATCAAATCTACCAAAATATCATATAGATGCAAATTGAGATGGCATTCCAACGGTTTCCTTCCTGACATTGACGTGGCTTTCAAGTATGATTGGACGTGCTGATAGTGGAACGAATTGCCATACTGCCATACTACTACGTACTCGTAGCTCGTAGCAAACATCAAACGCAAAGTAACATAAGTAACGGGTTTTCAGTTTATAGGCGTTAGTTGGAGTGATAGCCGTAGCTGAGCCAGTAGACGAATACGGTACATACTGAACATTTACGGAAGAAGTACTGTCTGTAGGTAGTAGCCATACTTGTATCATTTTACTCGTGAGCTATATTTTTCAAATATTTGCGCGGCGCCACAAGAATCCACCTAAAAAGGCGTAAACATGCAATGTTCGAGGTTTGAACGTACAAGTTCAAGTACTTGGAGCTTGCAACAACAATTCAATCTTGTTCCCAATACTCACGCAGAAAGCAAAGAACCACCCTGAAGCCCGTACTACTTCCTCACATCAGCGTCACATCTTCACTGCCTATCCAACAAAGCATTATAATTTTGAGTATTTTGAATTGTATTCATCAGAATGAGTGATCCAGTCTATAGCGCCATTCTTATTGAAAGAGGTGATAAAACCCAGAATAACACCGAAGTTCCGTGTTGCCGACGTCCTCGGCAGAAATTGTGCAAATTCCTCTTTGTAGCATTCTTCCTTGCAGCTCTGGTCAAGGTTGCATGTTGCATCTATCAGAGACAAGCGAGGATGGAGTGGGAAGACATGGCGGCTTCTAGTAATAATATCAGAAGTGGCCATTCGTATGAATCTTCTCTTGAAAGTAAATCCAAGACTGATCACAAGATGAGTCACCATTCACATGGCGGTCACCACCCATACAATGGACACCACGGGCATGTAAAGCACGGAAAGCACGGACACCCCGGGCACCATGGAAAGCACAATTGGCAGAAACACCATGATCACGACTGGCATGGCAAGAAACACCATCATGACCCGAGTGAGGACCCGGAAGATATGTCATCATATTCCTCATCTTCAAGTTCCTCTGATTCTGAAGATCACTCGAGTTCCTCTGATTCTATGGATACTTCAAGTTCCTCTGATTCTGAAGATCACTCAAGTTCCTCTAATTCTGAAGATCACTCAAGTTCCTCTGATCTTGACCCACTTCCGCCCCCTACTTATGAAGACAGAGAATCAACCACTGTCAAGAAGGAGGAACCCCATGGTATTGTTGGTACCGACGACGATTTTATCACTTACTACAAATATGACGAGGATGGCGAGCCCATTGACACCGAGACGATCCTGGTTAAAGATATCATTGTGGACAAGGTGAAACCATCTCAATCTGCCGAGGCAAATGCTAATGAAGTGGACTTCATTGAGGAGGCAATTGCTGAAATTAAGATTGAGAAATTTGCTCGAGAGGAGGAGGAAGAGGAAGCGCCTATCAGAAGGAGTTTATTTTAGATGCATAGGCAACAATTTCATGGATTGACATTTTCAATCTACATTTACATTCCTTCTCTCAGAAAGGAAGATTCGTAACAACAATTTATAAAATTTATTTGTATTCATACTTCCGCGTACAAGTTGTGTGTACCGTGTGTACTGTATAGTCGTTATACCAGTGCAAGAAAACTTCTTTGACTCTACTTTATCGAATAAATCTCTCTGTTTTCATAAATGGAATGAAACCTGACTGCATCAGTCTTGATGCTTCTTTTGAATAACGCCACATTTTCGTGGCGCTGGTTCCCCCCCGCCGCTGCTGCTTTGTCCTTGAAACCCTTGTAGCTTATATTAGAGCTAACTCCGCAGAACGCGAGGATTCGAGTAAGTTCCCGCACGCAGCAATGCAAAACTTCATCGCTTGTCAAGACAAATACGATACCCGAGAACATTTCCGCTCCGAAGATAAAAGATTGACAGCAATGCTTCTGGAAGCTGAATCGGATTCCAAGGAAGCTAAAGCAAGCGCTAAAGAATGCGAGAATAACCTCCTTGGCGTACAAGCCCATCTTGCACATTTAGAAGGGGCTCTTTCTCATTTTCATGGAGTTGAATCCGCAAGCATCGAAGAACACCAAAAAAACAACTATTCTTGATAACAGCAATGTCACTCCTATTTTAAAATGCGACTCGACTCCAAGTATGATTGCTTTCTTCTTTTATATAATACTTCTTTTATTTTTTTTCTATTTTACTTTATTTTTATAAACTAAACATTCTTACATAACCCCAACTATTCACCATTACCGCCCGACCTTCAAATCTTCAATACGCGAAACACTGATTCTCCTACTTGAATTCTATCTCTGACAAATGCCTGTCTCGACGATCCCTTGGGAAGCATTCTGTTGTTGACTTTAGTACCATTGGCAGAATTCAAATCAGTTACTTTTACTGTCAAGATTGGCTTCTTTTTGGAGCCAGTCTTGGTCAGGACGAGTTTGGCATGATCCGGAGAGGCCATTCCGTCCATTTTGAGAGCACATCGATGGGATCTTTTACCGGCTTTCTTGACGGGTTTGCTGCCAATCACTAAAGTTCCAGTAAGGTGAACAGATTCTCCACAATGAGGACCTCCAACACACTCCAATGTCAATTTTGGCGAACTGGAAGGTCCAGCTTGATCTTTCTTCGGGGTCATATTTACAGACTCAGCATAATCGTTTCTATGGACCTCTTTCACAGGAGGCGGTACGTGGTGTACCTTATCTCTCTTCTGCCTCCTCATCAATTTCGCCATCAATTCTTCTTCTTTCTCTTTCAAACCTTGTATTTGCTTTCCAATATCATTCAATTCTTTCTGATCCCTCTGGGTTTTGGTTGAATTGAAATAAAATTTTGAGGCATAACCTGGAAAGAAGTTTGATGTCTCGGCACCCTGTTCCTCTTCGTGAGCAGATTTATAATCACTTTTCTCATCCATGGCGACAGTGAAGTGATTGCAGGAGGGACAACGGGATAACCCAGAATTAGGTGAATAATCACACGTGCTTTGAAAGCAGTCACAGTGTTTCGAGCTGCCTCTTAAATTTCCAGCACCATTCGAGCAGAGAATACAATGAGTCGATCTCATGTTGTAATGTAGATCACGTTGAATTCGTATTCTTCAGATGGATTGATTGATTGGTTCTGACTACAAGTACACGTAATGTACTGTACACACGTATGATGCACGTATTTATTTTGCCTCGAACAGATTTTGTGAGGTGATTTGATTGATCAACTTGCCTGTTGGCGATAGCTAGCGAGAAGCTAAAAAACTGTCATTTTACAGAAGCAACATTTTGTTCCAAAACCAAGCATCTTCAATCTGATGTGCTCCAAATCGCATACATAACATTTTCCCCGTCGATTTTTTTCGCGCATCCATCATGCTCTCTAGTAGCTGGGTATTCTCAATTTCTCATACTGTAGCATGTTCGCCGTTTCCTTTTGACTTTATATCAATCTCAATTCGATCACATTGATTGATGAATAGAATAGGCACTCTGCTCTGTTTGCCTGTCGTTCGGATCGTCGGATCTGCCGCGGATTTTAGCTCAAGGCCTTTTCTTCAAACGGCAAACAGTCAAACATTTGAACAAAAAAACACAACACATTTGTCATCACCATCACCATCACCATCATCAGATTTCAGAAGTGGCGACACCATTCACCTGCAAGCACTGCCTATCGCTTGAACCAGAATGGCTGTAATTCATCGGAAAAATCGTGCGGGTGAAACGCAACTTCCTTCCTCTACTCGTAACTCACCAAAAATCAAGGATGGACAAGGTGACGGATTGATGCGCAACCTGGCAGAAAAAGTAATCTTTGCACTAATCATTTCATCCGTCCTGTATTATTTAACGCCGAACGTATTGAACATCGGAAGTGTGAGTTCAAGCGAAAGCGGTGCTTCTTGGAAAGGAAACGGGCATAGCGTCAACATTGATTTCAAAAAAGACAGAGAGGGTAAAAATACCTTGGGTCCACACGATGTCGTCGTTTCTACAACCAAAGTTTGCGATATTCAGCCATTACGGATCAGAATTACCGGGGATACACTTTTAGATGTACCTCTCGTTGAGGAAGAACCCACAAAATGGGTTGGAAAATTTACAATCCCAATTGAAGGAGAATTCCAGGTTGAAAGTCATTGGCGTGACTGTGATGCCAACAAAGATATTAAATTCAGTGATTTCAAAGCTACTGGGCAGCCAAACTATACTCAAATCCAAACAGATGAAGACCTTTTCGTAAGCGGTGCTTGGATCTCAGGGGAGAAAGTAAAAACAACTAACGGAGATACCCTGAACAACGCATCGTATATCTGGGCTGATCCTTATAAGCTCATTCTAGGAAAGGAACTTACACCTTTGGACGGACCGCGCAAATCAATAGTTTTAAAAGAATCAATCGCGACGGATGATCAGGGTTTCTACTCTTTTTCAGACTTGGGCAACTATGAACTTGTTTGTTGGATCGGCAGCAAGTCTGCCGAGTCTATATGGGAAGCATTCAAGACTCTCCGTCCGCAAATATTCCCTCACCAGAGACCATTCAAGTTTCATTACAGGAAAATGTCTAGTTTTGTCACACCAGATGCAGCCTGGGGAGAAGATACACGCTTCCGCAAGTGTAAGCATATACTAATTTCGCTTGATGAGCCTGACGAACCTCTTTCACAACTTGAATACACGAAACAAGTGAACACGTTCATTAAACACCTCTTGAACGCATTCAATGAAGAGCATACCTTCCCCGCATTGATCTGGATGTTTACTGTCAACGAATCGGCAATTGGAACTAAGAATTGCCATAGTGCCTACTTGAAGAAGTCGACAAATCACCCTTGCAACGATGCATTGAATGAAATCTTTCTGAATAACAATTTCCCAGAGAGGGTTCGCCTTCTCGATAATACCGACCTCTCATCACCTATGAGAGGGACATTAACGGATGCAGTTTTTGCGGCTATTGCATTGAGAATTTACGTGGTTGTAGGTAAGCAAGTGAAAGTTTGGCGTGATGCTGGTATCAGTGGGGGAGTGAATGGAGTAACAACAAATGGGGTTACAAAACCCAATTTCAAACTTGTTAGATATGACTGGTCTCAAAAGCTTGAAGAGGATTGAAAAGAGAAGTATACCTGGAAAATGTAGATATAAAGAAATTCCAGTGTAGAGATCTCGATATTGTTATTATAAATAAAAAATAGAAAATAATCTTGAAATGTGACTTCATTTATGATATATGGAATTGAATTGAAGATTACGAGACGTGTACGCGTACATAACAGAGGTACGCATGTAGCGTATGTCCTGCAGCAATGCAGAACAATTACTGAATAGCTTTTGCAGTGTATTGGCACCAGGCAGTAGGAGGAACACTTGATAAGTTGAAAATACTGGACGACACCTGGAACGAACACGGAAGTTATGATACTCTCAGTGATACCTTGCGAAGTAAGCGCGCCCAGTGCTTGTACAATACGGAGAAACTATGTGTAGTGTAGGAAAGCGACATTTTCTTTAAAAAAAGAGACTTGACCTAAAACAGCACCGACTCTCCAATAAGAGTTCATACAACAACGCCTTCACCGCCAACATCTAATTTCGACGAGATTCTACTAAACGTGACATTCAAAAATCCAACCTCCCAAGTATCCGCTCCTTATGTAAAAGCTTCTGCATCATTCCGATGATCAATGGCACAGCACAAGATTTGAAGACACTCATGATGCATCAAAAGGGGTACCCCCGTGTGTTATTGGCCACATGACTCTTCGCCGCCAGCAGCATATTTTGTGCACCCAATCTCAAATCATCCGTGGCGTACCCTCATCAGAATAATTTTATAAATGTGGTGTGTGTTTGTTGTTGTTGATATGTTCATTGTCGAGCGTGAATAATGTGGTGATTGTGGAATTTTGGGGCGTTGGGCGTCTGCCTTGCCGTCGGGTATCATTTTTGACGCTACCACGTACAAATTACTAGTATCAGTGGAAAGTATCTTTTGTTACTGTCCAGTCACTTGCAGGATTCACGTTTCGGGTCACTCACAGCGGTGAACTTAGAGAAAATACCACCCTGGTCGCATTTGCGGTTTTGAGCTGACAAAATCAATCTTTTCTTTTGAATCAGAAGTACCAACCCGACTAAGATGTAAGTTGAAGATACCACGCACGACGACAAGCGAAAGCAACAAGCGAAAGCCGAGCAACAAGCAGCGATCGATGAACGATCATAATGTTCAACACCTTCGACACTTGGCACTTGGAAAGAGAGGTTCAAGATATCACGAAAACAATCCCTTTTATACCCTACACACGTACCAATAATGTTGTCTAAACGAGTAGTCTTGCTGCTTCTGGCAGCTGTCCAGTGTGTGACCGCCTTTACGCAATCGAAAACAGCGTTTCAGCGCAAGTCGAACATTTTGCATTCTGAAGCTGCTTCCCCTACTACAACCTTCACAAAGAACCCATCAGTTAAACCTTCTGAAGATTGGGAGTTAGACTGTTATTCGCGGCCTGTTATGGTCAACGGAAAGAAATTATGGGAGGTCTTGCTTACGGACTCAACGGGATCTTTTCGTCTTTGCGAGACAATTCCCTCAAATAAGTGAGTTCATGCCACTTGTTTCATGCATGATTGTGTACATGATAAATGAACATGGTCTAACTTTTTAATCCACCACAACAGAGTAAATTCAAGAGAACTTCGTCGTATCGTTGATGAAGCTATTGACAATTCAGATGTGAAACCAGGAACCGTGCGTTTCTTTAGAGGTGCAATGTTCAACATGGTGAGTAGAAATAAACCCAAATGTTTAATGTCCTTCTCATCGATGAAAATCAGAATTGAAATTGATTATAGCTGTTTAATTGATACATCACATTAGATCAACATTGCCTTGTCGGAATTAGACATCATTGCAAAACCATCACGATGCACATTTTCTCTTGCACAGTGGCTCGAAGAGAGGAATCGTGATGTCTATCCTCAAATGGAAGGTTACCGTGCTACAATGGCGGGAGGATCAGGTCGTGCCTCCTTTCTCGATGTGCGTACACCAATCAAGCTACCAGACGCACTTCGCGGAGAGAAATACGCTTTTGTTGCATTGCCCGTTGCAGAATTTCTTGAGGGAGGTGGAATTGATGCGGAAAATATTGGGGTTGGAAAGTTATGCCCAGTGGATTCTTCTGTACCAGCTGATGAATTTGTCCAGGGTATTGCTATTTTTACCCAGCGCGCAGATGCGTTGGCAAGTTGGTTGGCAGGAACAGAATTTGCTGGCTTCAATGCTGATTTGAGAAAACGTACATTAGTAATGGAGACTGATATCGAGACTCAGTATTTGATGGCGAAACTTAATGATTTTCAGAGAGAAGAAGCTGCAGCATTTGAAGAAGGGAAAGATGACATGTCAGGTTTGCATTTTGTTAGTGTGCAAACTGATGATGAAAGCGACCCTGCTGGGTTTTGGTTGTTAAAACAAATTCCTGATGGGCTATAGGAAATTATTATACCATAAAAAAGAAGACTAAAAACTTGCATTAGAATTTAGAATTTGAAATTTCACGTTGCACCTTTTCAGCGGTATTATAAGTCTTACTCAATGTATAGTTTCACGGTCGTCCTCTCATCATACAGACAAGAACGACCAATTTGTTCTACTCTATTGTCCCCTCATTTCCTAATTATTCACAACTGAAACCTCCGGTGGAAGAAGAACCAACGAAAATAATGTAATACCGAGTTCCACTGAAACGTAGATCAATGCTCATCATCAATCCACGGCACAAATGAGGGTTGAACGAGGGTGATGCCTAAGAGCACCACTAGTAGCTAGCTAGTGTACCGTATCATAGTGAGAAGTAAGTCCATCAAACACAAATCCGAAAATTGTGAGCTTCAATTTGAAATGGGTGTTGTATTATTGTCCACCACCCCCCTGTAGTACATGGCCTGAGTTGGAGCTTACTCTTTTTAAAACTCAAGTTTGAGTACTAGTGCACGGTTTAGCACTTCACCTGATCCTAAAACCTAAATGAGCAGAGATGGTAGCAATTGTTGCAGCTCTGTTCCTCAGAGTTACAACAG
>Ga0115005_10003986_pt1 | contig 11799 bp, 12 predicted proteins | sample ArcOceMetagenome_FD_87163 | JGI IMG/M metagenome (GOLD analysis project Ga0115005, IMG submission 87163) | Marine eukaryotic phytoplankton communities from Arctic Ocean - Arctic Ocean - Greenland ARC118M Metagenome | ecosystem: Environmental > Aquatic > Marine > Oceanic | place: Arctic Ocean...
CTCGATGATGCTCATCTTCTCCTCGTACAACTGCAGCCACTGACATCTCTCGATTTAAATTTTGGGAATTTGGAGAGGGGGCAAAAAACCCTGGTTTTGAGCCCTGAAGAAATAAATTTTTCTTTCATTCTTTTCTTTCTTTGAATTCAATAGTAAAGTTAAGAGGTTGAAAAAATACATGTACCATGTCTGCTCTGCAGAATATCCCCCCAACACGCACAATACGTTCCAAATTAGCCACCGCCAAACAGTTGGACCGGTCCATCACCTCTGCCGCATCAATACCACGCATTACTGTTCCCATGTCTTCTTCCAAAGCACAACCGGGCGCACAACCCACGGGACAGCCCCATGTAACCTCCCCAACTTTAACTTCCACAACCCACGACAGAATCGTTTTCAAACAAGATGAAATCATTGTGCTCAACAAATTAAAAGTCTCGCCCAACGAAGTGGCCAGCCTAACACGCAAAGAATTGAATGCACTTTATCACAACATGAGGAACAACCTGACGAACACGACGGTTGAACCGGTTGCACATCCCGCAAATAACTCGACATGTACACCAACACCGAGCGAAACGAAACAAACGTGTCCTTCTTCCCCAACGTCAGTACGACAATCCATTGCCGCAACACAAGAACTAATCACCGAGACGTTGACCAGTTCCAAAAAAATGTTGGCCTCCACCGATAAAATATTGAGCGCATCGAACGAGCTGGAAAAGAAATGGAAAGAATTTCAAGAATCATTCCAAAAAATGACCAACGCCATGGTCGATAACATTGCTGCATCGTTGGGAAATGCCCCAGACTCTCAATTGAATCAACTTTTCGGCGGCGGCGGCGGCGGCTTCCAAACCTACGCACACGTCCCTGTGTCAATACCGCAAGTGGTGGACTACATCTCGAAAGCGACTAAGATTGTTGTCTTGACGGGTGCCGGTGTCTCGGTATCGAGTGGTATCCCGACGTACCGTGGGTCCGATGGAACGTGGACAATGGGTTCAGAACATTACAAACCACAAGAAATTGCCACTTGGCTAATGTATTCAACCAAAATGAAAGAATGCTGGGAATATTTTACAGAACGCTACGACATGTGCAGAAAAGCAGAACCAAACGTGTCACATTCGACATTGGTTGAGTTGGAGCACTACTGCGTCGCACAGAACAAAGAATTCACATTGGTTTCACAAAACATTGACAATTTGCACCGACGTGCGGGTTCCACCAACCCGTTGGAAAGTAAGTGCAACGGTGAACAATGCCCCCCCATATTTCTTGTTCAACACATCTAACACATCTAACAACACATCTAACAACACAATCTAACAACTAACAACACAATCTAACAACACATCTAACCATCTCTTTCACTTTTCTTCAAAGTTCACGGCAATATGAAATACGTGCGGTGCACAAATACAGCATGCAAGACGTCGGACTGCCACCACTGCAATACATTGATTGAACGAACCAACATGACGTCAAGAACCAACATCAACGGTGAAGACAAAGACCTACCACCGTTGTGCGTGGCATGTGGAAGTCCAATTCGTCCACATGTTTTGTTTTTTGATGAATCCTACAGCGAAGAATTGTACAAATCCGCAAGTGTGCAAGTGGCTGTGTCAGAGTGTGATTTGTTGATTGTCATTGGGACAATGTGTTGTACTTCGTTGCCCAATCAAATTGTAGCCACGTGTGGACGAAGAAAAGTACCAATCATTGACATCAATCCAAACCCAAACAATGAAATCAAATGTGCACCCTTGCTTCAATTGATAGCCAAAAGTGACGAGGCTCTTCCATCTATTGTGAAGGAGTTGAACAAGAAAAAGGACCAAGAAAGAAAAAAACAGAAGAAAATTGGCAGAAGATGATACATGGTACCTGTACCACACACCACCCAGGTACTCGGTACATGACATGATACACAGTACCCCGCTAAACTTTTACAACAATATATATATTGAACTGTGTAGTATAGTTATGTGTGTGTACACACAGTGTTGCGAGTATTGTTTTTTTTGAAAGTACACCGGTACCTGTAACCGTGTGCAACTGTAGTACCTGTGCCAGTCTTCTTTCTACTACCTGTGTACCTGTGTGTGTACCGGGTACGTATTACACATACACGCGTATAAATCTTTTGCTCTGCGACGCAAAAAATGAAAACCTTGAGTATGTATTTGTTCATAAATCACGGCAATAACGTACCAATATCTCCTCACCCTTGCGCACAGTGTGATTGAATTTCCATATCAGCTGGTTCTTTTTAATCCTCCACTCGATATGTGCTTTTTGCCCAACCTCTCCCAGATGATTCGCCTCGTTCAAGTAATAAGTGATTGACCGCATGCCAAGCTCTGGTTCGCGCAAGAGGATGTACCTCGCCACTCCAACGTTCACAAAGTCATATTCGTTAAAATGAGCACGAGCGTAGGCAGAATCACGTGGTACGAGTGTGACGCTTGGGTCAATCAATATAGCTCCCTCTGGAATATCCACCGCAGCGAACACACCATAGTTTCCCTTGTCCAACTCACTTTGACCTACTTTGACTGTCGTCCATATGATAGTTTCCTTAAGTCGGGAGAGCCCACGCCCCGACGGTAGAGAAATTGGAGAAGAAAATGTACTTGCGGGTACCTCGAAATCTTGCAGAATCACACCGTCAGGCAGTGTTAACATCCTGTTGGAGGGAACAAATGGGTAGGCTTGGTCGTACAATATGCACGATCTACAACCCGTAGGCCTGTGGCGACATTTCCCACATCCGTGAAATTCAGGGTTACGAAGGCCGACAATGTGTTTCTTCGGTGGTAATGTTATGATTCGTCCGGACGGCCATCGTTTTAGTGTAGGATCGTTCTTGCCCTTGGGACGACCACGTTTTCTTTTCTTTGAGATTGATGCTTCCGCCATCTTCAGCGATCGATATTGACCGCACTGTCCCTATTGTTTTTAATTGAATCCGTAAGTGAACGTGTGTGCAGTATTGCCAGGTAAGAATCAAGGAATCAAGGAATCAACGACGAGAGGCGGGACGAGAGGGTCAGGGTGCGAAGTTTTGCTTTTTTGCCAAGAGAACGTTGCAAAATGTGTCTGTTGAAATGATCCGGATGTTTATATTGGTACCAAATTCGAGTGACCAAAAATCCAGTGATAGCGGCAAAAAAAGATGAGACGTTGGCCGCTGGTGGCCTGTTTTGGGAGTTGTTACGGGCGGTTTTATCCTGTCACGCCGGCCATTAGCAATGGAAACTAAAACTGGAAAATCCTAGAATCCTACCCAAGGACACCGAAACCATCGGTCCCTTCAAGACTGATTATAAGACTAACATGAGTCAATTTCCTAGACTTACTAAAAACACATATTTTACTTAAGAACCCATGATGCCAGTGATATTGTATTGGTTTCTGGTTTGAAAACGAAAGAGGAGTTTTCTCAACGATCTTCATTCATCCTATTTTTAACAAATTTTTTGCTACTAAACATGGTAAGCCAACACCCCCCAAAACACCCCACTCATCCATCCCGCCGGCCTCCACCGGCGACGGGGATGTTCCTTGTCACTTGCTTCAACCTCCCCACCCACCACGGGTGTTCGGAAAATTTTTCTTCCCCGTGAACAAAACTTTTTTATTTCGCTTGTAAATCTACAAAACCAACTGACTTTTTTTATTTTTTAAAACCTTTTCAGCGAGAAGTTATTTCAATTCACATCGGTCAAGCCGGTCTCCAAGTGGGTAATGCCTGCTGGGAACTTTACTGCCTCGAGCACGGTACGTTGAATGTTTTTCTTGTCTTCTTTTTAATTCCTTTTGTTTTTTTCATTTTCGCTGACGCGGCTCTTTTTTATTATTTTTAAATCTCCCTCATTATTTATTAGGTATTCAGCCGGACGGCCAAATGCCATCCGACAAAACCGTCGGCGGTGGAGACGATGCCTTCAACACCTTTTTCTCCGAAACTGGTGCTGGCAAACACGTCCCTCGTTGCGTCTTCGTCGATCTTGAACCAACTGTCGCCGACGAAGTCCGTACTGGTACCTACCGTCAATTGTTCCACCCGGAACAAATCATTACCGGTAAAGAAGATGCCGCCAATAATTACGCCCGTGGTCACTACACCATCGGTAAAGAAATTGTCGATCTCGTCTTGGACCGTCTTCGTAAATTGGCCGATAACTGCACCGGTCTTCAAGGTTTCATGTGCTTCAATGCCGTCGGTGGTGGTACCGGTTCCGGTCTTGGATCTCTCCTTTTGGAGCGTTTGTCCGTAGATTACGGCCGTAAATCCAAATTGGGTTTCACCATCTACCCATCCCCACAAATCGCCACCGCCGTTGTGGAACCATACAATTCAGTCTTGTCCACACACTCTTTGTTGGAACACACCGATGTTGCCGTCATGCTTGACAACGAAGCCATCTACGACATCTGCCGTCGTTCCTTGGACATTGAGCGCCCTACGTACACCAACTTGAATCGTTTGGTTGCCCAAATCATTTCTTCATTGACTGCCTCCCTTCGTTTCGATGGTGCACTCAACGTTGATATTACTGAGTTCCAAACCAATTTGGTGCCATACCCAAGAATTCACTTTATGCTTTCTTCTTTCGCACCCGTCATCAGTGCCGAAAAAGCATACCACGAACAATTGTCTGTGGCCGAAATCACCAACAGTGCTTTCGAACCCGCCTCCTCCATGGCCAAATGTGACCCACGTCACGGTAAATACATGGCTTGCTGCCTCATGTACCGTGGTGATGTCGTCCCCAAAGACGTCAACGCCTCCGTTGCCACCATCAAGACCAAACGTACCATCCAATTCGTGGACTGGTGCCCAACCGGTTTCAAATGTGGTATTAACTACCAACCCCCAACTGTCGTCCCAGGAGGTGATTTGGCCAAGGTCCAACGCGCCGTCTGCATGATCTCCAACACCACCGCCATTGCCGAAGTCTTTTCTCGTTTGGACCACAAATTTGATCTGATGTACGCCAAACGTGCCTTTGTGCACTGGTACGTCGGTGAAGGTATGGAAGAAGGTGAATTCTCCGAAGCCCGTGAAGATCTTGCCGCTTTGGAAAAAGATTACGAAGAAGTCGGTGCCGAAACCGCCGAAGGAGAAGGTGAAGAAGAAGACTACGGAGAAGAATATTAGATTCTTTCTACATGGATGTGTGCACATGCGTACGGCCAACAAAAAAAGAAAAAGAAAAGTTATCAGGTGCTCTTAATAGTTTATATATTGATGTCCAGTTTTAGTTTATCCTTTTCGTACAAAAATACAAAACACTTTTTTTTTTTTTGAAAATGAAATGAAAACCAAATTTAATTCTAATTTATTCTCTGTACCCAGGTCGGGTGTGTTCAGCTCGGTACTTTTCAACTTATTACAAAAAGCTTGAAACTGTGTACACACACACATACATTTTATGGTTGAGTATCTACCGTATTGTTTTTTGCTGCTCATTTAAATCTACTCACACCTTTGTCACTTTGAAACGTTTGTTCGGGTCGCCCACCGTCCTCCGTTGGCATGTCGTGTTTTTCAAACGTCATGTCACTGTAATGCAATTCCCATTGTTCTTCCGAGGAGATGGCATCGAACCACTTTGACCAATGCTTTGTCAAAATGCCAAACTTTGCCGCGGCTTTCCACAACCTTTTTCGTTCGATCTTTTTCTTTGGCATCGTGGGTGCTTTGGGCCATTCCAATTGCAAATACAACAGGCATCTTCGAAACGCCCAGACACTTTCCGGGGAGGTCACCGGAATCGAAATCGTTTCTATTCCCCATCGGCGAGGGGTTTCTTCGTACAAAGCCTCTTTCCTACTCTTCTCAATCATTTTCGTCAATTCTGAATTGGACACACGCAACAACAAATCCGTGGTCGTCAACACTTGTTCGATGGTACCGTGTTGCAATCGATCTTGTTCGGTCCCCATATTTACTAAAATGGCGCATTCGCTCCACCGACGGTATTCGTTGGCTATTTTTTGTTCCAAGGCCCAATTCTCATCGGCTTGGTGCAAATGACGTTCTATTTGATTCATGCGTTCGGTCTCTTGCACCACCGCCACTTCCCTTCGTTTTAAATAATTCAAATTGGCGGAAAAGCGAGTAGAGATGGTGTTCAAAACGGCGTCGGCCCTGCATGCAATGGTTTCCGCTAAATGAATCAAATCCACATCGATGTTGGAACCTTTGGCCACCGTCACCTCCAACCCAGGAATTCCAGATTCGTAATCGGTGGCGTTGACTTTGGAAGGTATTGCTATGTTGTCTTGGACGTCAATCAAATGGCAGGTCAAATGTTCTTGACCACACAATGCTCGCCCCAAATATTGATCGGCGGCTTCCGTCGGCGAAGTCAAACATTTCTTCATTTCGGAATTTGGTCGATCAAAGAACCACGCATGGGTTCGATAGGCTTCGCCCAACAAATGTCGGCCCGAAAAAACGATGCCCAAACGGGACGTGGTCTCCAAGTCGTGCTGCAGATAACCCATGGAGGAAGTATGGATTTGGATGCCCGCCAAGAGATTGACGGTAAAATCCGATTTGATGGTGAGAAAGACGGAGGGTGCTGCTTTGTTTTTCATGTCCAAAAAGAGTTTGCGTTGCAGGGCAATGGCCGATCGGCGACGTGACTTGAGTTGTTGTGCGGCCTGTTCGACGTTCAGGTGGCGTTGTTTCAGTCGTTGCCGTTGAACATCCAAAAAGGGAAGGGTATCAGCTTTTAGCGCCTCGATCGCAGCGTTGATGGTGTCCTCCATCGTATGGGAGCAAAACTTTTAGAAACGAATGTGTTGTCTTCTCTGTAGCAATGCAATGGCTTAATGGCTGGGAATCATGTTTCTTTTTTTTGTGTTTAACTATGATTGGAGAGTCTCTCGTGCCGTGAAGTTCACAATGTCAATGATCAACCTCTCGCCGCAGGGTCTTCGCGTTCTGCCCTTCTTACCTGCCCCCTTTTTCCGAAATTTTGGGCACTGGCTTTTTTACTTTTACAATTGCCCATTGTCCGCAAATGATTTTTTTTTTGGGTTTTGCCTCTTGGTAAAAAATGTATTTATGGCTTTTTTCCCCAATAAAAATGTCTTATTTAGGGGGTTTATAGACTTATTAAGCCACACATTTTTTTTTGGGTTTTCAATCCCAGCGTCGCACATTTGCGGACAAAGGCCAATTTTACAAGTTTCATTTGTCAGGAAGGCCACAGTTGAGTGATCAGCACCTTCAGACAAACACCATTCATCATGAAGACCGTGGCATTTTTACTTGGGGCACTTGGGGCATTTGGCGTTTCCGCAGACATCGCCACCGACGTTTTTCAGAAACGTGTGGATCCCCTCAATGCCGACGAGCCACACCGCTACGTTCACACGGCACATATCCGAACTGGGCTGGGCAGAGTGACTCATTTCCATTACGACGCTAAAAAACACGACAAGTTGATCGGTAAGATTTTGACCACCGATGCACCCTCACCTGTTGCAACCATGTTAAACACCACCAGGGTTGTTGAGTTTGCCATTTAAGCATCTTAAAAACTCACCTTTTTATTTCTTCCGGTTCTCGACCTTCCCCTTTATTTTTGTATCACACCAGCACCTCATTACTCGTCCGGCACCACCGTCATTGGTTGCACGCAATCCACGGTCACCGTGCAAGTCGACCCCAAGGTGTTCTTGTCCGCGGATTCTTGGTTGCAAACGGGCCACCGATTCACCACCCACAACGATCATTTTTCCTGCCCCAATCCTTACGACGGGTCCGAAAGCAAATCGCCCGCTTACCGTGCGGTGACAGGTGTCACCTCCTCCGATTCGACCACCGTGCCCGGTATGAAGGACTACGTGCTTACCACTGAACCTGCGGCGTTTGCCGATATGTTCGACACTCTTTCCATGCGCATGCATTCCACCCACATGCTTCACAATGATCCCTCACAAATTGAAGCCCATGCCGAAGAGGATCGACGTTTGCAAGCCGAGATCAACAGCGACAAGACGACCAAGGCGACCAAGGCGACCAAGGCGACCACCACCAAACTCAAGACCGTCCGCAAGTTGTTGTCGGATCGTCTCGGTGAGGACGAGGACGGTACTCCTCCGCGCCGCCGTTTGCATTGGCACCGCCGGCGCCGGCGCCACCACGGGATTATTAAAAAAGCCGCCAAATGGGTGAAAAAGAAAATCATTCAACCGGCGGAAAAAATTGTCAAAGTGCTCGTCACGGGCAAAGCCGACAAGACGTGGCAGAAAGATTTCTCCATCAATTGGAACTACGACAAGGAGTCGGGCGGTGCGTTGAAGTCTCTTCCCATTCATGGGCAAACGGCGTGTACGTCTTGTTACTTTCACGCGGACGCCGGTTACAAAGTTGAGATTGACATTGAACATTACCATTTGCAAACGATCTTGGCGGAAGTCTACGGGGATGTCAAGTTGAATTTGCAAATGCAAAACCCTGGGCCCGCGGTGGACGTCAAGAAATTGATGCCCAAAGTCTTTTCCAGTGAATTGTTTTCCGTGACGTTTTCGATCGGTCCCGTGCCAATCACCGTTTCGTTGGATTTGGACGTGGATGTTGGTTTGCATTTCACGGTCCAAGAAGTCGGTGCCACCCCCCACATCAACGCGGTGGGGGAAGGACACATTCGTTTCGGCAAACAGTACACCCGCGGTGGAGGTTGGAAACCCGTCAACACGCATACTTTGGATTTGAATTTTGACAGTGCGGGTGGTACCGTCAAAGCGGACATTCTTTTGTACGCCAACGTCGTTCCAAAATTGGTAAGTGAAATTGTGGTGCCGGAGAGGAAGAAGAATGAACATCCTTCCGGAAGAACAACATTCTCCCGTTGACATCCTCCTGTTAATGCTGTGGCTGCTGTACTCACCCCATTCTCCTCTTTCCCCGTCGTTCTTGTGGTTCTTGTGGTTCTTGTGGTTCTTGTGGTTTGCTTTCACCACCACCGTTTTCCACCATTTCTCACGACCCCCACCACCCTCACCACCCCCACCTGCCCAACCAGACGTTGCACCACATCGGTTCCGTGTCTGTGATCGTCACGCCCGCTTTGGACGTTGGGTTGACGTTTGCGTTGCCGAAAGCCAATTGCGATTTCAAACCCCTGCAAGAACACAGTCCCGTGTGCCAGTTCTCGGAAGGCACCGAACAAAATTGTGCGTTGGGACTCACGGTGGAACCTTCGATCAACGTCGAATTGGACATGGATTTGGACATTGAACTGTTTTCCAAATCCATTTACAAAAAGACCTTTGACCCAATGCAACTGTTGCAAAAGACCTTTGCCATTAAAGGTTTTCCCAAATGTTTGATTGGAAGCTGGAGCAAAAACAGAGCCCGCCGGTTGCATTTGCTCAACGTGCTTTCGGGTGTGAAACAAGTCTCTTCACAAGTCTCTTCACAAGTCTCTTCTCGGTCCTTGGGTGACACCGACGTTGGTACTGGCATTCGAGACCCGAAGTTGGCCGAAAGCGTTGCCGGCCCACGTCTGTATTTGAAACAAAGAGGTGCCAACACCACCTGCAAGAACGATTGCTCCGGCAACGGTTTCTGCGCCAACGCCACCAGCAGCGGGTACAGTTGCCTGTGCCAGGAAGGATGGACCGGCGACGATTGCACCATTCCTGTCATAGAAGTGGAAAGTATGGGTGCATTGAGTGGTGGTGTCTCGACTCTAGCTGGTAAGAGAAAACAAAGAAGAATGCAAAGAAGAATGCGACGACAATTGCACCGTGTTGACTCATTTGTTCTGGTTCTTTCGTTGTTCTTGTTCTTTCGTTGTTCTTGTTGTTTCGTTGTTCTTCCTTCCTCCTTCCTTCTTCCTTCTTTCCTCGTTTTTCACAGGTGGAGTGCACCCAGCACCAATGCAGTGCGGGCACGGTGTGGTGTTGAATGCCAAGACGTCGGCGGAAAGCCAATACCTGGACGTGTGCCGAGGCCGAACCGACCCTTTCTTTTGCGCTTCCGGCAACGAAACCGAAATGAAACTGATGGACCAAACGGTGCGGGCCACCTTGAAGTCTTACGCGGAAGGAGGGTACCGCTGCAGTTCCGCCATGGCCGAACTGCAGTGCCGCTTGACGTTCCCCGCGGTCCATTCCATGGCCGACGCACGCATCTTGCCCGTCAACCACGCCAGTTGCGTGAAGTTGTTCATGCCCTGTTTGGGCACCGACGAAGCGGAAGAGCTGTGCAGCGGCGCGAGCAGTGGCGGCGTCAGCCGTGGTTACGCCGGAATTGCCGCCGCGGACAGTCCTTGGGCCACCACTACCATGCCCACCCTGTACCAAGCCGAACACACTGCCGAAGAAGTGCACACTAAATGTACGGGGTTGTATTTGTTCGTCTTGTTTTTTGCCCTGTTTCGATTCTCTCTGTGTCTCTCTTTGTCTGTATCAAATCGACTTGACTAATGTTTTGAATTCTTCACCCCTTCACCCTCTCTTCACCATCCGTCGTCAAACACAGGTACCTTGGCCCCCTCCGAATTGAAAGGATGCCCGGAACGAAAAGGCATGCAAGTGCACGTCAACACGGACATCTTTACCGACTTGGCCCAGATGGACCAGTACGTGTTGGACCAAGTCGCCACCGTGGCGCAAAGCAACACGTCCGACTGTTTGGAATCCTTTCGCCAAGTCCTCTGCCAATCGACCATGCCGCTCTGCAACGGTTTTGGCAACCCGATCAAAATGGAATGGCACGATTGCGTGAGTCTGTACACGTCGTGCCCCGATTTAGGCGACGCCGAACCCGACGCCTACGGCATCAACCCCGACCACGTGACCAAGTCCGATTCCAACATGACGTTGACCTACGCCAAAGCCATTTGCAACGATCCGACGGACTTTTTCACCCGAACCAACGTGGGAAAACATCCCGTCACGTGTGGCATGGAACCAACCATGACGACATTGGCGGCGACATCCACACCACCGACTCCCTGGCACCAAGACGTCGGCATTGTGGGGCCAGTGTGTGCCTTGGCCGGGTTGTTGGTTGGGGTGACCATGATGGCCATCGTGGCGGTGATCAAAAACAAACAAAAGAACAAGAGAGAAGACGCACAAGCTCAAGCAATCGATTTATTAAAATTGTCGACCCAGCCGACCCACAGCACGGGAGAGGCGTGGCAAACAGACAAGGCAATGGAGAAACAAGCGGAATTGGGACATGCCTCCCAGGTATCGATGACGGGCATTGCCTTTCCACCGAACAACAAGGACGAACACGTGCAAAGCATCAATCCAATGGAAACCAAGCGGGCCAGTTACCAACGTGAACAGGAACTTCAAGCATTGAATTCCTCCAAGGCTTAAAAAAGCAATGTGCCAACGTGCCAACAATATATAAAACAAAACAGAACCACAACAATTACCATTGTGTATAACCAGAATACCCAGAACATATACAGAGAACCATTTTTTTGCACTTTTTTCCTCCCCCTATTGCCCGCCTTCTTTGGCTTTAAAATATAGAAAATAGAAACAGTTTTAGTAATCGAGAAGCTGAACATTAGAAGCTGAAAAAGGTTATATAACCCACGATCCGTTAGTTTAGACATTTATAAACTACTACTACTGAGGTACAGATCGTAAGATAGATCCCAATAAATATAAAATTTAAACTAAAGGACTACTTTTTTCAAAAAAAAGAACAACAGACTACGTACAACAGAGTCAAAGTCAACAGCAACAGTCAGACAGCAAGTCAATTAGCAATTAGTAAAATTAATTTTAAATTTA
>Ga0115005_10003988_pt1 | contig 11797 bp, 15 predicted proteins | sample ArcOceMetagenome_FD_87163 | JGI IMG/M metagenome (GOLD analysis project Ga0115005, IMG submission 87163) | Marine eukaryotic phytoplankton communities from Arctic Ocean - Arctic Ocean - Greenland ARC118M Metagenome | ecosystem: Environmental > Aquatic > Marine > Oceanic | place: Arctic Ocean...
AACAGGCGTATAATGACCGCACACGCAGCAGAAAGCTCCCAGCAGTGTGGATGGCGACAATAATAAACAAACTTCAAGATGTATTATTCGAAATGTGGCTGGCAAGGAACGACACACTGCACAACTCCGAAGATAGCGCTTGCAATGCAAAGAGACGTGATGAACTGAACAAAGAAATCGAAAAAATCTATGAAAAGAAGCCGCACGACAGGCTACTACCACACGCAGATGTGGCATTCTTCAAAAATAAGAGAGACATAGCGAAGAAATTTAAACTGAAGAAGAAGGAGAATTGGGTGCAGGATGCAAACACTGTGATAGAGACATACGAAGGAATCATGAACTGCAGAGGACGTATTACATACTATATGTGCATCCGGCGCAGACAAGATGGATAAACCAAACCACAACCAAGCCTCCGATAGAATGCGCGTGTCTGAATTGATATGTAGCTCTGCTAGAGCGCATGCCAGATTCCCGCACGGAAAAGCCGCATTGGTGATCTTTACAATTAGTCATAGTTGTAATGTATAAATCTCTGAGTTAAAGTTAAAATGATTTCCAACATTATTTAGTTTAACAAAAATTTAAGATCTAACACATCATACCAACTCCATCACTATACTTTCATGAAAGTATCAGACCTTGTTGCCAAACTTTCCAAGTTACACAGGAACGTTCGAAAGATACAACAAGCATGAGCAACAGTACAATCCCACCTCCAACACCACCACCAGGGGCTCGAAGAGGACACGGCGACAGGCATCAAAACCAACACCAACACAATAGACTATCATTGCAATTTACACCTAAAATCCCAGGAATCGAAACTCTAGGAATGAGTACTGAGCAGAGAGGACATAACTTGACCAAATTTCTGAGGTCCATTCATCACCACGCTCTAACTACATTTTGTAATTCCAAAGACATTTCCATGGCAATTGTCGAATTCAAGGATCCACTTGCAGATCTAAAGCAGGCCACACTATCTCTCTCCAAAATCCGGAGACAAAACAATCTGAACCCTTCGCCTCCAGTAGCAGACGAAGATACAGCTGCAACATTCATCAGAGAAGCAGACAATGCGGACCGCAGAGATGAAGTTAAGTTGCTATATGGCATTCAACTAAAGTCAAACATAGAACACGAGAAAGACCTGACCTAGAATTTAACCATCCTATGGGCCACCGTCATGGGACAATGTACACCTGCCCTACAAGAAGAAGTACACGGTGAGCCGGATTATCTGTCCAAATCATCAACTTTTGACAGTGTGTGGCTACTACAATCTTTGCAGAAAGTTACAGCAGGAGTAAATAAAACTACAAACAAATACCACTCAGCTTTCAAGGCGTCCAAGAAATTCTACAGCACTCAGCAAAGCAACAATGAAGGTATCAACGAGTTTTATAATAGATTCAAAAACGCAAAAGATCTAGTAGGCCTCTTCAATGCAGATATTGTGGACCTTTCATCACTTCTTGCTGCTGAAAAGATTCTGCACCCGAAAGCAACAGAGGAAATTGCTTAGCAAAAGTATCTTGCTGTTGCGCTGATCATGAATGCTAATAAAGCGAAGTACGAAACATTATGGAATAAATTGGAGAATGATCTCCTAGTCGGACAATATTCATATCCGAAGACAATTGGAGATGCCACTCATTTACTTACCAATTGGAAAGACATCACAGTACCAAATACCCGTCCAAATCACAACAATCAGGATAGAACCAACAATCAGGATAGACAATCTGGCACGCCAGCTGTTAGTTTCCTCACGACTGAATGGGCTTCATTGGTACCTCTACCCACTAACAATGACTTTTCAGCACTAGCAGGTTTTGATTCCACTCGCCCTACTTTAGCACCATCCAGGAAGCCACCACACAATATCAGCACTGACATTGAATGCATCAAATACAAGAAGAAAGGACATTATGCAATAGCTTGCCCTTTCATCGTTCCAAATGCAGCACCACAGCTCTTCCAATTCTTGCGTCCACCTGGCCAGTTGAATCAGACTCAAGCTCAAAATATCCTCGTCCCAGGTAGCGTCATCGTCGACTCTGGATCAACTTTTAACTGTTTTTGTGAAAGTAACCTTACCTCTGGTGTACGCTCCTGTGACACTTTTAACACCTTCTCCAATGGCGGTGGCATGACCTACACGAAGAAAGGAACAATTACTGTTTTCGAAGGACTTGATTGCTACTATAATCCTGAATGTCTCGTAAACATCATCTCCCTCGATCTTTTTCAAGCAGAATATCATACTACTTTTGATTCAGAAAAAAAAATGCATTCACTGTCGAAGTATCAAATACTCTTACCATCACTTTCGAAGGTTTTGGCAGCGCGCTTTACTTTGTTAACATAAACAAGGTTATTAAATGCTTATCCTTTTTCTTTTTTAAACACTGTAAAAGAAAATAAACAATTTTTCAGTCAACGTGAAACTGAAGGAGCGGAAGCGGCCTGTGCACAGCAGGGCCAAATTGGATGGCCTTCTGATCAGGAATACTACGAGATCATCAGAGATAACCTTTTAACAAATAGGAAAGCTACTCTGGACAACGTCCACCGAGCCGAGCACATTTTCAGTGGTCCTGCAGCAGACCTACTAAAGGCAAACCGTTTACAAGCCCATCAATACCAATGCAACTATCAAACGTATATCCTTACCACCAATCATCCTGAAGACACATCCTTCAGACGACCTTGATGTCGCTTTCATATACGTACAGGGCGCACCATACCTTCTCATGAAGTCAACCAAGATTAAATTCCAAGCAACTCAAACTTTTAATTGTATCCGCAAACGCAAGAAGAAAACACTCCGTACGACGTACAAACGAGGACCCCCAAGACATCATCAATGGTATAGAAAAGGTCCTTACCGTTTTCAGAAATCGTGGCTTTCAAGTAAACCTTATTAATGCTGACAATGAATTCAAGTAACTTGAGAACAAAGTATCTACAAACGTCAAAATCTGTGCAGCTGGCTAACACATCCCATGTATTGAACGCGGTATACGATTCATGAAGGATAGAACACGCTGTTTCTGGGTTTCCCTACCATTCGAAAAGGTTCCAAAGATCATGGTTGATGAATGTCTCATCATGGTAACCACTTGTCTCAACGACTTTCCCAATAAAAGTGGCATACCCACCACCATGAGGAGTCCAGCAAGTATTGTACCAGGCCAGGGTAAGATCGATGGAAACAACCTCAAAGCCACCTTTGGAAGATATTACGAAGTGTACTGCGGTACTGATAATACGAACAAGGAACGACGCACCAGTGCAATATGCCTTCGCCCATCAAATAGCCAAGGAGGATACTATTTCATGAATATTGAAACTGGCAAGAAAATTCACAGAACTATCAATGCCACAACATATTATCGACACAGTACATGAACTAGCAGATGCAGAAAACGCTCCGGACCTAGACAAAGATGGATGCCTCATTTTCGAACGATTTTTGAACGGAAATTAGGAGCACCAGTCAACGCCGAAGACAAACCGCCCCCAAACACCCCAACAATGCAGGCAGCAACCACCGATGAATCTGAAGGGGGCGATAGCACCAATAGTGATGATGAAGATAGTGATATTGAAGAAGATGATAATGATGACCCTGATGATGACGAATCAATTGGATCTAACAGCCGTCATTAAGACACTGAAGATGATGAGTCGATCTCAGATCACACAATATCAGAACCACAGCTCAAAGTAAGGAGCGATGATAGTGATGATGAATCAATCGCAGATGTCAGCGTTGAATCCGTTAACAAATTAAGAAGTGAGATCAATCCAGAGAACATAGTCAAAGGCAAGAGGAACAGAACCGTGACAACGCAGCCAAATATAGCTTCATTTGGAGGAAAGAAATATCATGTCAACATGTTAAACATAGGACAAGATGCATTCGCAAAGTTTGAACAAGTGAAGATAGGACTCTATTCAACAGCCGTAGGAATATGCTTCAACCAGATGACAGCAAGTCAGGGCATCAAGGTATTCAGAGAAAAAGCAGTCGCAGCAATGTTCAAGGAGTATAAGCAACTAGATGACATCAACGTACTTGGCAAATTAGACCCAGATTCTCTAACACATGAACAGAAGCGCAATGCCCTCAGAGCAGTGAATCTCATCAAACTCAAACACGATGGTAAGATGAAAGGACGCACGTGCGCAGACGGAAGTACACAAAGAAAGTACGTACCGAGGGACGAAGCATCATCTCCCACCTTATCTTTGGAAGCTCTTATGACAATACTTCTAATCAATGCATATGAAGAACGTGACACTGCAATATTCAATGTTCCCAGAGCGTACCTACATGCCAAAATACCAGACGATAAATTTGCCAGCCTTAAAATCCGAGGAGAATTTGTCGACATCATGTGTGCAGTCAACCAAGAATACAAAGATGATGTACGCTAAGAAAATGGAAAGAAAGTTCTATATGTACAAATCCTCGCAGCAATATACGGAATGATCGAATCTGCATTGTTATGGTACACGCTATATACTGAAGTCCTTCACAAGGAAGGATTCGAAATCAACCCTTATGACAGATATGTAGCCAACAAAGTCATCAATGGCAAGCAATGTACCATTGGCTGGTACATCGATGACAACATCCTTTCACACGTTGAGACATCCGTTGTTGACAGTGTAATCAACAATATTGAAGGATATTTTCCTGGCCTAGTCGTTGAACGTGGAAAGGATCTAAATTTCCTGGGAATGGAAATTGGTTTCCTTGAGAAGGGCAAGCTTAAGTTGAGTCTCATGCCATACATATGCGGTATGATAGAGGAACTCGAAGAATCGCTAGCACCCTATGGAGAAAACCTTGATCGTGATTATCCACACCCAGCAGCAAAATAGTTATTCACAATTAAATTGACACAGAAGAACTAGAAGAAACAAAGGCAGACATTTTTAGGAAGTTCATCACCAAACTCATTTGGGTTATGAAGCGAGGAAGGCCGGACGTCGAACCCACAGTATCATTTCTAAGTACAAGAGTTAAAGCACCTGAAAAAGACGACTGGCATAAGTTCAAATATCTCATGTGTTGGGTGAAGAAGACCAAGGCAGACGTCAAAATTATCGGTGGAGACGATTTACTGAACATGATCGTAATGATCAATTCTGCACACGCAGTACATAATGACATGAGAGGTCACACAGGTGGCGTTATATCTTTTGGAACTGGTATCATCGACCAGAAGTCGAGTAAAAAGGTGAATATTCGAAGTTCAACCGAAACAGAACATGTCGGTACCAGCGAATACCTTCCTAAACTATTTATGGGAGCACAAGGCTACAAACCACACACAATCCTGGCAAAGGACAATGCATCTGAAATCAGAATGTTGGTCAATGGAAAAGTATCATGCACTTCAAACTCAAAACATGTGGCAATAAAATACTTCTGGTGCACGGATCGTATCAAGAAAGGAAACATATCCGTACGCCATTGTCCCACAGATAAGATGATTGTGGATTACATGTCCAAACCACTACAAGGAAAACTGTTCATCACATTTAGAAATGTGATCATGGGATGGGAACACATCTCAACTCTATTTGATATCTCTTCAGTTCAACTGAAAAGTGTGTTGAAGATAACGGTTGTTTAGCAGTTAAACCAAAGAATTCCAAACTGACGTATGCCGAGATGGTAAGAATAAATGCTGTCATGGAAGCACAGGATTGCCTCATCGGCAACGGCGGATACCCACTCAATGGTCTAGATATTGTAGACATTAAAACTAAATAATCCCGTTTTAATTAGTCTGTTTACAGCCTACATTCAGAAGACCAAATCCATTCTTACTCAACATCCAAAGGATACCCAACATCTCAATGACAACAGATTCAGAGTGCTGCGAAACAGGATTGATTTCCAACATCTCCCTCTCTTCATTGAAGAAACTTTCGAAATTAGTACTTCATCCTTCTTACGTACCTCCTTTATCAATTCAGCCAAAGTGGGTCAATGGGACCCGGCCACCAGAATCTTTAAATCCCAGGAACAATTGGGACTTGATGCCATGTTGGAAGAAATTACGGACCTTGCAGATGCTCCACAGGGAATTATCGTCTTGTCTTTGGATCATCAGAAGGCCATGGCAATGACAGAAGATGATGCTGCCACCCTGGCCACTAACCTTGAAAACCAAGCCCCAAAGCCTATGATTCATGAAAATGGGGATGATGTTTCTGACGTAACAGACAATACAGGCTCCACACGCTCATCTAAAGCAGCCAGGATGACTGAGGATGCCCTAAAAACTGCCCAGAAAGAACATCAACTCACCTTGAAAGAACAAGCAAAATCCTTTGCCCTCCAAAGGAAGGAATTTGAAATGATGAAAGCACAACTCCAACAACTTCAAGAACAGACTACCCAGAATCCTCCAGCCAACCAATTAACACCTGATAGTGCTACTATCCACAGCCGCCATGATGACGTACCGGAAAGCTCTCCTACAGATGCTGCATATGATGGAGAGCCAGAAGACAATGACAGCTACAACAAGAGCTGGGGCACCACAGTTTGAGACGATGATGACGACAATTTTCTGTTCGCAGACTGTAATGTCCCTGACCCCAGTCCTGTCCTAACCCCTGTCCCTGAAAGTGTCCACCGTCCAGACCTAACCCTTAACAAGGTCGATATTGACCTTACTAATGCACAGTCTGGCTCCAACCCTCCCTCCAGCTCTTCTACCAATCTATCCTCTGAGTCTTCTTCTGATCCCTTTGATGAGTCCAATGCCAAGATTCTTCCATCCAAACCTGTGACGGCTACTAAACACTTGTCTCCATTCCGAAAGAATAGAGACCTTCATCATAATTTCCCTCCCCGTGAAGAAGAAGGTCAAGATGAATCACGTTACCAATTGTGCAACAAGTCCGCTGCTACCACTGCCGGAGGTCCCAGAGGTGGGGATCATCCCGAAACCTTGGCCACATCCTCCTCGATGTGAGGAGGACATTTATGCTCATCGGAGGGATGAACAGCAGACTGGCCAACATTGAAATGGTTGGAAGCATTGTGAAGGGATCCATTGGAATCCCGTCAAACAACGCAATGATGATGATAGCATTAGAATCTTACTTCAAGACCCAGGTGGAACTGGCTTTGTATCAGGACAAAGGAATTAGAGAAAGCTTAAAAGTAGAAAAACTCAAACAGTTCATTCTTTCTAAGCAAGTGGATGTTGTTGGACTTACGGAAGTGAATAAGGATTGGAAAAGGGTGGATATAGAAAATACAGTGTGGGCTGCAACAGCAGGATGGACAGAAGCACGAAGAATACAAACATCGCACAACAAGGCTCTTCCTCCTCAAGCAGAGTTTCAAGTTGGTGGTACTCTGCCCATGTGCTTTAATGAATTGTCATATCAAATCTCAGCACGTGGAAGTGATGATTGGAATCTCGGTTGCTGGTCTTGGATGGAATTGAACGGGATTAGTAACCATTCCACTCTTATTGTTACTGCCTATTGCCCAGTTGTTAGCTCCAGTCCTGTTAGCTGTTACTCTCGATATCTGACGTACTTGGCCATGAACTCATCCCTACCAGATACCGATCCTCTCAGTATCCCGGGAAATATCACCTGTCCCTGTCAACTCTTTGGCTATGACCTCAAACACTTCCTTGAACAGTGTATTAGCCAAGGACAGCATATTATCATGCTGATGGGTGATTTCAATTTTGAGTACAAGGATCTTAGAGCTTGGATGCTGGACATGGGCGTATTGGATGTAATTGGACATCATCATGGGACTGACGACGTCCTAGAACCCATACAAGGTCCAAAATATTCCCCAATTGACTGTATATTTGCGTCAGCACACATTGTATGTTTGGCAGGCGGCTTCCTTGCATTCGGTAGACTACTCGGGGACCATAGAGGCTTATGGTTAGATATTCCAAACATCTCCTCCTTGGTTGTAAAATTCCTCAGTTACTTCATGCATCTGCTAGACAACTTAGACTGAATGACCCAAGAATTGTCAATAAATACCTGAATGAACTGGAATATTTGGTGATAGAGAGCAACTTGCACACCCGAATGAACACTCTACATTCACGAACAGTGTACCCATTGCCTCCTCGCCTGGCTAGAGAATATGAACTATTGGATGAAGAGAGCTGCAAATGCATGGAACTTATAGAAAATAAATGCAGAAAGTTAAGAATGGGCGGAGTACCATTCTCCCCAACTTATCAGAGAGCTGTAGCAACGATTGAATACTGGATGCGGTGATTGTTGTATGAACAGGGTACCTGCCGAAATGTCAGGCAGCTTATTGTGCTGCAAAATCAAGCAGATATCCCATTTGAACGAGACCTAACAATCCTGGAAATACTGAAGTGTACCCATGAAGCCAGAAGGGAATGCCAACGATGCAGGGACATAGCAGCAAGTCTCCAAGTTGAATATTGTCATGATCTTGTGGCAGCGAAAGAGGCAGTAGGTATCATCAAAGCTGCAGTGCACTTACGGAACTTGAAACGAGTCGAGGCTCGTAGAAAAATGCACCATAATATCGGATACACGGAGGGCAAAATCAGCACAGGGGCCACCGTGCAGGTGACAGTTACTTGCCGTGATGGAACAATCACCAAGCTTACGGCTAAATATGAGGCAGAACGTGCCATTGTCAACAGCAATGAACACAAGGAAGTACCATCAGACGGAAGGCGGTTCTGAGCTATTGTCCAACGTGCTGGTACAAAATCTTGGTTGTTTTGGCGAAGAGCCGTTGGTAGAACAAGTGCTCAACGGTACTTATGTACCACCTCCTGGCACTTCGGCCACCACCACAGACTTCCTTCAAGCATGTCAATATGCAGACAACTTGCAGAGGCCACTAGATTTGCCCACACTGGTTTGGTACTGGATTATTGTGAAGACATGGAGGCAACAAAAAGAAGCCACCACATCTGCTAATCAACATATTGGCCACTACAAGGCTAACATGCAACATCCCACCCTTAGCTGGCTCCTTTTCCAACGTGCCGAAATTCCCACCATCTCAGGCTACTTTCCCAGCCGACATCGGCGTTGTGTGGCCCTAATGATCATGAAAAAAGTGATGTCATTTTCAGTGGACAAACAAAGGACCTTAAGCGTTTTGGATTCGGAATTTAATCACAATAACAGATCCCTGCAATATGAGGCAATGCAGTCCACCCTAAAAATAATACAATAGCAGTGGAGCAATATAGCTGGCCGTCAAGGAGCTGTATCACACATGCCTTGAACCACCGCCTCACGACGGAGGATAGACAATCTAAGTGTCTATGCTGGGCATTAGCGATGTCGGATTTGACAGGATGCTATGACCAGATTGTCCATAATGCTGCTGCCTTAGTGTTGCTACGTATTGGAGTCCCTCATGCAAAAATCGCACCATGTTTGCGTTCATAGAGTGTGCATGGTCTTTGGTGAATCAGAGCTAACATACGGTGGTGATGATTATAAAAACTGGCTATTCACCTCTCAAGGAGTTCTCCAGGGAAATGCTGCAGGACCAGCTATATGGTATATTCTAAGCTCAATTGTCTTTGATGTTCTCCACAAGAATGGTCATAGCGATTCTTTCTGCTCTGCCATTTCGAAACAGCTCTTCCTCCTGGTTGGATTCACTTATGTGGATGACTGCTGCGACCTGATCCAATCAGGTACTACAGATCCCCTGACAGTGGCTCAGTCGATGCAAGGAGTTATCCAACAATGGAGTGACTTGATGGAAGTCACCGGTGGTGCACTGAACTCATACCCATCAAAGAGCTATTAGTACCTGGTTGAATACGTATGGAAGCGTGGCTCATGGGTTGCCGCTGATGCTGAGATTCGTGGAATAAATGGATTTGACCTCATGGCACGTTCTGCAGATAATGAAGTGATCTCTCTGACTCGATTGCAGTGTAATCAGGCCTCTGAGATGCTGGGCCTTTACATGGCACCCCCTGGAGACAAATCAAGGATGTTAGAGAAGCTTCACACCACAGCTGTTGAATGGGCAGCAAAAGTTTGGGCTGGTACCTCATCACAGGAGGAGACATGGACTGCACTGAAGTCCACTATCTCTAGGAAACTAGTCTACCCCTTGCCTGTGCTGACATTGACAGAAGCAGAATACAGATCGATCATGGCACCAGCGCTCAAAGAGTAGCCCTGCCTCAAGCTGGTATTAGCTCTACAATATCCTCCATAGTGCGGCATGCCCCTACAGAATCTCTTGGACTGGATGTGCTGGACATGTATACGGAAATGGGTACCCTACGTGATGCCTTCCTATCCTACCATTGCTGGCAGCAATCTCCGACAGGCATTCTCCTGCAGGGTTCAATCGAAAATCAACTCTTGGAAATGGGCTTGTATGGCTCAATCTGGGATAACTCTCGCTTCCCAACATACTCCAAATACTGCTCAAATCATGCATGGTTATTCCATGTTTGTGAATTTAATAACCAGCATGAGATACACCTATCCATTCCTCATGCACAGCTAAGCCCTAAAAAGGATCCATGATCATGCTTTAATGGATGTTGCCGCAGACTTTCTAACCAGTAAAGGGGACTTGAAGGCTTTCAATAGAGTTCGGATGATGCCTGGGGTGGTGTCTCTGAGTGACATCACCACTGCTAATGGCCGATCTATAGACAGAATCTTCTAAGCCAGTTTGGTCTTTGAAGGCAGCTAGAATGACTTCTATTGGCCGGTGAAACACCATGTGTCCCCTAGTGATTACACGGTATGGCGCAAAACTCTAGAATGCATCTTCCCAAACAAGCATTTGCTGGCCCCCTTAGGACCTTGGATTATGGACACAGACGCGGATTAGTTAGCACACTGGGAATGGTTTGTCACCGCAGATGGTCAATTCCTGTATTATCAGGATTCTCCTGAACGATGGCATAGGTTTCTAAAAAAGCCACACTCTCATCAATCCTTTTTCTCCGAATTTCTGGTACAACAAGATCCTCCCCCGGTTCCTCTTCTTCGAGCCACGGTGGAAGGCGATGCCAACTCCATGTTTCTCCTCTGCTCTTCTGATCAACGAGGCCTCACTGTTGTACCCACCAAGCCACCGTTATCTATTGGTCCTCATTCCTTTGCAGCTCCAGAGATTGAATGGATTCATGACAACTTAGAATCTGCAGACGACCTGACCAACCTCCTAGATGACCTTTCGTCAGGCCACGCAGTGGCCGCTTGTGATGCTCTTACTTTGAAAATAGAGACATTGGGGTAGCAGCATGGATTGTATCCTCCTCCAACGGAACCTCTTGGATTCAAGGTGGGGGTAGAGTACCTGGCCCAGCTACTGAGCAAAACTCTTCTTGTGGTGAGCTCGGAGGCTTACTGGATATAGCAGATTTCATCAAAAGTCTCTCCTCCGCACCGCCCAGAGGACCCTTCTTGCTCACCAATGCTTGCGAGGACAACCTTGAAGCAGTCAAAAAAATGTATTACCTAAGGCAAAAGTCCAGCAAACGTGGAAGAGTGTGGATCTCATCGCTCAAATCCTCAATATCTGGCAACTGCAGCAAGGCAATCCTATTCCGAAACATGTATATACCCATCAAGATGATAAGTGTATGGACCCACTTTACTTTCTGGGACATTTAAATGTCAGAATGGATCATTTGGCCAAAAGGATTGCAATATCTCATTTTACACAACCTCTGCGCAACTTGCCACATTCGTCGATAGGCCTTGGAACTATAATGGTTGGCACCGATACTGTTGT
>Ga0115005_10003989_pt1 | contig 11797 bp, 13 predicted proteins | sample ArcOceMetagenome_FD_87163 | JGI IMG/M metagenome (GOLD analysis project Ga0115005, IMG submission 87163) | Marine eukaryotic phytoplankton communities from Arctic Ocean - Arctic Ocean - Greenland ARC118M Metagenome | ecosystem: Environmental > Aquatic > Marine > Oceanic | place: Arctic Ocean...
ATGCGTTGTCCGCAATATATTTTAGATAAACTGCAAATTTAATCGTTTAAAATTTCAACTTTAATTTTATGAAAGGCCTCAAAAGCAGTTTGAAGGCTTTTTTTACCACTTTTTTTCACCAAAACCACTACTTCACATTCCATTTCAAGCTGCTGAGATTTTAAAACAAGTTGCTGTTTTTTAATAATTCGCATCACTTGACTCAAATCTTTGTATTCAAAGCTTAGTTTGAAGGCGATTAAAATATCCATTTGTTTTATAGCACTGGCCTCTAAGCTTAATTTCGCCGTGGTTTTGTAGGCGCTTATCAAGCCCCCAACGCCAAGTTTTGTACCTCCAAAATAACGGACCACCACCACAAGAACATTAGTAACTTCAAATGCTTGCAATTGTCCATAAATTGGCAAGCCTGCACTATTTGAGGGCTCTCCATCATCTGAAGCTCTGTAATAGGGAGTTTCAATACCGTGTTGGTACGCAAAACAAAAATGGCCCGCATTGGAATGTTTTTGTTTAAGTTTTTCTATAATTTTTTTATACTCTTCTGTTGTCTTTAGGGGGAATGCATACCCATAAAACTTACTCCCTTTTTCTTTATAAAGAACTTCTTCAGAAGGTTTGAGAATTGTTTTATAAGTCAACACTGACATTATGAATTTGTAAATAAAGGGTTGTCAAAAAGGTTTATAATATCCTCTTTTTCAGGGTTATTATTCCAAGTATGTATGCCGAGTTTGGCTGCTGCTTGTGTGTTTTCTTTGGTGTCATCTACAAAGAAACAAGTGGCGGCTTCCAGTTGATTCTCTTTTAATACAAATTCATAAATGGATGCATCCGGCTTTCGGAAGTGTATTTCATGTGAAAGGTAAAATTTGTCAAAACAACTTTTAAAACGTTCATACCTATATAAGGTCATGTTTTCAATGACTTGTTCGATATGAAGCGCATTGGTGTTGCTGAGTAAAATAAGTTTGTAGTTTTTATTTGTAGAGAGTTTTTCTATAAACTCTAAACGGTATTCTGGAAATTCTAAAATAATTGAATTCCATGCTTTTTTAAATTGTGCCGCAGAAATGGATGGATATTTAGCCGTGAATGCAGTTACAAAGTCATCAGTAGCTATCCTCCCTTTTTCATACTGCATCGCCGTCTGAAGCATGTCCTCTGTAATAGAAGTCACTCCAAGATTGAACAACGAACGTTCTATAGCTGGCTTGTCTAAGTTGATAAACACATCCCCAAAATCAAATATAAGTGTGTTAATCATTCACAAGAATTTTTAAGCAATTAGAAGTAAGCTGTGTTTCAGTAACTAATGATCCCTTGATTTGAGGTTTTGAAATTCCGTCATTTAAATTGAGCTCACTTGAAAAAATACGTGCTTCATCCCAAAGACTCTCATCAATAAATGCTTGCAATGTTTTTTGTCCCCCTTCAATAATTACGGAAGTTATATGCTCTGCATATAAAGCCTTACAAATTTCAGATGCCAGTGGGTTTTGTATATTAATTTCATCAGAAGTCAACCGAATGGTTTTTGCTTCAGAATTAAACACCTGATAGGAATTTGCTAAAGAATTTTTTAGGTCGATGACAATGCGTATCGGGTTGGAACCTTCCACCTCTCGGGTGGTCAAACTCGGGTTGTCTTGCACCACTGTATTTGCACCAACCAAGATTGCTTGTTCCTCTGCACGCCATTGATGCACCAGTTGTCTGGAGTATGTATTGCTAATCCAAACAGGTTTTGTTTCAGATTTTGATAGGGGAGCGATAAAGCCGTCTTTGCTTTCGGCCCATTTCAATATAATATAAGGACGTTTTTTAGTGTGGTAGGTAAAAAAACGTTTGTGATGCGTTTTACATTCTTGTTCCAAAACGCCTACAAGAACGTCACATCCAGCGGCCTTTAGTTTTGCGATGCCTTTGCCACACACTTTTTCGTGTTCATCCAAACACCCAATCACCACTTTGGGGATTTTATGGGCAATAATCAAATCGCTGCAAGGCGGTGTTTTTCCAAAATGCGCACAGGGTTCTAAGGTGACATATAATGTAGCCTGCTTGAGAACGCTTGGATCTTTGACGGACTTAATGGCATTCACTTCTGCATGCGAACTTCCGTAAGGTCCTGTATAGCCTTCTGCTATAATCTGGTCATCTACCACAATCACACAGCCCACCATCGGATTGGGAGCCGTAGAGCCCAAGCCTTTTTTGGCAATTTCAATACAACGTGCTATGTAATGTTCGTGGGTGATTATAATTTAATTTTAATAGTTTCTGTTTTATTAATAGGATATGTGTACGTAAAACTTAGGGCCTTAAATTGAATAACTCCTTCATATTTAACTTTTAAAGTGCGATTCAAAACACTGTTGAGAAGCCCACCTAACAACCCATTTGGATCCTTGTTTAAAAGGTCTTTTGTGTTGACTTCAATTTGAAGTGGCACCCTAAAATCATCTTTTGCAGGGACTTTAAATTCTTCTGCACGAACGACTCCCATTAAAATATCATTTACAAACACAGTGACACCTTCGGTGTTCAGTCGGCCACCGACCGCATTTGGATTGTTAAAAAGGGCATCCGCGCTCAACGTCAGTGTTTTGGAATTAGCCTCCACAAGTTGAATACCGTCTATTTTGATAAATACAGGTTTCTGCTTGATGGCGCAACTCGTTGTCAAAAAGATTAAGGCGAGGATCGTAAATTTTTTCATTATTTTTTTGGGTTTTATATGTATCTTCGAACAACAAAAATAAGATTTATTAATCGGTATCCATAACATGCGTATTAGAGAAATTCAATTTAACGATAATTCACAAATCGAATCTGTCATTAAATCCATATTTAGAGAGCTTCAACTCCCTTTGACAGGGACTGTTTACGAAGATGTTGAAACCACGCAAATGTTTGAATCCTATCAAGAAGAAAAGGCCGTTTATTTTGTGGTGGAGGATGAAGGCGAAGTGAAGGGCGGTTCTGGGATTAAAGTCTTAGACCCTAAAGATGCATCCATTTGTGAACTTCAAAAAATGTATCTTTCTCACGAAATACGAGGGAAAGGATACAGCAAACAACTTTTAGATATTTGTTTGGATGCTGCCAAATCGATGGGGTACAAGCAGTGCTATTTAGAAACGCTCACGGAACTTAAAACAGCTCAGAAATTATATAAACAATACGGATTTGAATATTTAGAGACTTCAATGGGAAATACTGGACACAGCTCTTGCGGTGTTCGAATGATAAAAACCTTATAATGCAATTAAAATCACTTCACAATTTTTTTCAAAATGGACTCTTAGGCTATTATCCTAAAGATGAAATAGGTGCGTTTTTTCACAGAGTTTGCGAACATTATTTAGGGTTCAAACGCATTGATGTGAGCCTAAAATCAGAAACCCTCATTACTCCCGAAACGTTTGAATATTTTGAAACCATCATCAGTCGTTTGTTAACCTATGAGCCCATTCAGTATATTTTAGGAACCACCTCCTTTTTTGGATTGGAATTTAAAGTCGATGCCAATGTATTGATCCCACGCCCTGAAACTGAAGAGTTAGTCGCTTGGATTTTGAAGCAAGCAGATCCCAACAAACCCCTTAAAATTTTAGACATAGGCACTGGCTCTGGCTGCATTGCTGTGAGTTTGGCTAAGCACTTGTCCAATGCAGAAGTCTATGCCTTGGATGTGAGTTCTGCCGCTTTGGAAATGGCTCAGTACAATGCCCAACAAAATGGGGTACAATTGAAGTGTATCGAAGCGAATGTTTTGGAATGGACAAACACTGAATTATCGTTTGATATCGTCGTGTCCAATCCGCCTTATGTCCGTGAGAGTGAAAAAGAACACATGGCACCCAATGTATTGGAGCACGAGCCGCATTTGGCTCTCTTTGTTGAGAACAACCATCCGTTGGTGTTTTATCAGGTCATAGTCGCGTTGAGTCAACAGATCCTTAAAAAAGACGGCTTGCTCTATTTTGAAATCAACGAATATTTAGGAGCTGAAACAAAAGCACTTTGTTCCTCAGATGATTTTGAAGACGTTCAATTAAAAGCGGATGTTTTTGCTAAAAATAGAATGATGCGCGCTACCAAGCGTTGATTTTTTGTTCACTAAATTGCTGATAAATTCTCCGTATTTCCCTTTTAGATACCGCTCATTTTTATATCTTGTAGAGCTAAATATTAAGACCGATTATTTTTTTTGATGGATATTAAAGAACAGATTTTACAACTTCGAGAAGCGCTAAGTCAGCATAATTACAACTATTATGTTTTGGATGAACCGTCCATTTCTGACTTTGAGTTTGACACCAAGTTGAAACAACTCCAAGACTTAGAAGCAGCATATCCACAGTATTATGATGCCAGTTCGCCAACACTCAGAGTCGGTGGTGCTGTCACTAAAAATTTTGAAACTATTGTGCATGCACAGCGTATGTACTCTTTAGACAATTCCTATTCCAAAGAAGATTTAATGGATTGGGAAACCCGTTTGCGAAAAATGGTCGATGGTGCCATTCAATATACTTGTGAGTTGAAATACGATGGAGCGTCTATAAGTCTGACCTATGAAAACGGGTTGCTTGTTCAGGCGTTGACACGGGGCGATGGTACGCAAGGGGATAATGTCACGGCAAACATCAAAACCATTAAATCCGTCCCCTTAAAATTACGAGGCGACTATCCAGATAAATTTGAAATTCGAGGTGAAATAGTTCTTCCTTTTGAAGGTTTTAATGCCATGAATGCCGAGCGCATCGCAGCAGGGGAGGAGCCCTATAAAAATCCACGGAACACCGCTTCTGGAAGTTTAAAATTACAAGACAGTGCCGAGGTTGCCAAACGTCCTTTGGAGTGTTTGTTGTACAGCATTGTGGGTGAAAATACCGATTTAAAAACCCAGTTTGAAAACCTTAAAAAAGCACGTTCTTGGGGGTTTAAAGTCCCCACCATTGCGAAGCTTACCGACTCCATTGATGGGGTGTTAGAATTTGTCAACTATTGGGACACCCACCGCCACGAATTGCCTTACGAAACGGATGGCGTTGTGGTGAAAGTAAACAGTTTATTTCAACAAGCCGAGTTGGGCTATACTGCCAAAGCCCCCCGTTGGGCGATGGCATATAAATTTAAAGCAGAGCAGGTTTCTACACGCCTCGAACACATTTCGTATCAGGTAGGAAGAACCGGAGCGATTACGCCGGTGGCAAACCTTCAGCCTGTAGAATTGGCAGGAACGATCGTCAAACGTGCTTCGCTCCACAATGCCGATCAAATAGAAAAACTGGACGTCCGTGTGGGCGACTGGGTCTATGTCGAAAAAGGGGGCGAAATCATTCCTAAAATTATGGGGGTCGATTTGGACCGTCGTGCATCAGACACACCAAAAACGGTTTACCTCACCGCCTGTCCAGAATGTGAAACACCACTCGTTCGAAAAGAAGGGGAGGCGCATCATTATTGTCCGAACGACAAGGGCTGTTCCCCTCAAATTATTGGACGCATACAACATTATATTTCACGGAAAGCCTTGGACATCGAAGGCTTGGGCGGCGAAACCGTGGCCTTATTAGTCAATGAAGGACTGATCCTTGATTATGCCGATTTATACGAGCTGACAACGGATCAAATTATCCATCTCGACCGCATGGCAGAGAAAAGTGCCGACAACCTAGTCAACGGCGTTCAAGCGTCTAAAGACATCCCTTTTGAACGCGTCTTGTTTGGACTGGGCATTCGTTATGTAGGAGAAACGGTGGCGAAAAAATTAGCCAAACATTATAAATCCATAGAAGCTTTGTCCAAAGCCACCTTGGAAGATTTAGAAACGGTGGACGAAATTGGCATTCGAATCGCCGAAAGTGTGGTGGACTTTTTCAGTAAGGAAGCGAATGTTCAAATGGTGTCCCGTTTGATTTTATACGGTCTCCAACTACAACTGTCAGAAGAAGCGTTGTCCAATCAAACCACGCAGTTAGAAGGATTGCGTTTTGTGGTTTCTGGCGTGTTTGAAACGGTCTCTCGTGACGAGCTCAAAGCCCTCATCGATTCCAATGGCGGAAAGGTGGTAAGTTCTATTTCAGCCAAAACCTCCTATGTGGTAGCAGGTGCCAATATGGGGCCCAGCAAACGCACCAAAGCCGAAACTCTCAAAGTGCCTATTATTTCTGAACCCGAGTTTTTGGAGATGTTGAGGTAGAGGGAGTGGTCACAGCAGTTGCGCTAAGTTTGACTACGTCGAATTTTCGATTTTTATTGTAGCTTCATTTATATAATTCCTCTTATATTTTGATTGTAATCCATTCTTATCTTTTTATTTCCTTCGAAGTCAGGAGACTTCGAAGAGCGGGTTGTTGCGGTTAGTTTGTTTCCATTAAACCACTTTCGAGCTTTAACTTTGTTAATTTTATAAATATTATCATTTTGATAAGTCCATTTCTCTTGCCCAAAAGTTAACATTGAAATGAATAAAAATATGATTGATAAGATTGTTTTCATTTTGTTGTTTTTCTAATTTCACCTAATGACTTTGACTAAGCTTAGTTGCGCTAACTAGGGAGGCTTTGCGCAGCAGGTTAACTCTCATCACTATAATAAATTTTATAATATTTTCTACCATCTTTTTCTACTCCTTGTTCTATTAGTTCTTTATTTCCGTGAATGTATATGTGGAAATTCTTGTCAAGCTTTAACACTTTTTTAAAAGCCCTAACTTGTTTTTTGACTGCTTGTGAAGATATGTCAAAACTTTCTGAAAGCTCTATTTCATTACTGTCTCTATATGAATTATCAAAACTTCTAAAAGATTCGATTAACTCCTCAGTTTGAAAAACGGATTTTTCAAACTCTTTTTTTTCAAATTTATCGTTAGTTTTGAAATAATCTACAGAGCGATTTAATAAATCAATTTGGTCAGTTTTATTTACTTCAAATTCTTCTGTTAATTGCTCTGTCACAAATTGTTTCGCTATTCCTAGAAATTGATTTGTAAGATGGTATCCAGTCTTAGTAGGTTGAATATTTAGAAAAAAATATTTCCAGTATTGAGCTTCACTTGATTTATTAGATTTGTCAATAACATAAACCTTATATCCTTTTTCTTTTCCTATATTCAAGATTAGACATCCTTTGTCAAGTTTTTCAATATTGATACCATCATCATAATTTAAAGCAAATTCATTTGACTTTTTATTTAATTTTAAAAATTGTTGTCTATTTTCAGACTTGAAAACACCAAAACCATTTACCAATATATTATCAACTTTAATATTATTAAAAGTTGAGACGAATAAATCTCCAGCCTTAATTTGTGGGTGTAGCGATACTTCGTATAAATGTTGAGCGATACTTTTACTTATTTCTATGAAGTTACCCTCGTTTGAAAACACATCACTTGTAAGTTGATATAACGGGTTCAAGTTAAAATTTCCATCAGAAAAAATAAATGAATAAAACTCTTCCATATTGGAGAATGGGAATAAAAAGTATTTAATCAATAGTTCCCTCAATCTTGGGTCATTTGTATCAAGTAATAAATTTGAGATAATAATACCTTCTTTATTGGTTTTATTTCCAATTTGATGGGCAATCACGTTGCCTATGTTGCAATTAGTAAAATCTAACATATCTTATAGTTCATTTCCCCAGAGGGTTTTAATTTGTTCAATATCTTCGCTATCAAAATCGCTGTCCCAATTATCTTCTATTGTAAAAGTATTGTTTTGGAGCATATACCAAATAATGAAAATTTCAGGTTGAGTCAGGAATAGTATTTTGTGGTATCGACCTCTATTTTCTTCATAAATTCTTTGAATCTTTTGCTCGTTATTTATAATAAAATTATTAATATCATTGATTAACTCTTGTCGTTCACTTTCTGTTTCAAAGTAATTGAGTATGGTGTTTATATCCTTTAATGATATTTCCCTGTCGTAATCAAATTTTGCGTATTTATAAAATTTACCTTCTAATTTTTTTAGTAATGCATAAGTTGGGTTACTTTGATGTTGTTTCTTTAATACTTCATTAACACTGGAAAATTCATCATCTGCAAGCTCATATAATGAAAGTAGGCGATATACTTTTCTTTTTAATTTAATGGGGAGTTCTGATTCCTGCTTATAAGAAAGTGAATGGGCAGCGTTTGACCATGCGTGTTGATTAAGTGTCCTTACCTGAATTTCAAAAATGTAATCATTAAGTTCTGTAAACTGTTCAAACTCTTTTGTTATGCAATTTATTTTGGCATCATAATGATTAGAAATATAGCCAAGTTTATTAAAATCTAAATTGTCTAGTTTATATTCTGCATTTACAATGACAAAGTTTTCTTTAAGGAATTCATCAATAATATCCATTTCTTCTTGAAATGTGCAAATTATACGAATTCCTAATTTATCCTTTAAGTCTTGATAAGAGTATTCTTTCTGAACTTTCTTTTTCTTTATCTTTTTTATTATGCTTAATAGCTCCTTGGTTCTATAATGAATCTCTGGTAATATTTCGTAATCTGTAATAATATCTTTAATAAATGAACTAACGATTGCTCCTAATCTTTCATAATTAGGCTGTTCCTCATCCCATAATTCAGCTATATTCTGAACATTAGTCATTAACAAATGCTTTTTACTTTAGAAACAATTTCTGCTTTTGTATTCCCATCTTCTTGACTTTCCAGTTTTACATTTTTATCAAATGTTCCTTTTTTACCAACAATGGCGATGTCATTTGCAAAAGTTATGGTTATTGTTTTTATTTTGTATAAAATCATTAGCCTTGGGAAACTCTGACATTCTAAAGTTTTTGTTCTTTAGATATTTATTATAGTTGTTTTTATCAGTACTTTCCATGTAATCATCTGCAAACTCCTTTGCACTAATTCTTTGTGAGTTTTTCTGCAAATACGAATTAATGTCTTGTCTATATTTAGCTTGTTTTATTGGATCCTCAATTGTCTTTATAAAAGTAGTTGTGTAGTTGTAAAATTTCTTTGTTGTAAATCTTGGGTCTTCAAGAGGAATACATCCCAAAAATCTTTCAATAAACCAAGTTGTAACTTCTTTTTTTGTTTTTGGATCTATTTGCAAATCAGCTGTACTGCCATCATATTTTATCTTAAGTTCAGACTTGTTTATAAATAAGCCTACTTTATATATTTTTGTTTTCTTTGTAAGCATTAAATCTTGCACATCCTTAATATTAAAAGATTTAGTCACAGGGTCTAATACTAATTGTGCTCCTTCATCTCTTTCAAGTTTGATAATAATGCAAGTTTTGTTATCATTTATTTTTCCAAAGATTATTACCAAAATTCCTGATGCATTTTGTCCGTTTTGTACTTCAAATAAATATTTGGTTATTAATTTTGACTGCTCAATTAAATCAGTACCACCCGAATTAATTATTTGATTGATATAGATGGAAACAGGAGATTCATTTTTAGGATTATAACAAACACGTAATTCTTTATTACTTTGCAAAGAGCTGATGATTTTATCCTTAAAAAACACTCTTAAAGCATCAGGAAGAGAACTTTCTTGTTCACTATATTGCGGTTTAATAGAAAAGTCACTTTTTCGATGTTTAGGTATGCTATGTACGATGATATTTTCAATCGTTATAGTGCTTGTGTCAAGTTTAATAGCCATATCAATAGTTTTAATTATTATTTAATTTTCATTGGAATGGTTTCAATGGTTGTATGTTCGTTTTTCCTCTGCAGCTAACTAGTTTATACAACATTAATGTGGTAATTGTTTTTTTATAAGTGTTATAATACATCCCAAATCGGCGTGTATTGTACCACTCATTCCTCTAAAATTTATATAAAAAACTCCCTCCATTTGGTTAAATTCATTTTGAAGATTTAGACTGGGGTCAAAATCAAAAATTGAAATTAAAATATTTTATTTAATATCCAAAAAATATCGCACTTTATTTTTATAAATAGCTGATAGTGTTTATCTTAAATAGCCAAACATTAAACAAGACTGTATTATATTACAATTAAATAATTATTTTTTATCGAATTGTGAAATTTGGCTCGTCTTACAAAACCCGTTTTTTAGCAAGAAATTAGTAAAACTTAAAGATATAGTTGATATTTTTGTGCCATGATGGAAGAACAGGTCATTCTTGTGAATGCACAGGACGAACAAATAGGCACCATGCCAAAAATGGAAGCCCATGAAAAAGCGGTATTGCACCGTGCGTTTTCGGTGTTTATATTTAATGCCAAAAACGAATTGATGTTGCAACAACGTGCGGCTCATAAATACCATTCGCCGCTGTTGTGGACCAATACTTGCTGTTCCCACCAACGGGTAGGAGAATCCAATTTGGAAGCCGGCACACGCCGTTTGCAAGAAGAAATGGGTTTTGTGACGCCTCTCAAAGAAACCACTTGGTTTATTTACAAAGCGCCTTTTGACAACGGACTTACCGAACACGAATTGGACCACATTATGGTGGGCAATTACGAAGCGGCTCCCGTCATCAATACGGAAGAAGTGGAAGCCTGGAAATGGATGCCTTTAGAAGCCGTCAAAGCCGATATCAAAGAGCAGCCAGCGCTGTACACCGAATGGTTTAAAATCATATTTGAAAAATTTTACGAACATATAAATACCACCAATGAAAGTCACCATAAGTAGAAAAGCGCATTTTAATGCCGCCCATAGATTGTACCGCCCCGATTGGAGTTTTGAGAAAAACGATGCCATTTTTGGGAAATGCAACAACCCTAATTTTCACGGGCACAATTACGACCTTACGGTCAGTGTGACGGGAGAGATCGATCCAGAAACAGGGTATGTGATGGACGTTAAAATCCTGAAAGACTTTATCAAATCCGAAGTGGAAGATGCCTTTGATCACAAGAATTTAAACTTGGACGTGCCAGAATTTAAAGATTTAAACCCGACTGCCGAAAACATTGTGGTGGTCATTTACGATAAGCTAAAAGCCGTCCTCGAATCCAATTTAGGCTTGGAAGTGACGCTTTATGAAACGCCTCGTAATTTTGTAACCTACTCTGGAAACTAAGCTTATGAATGCCCTTTATCCCTTAAAATTCCAACCCATCCTCAAAAATAAAATTTGGGGCGGTCAAAAACTACAACAGCTTTTAAACAAACCCACCACGGCTACGGACGCCGGCGAAAGTTGGGAAATCAGTGACGTGGAAGGCGATACCTCTGTGGTGGCAAATGGCCCCTTAAAAGGCACATCGCTCAAAACCCTTTTGGAGACTTATACGTCTGACTTGTTAGGCGAGAAGAACTTTCGTCAGTTTGGGAAAAAATTCCCGCTGCTTATTAAGTTTATTGACGCGAAAGAAGATTTGTCGGTGCAGTTGCATCCCAACGATCAACTTGCCAAAGAACGCCACAATAGTTTTGGGAAAACCGAAATGTGGTATGTGCTTCAAGCCGATACGGATTCCAACCTCATTGTTGGATTTAATCAGGAGATGACACAAGACTTGTATCTCAAACACCTGGAAGATAAAACACTTCAAAGCATTTTAAATTTTGATGCCGTCCAAGCAGGCGACACCTATTTCATCGAAGTAGGGCGTATTCATGCGATAGGAGCAGGCGTGCTTTTGGCAGAAATTCAACAGACCAGTGACATTACCTACCGTGTGTATGACTGGGACCGTGTGGATGCGGAAGGCAATGAACGCGAGTTGCACAATGACATTGCGCTGGAAGCTTTTGACTTTGAGATGCCGGATAATTACAGAGTGAAGTATTCTCTAGACTCCAATAGTTCTACCGAA
>Ga0115005_10003990_pt1 | contig 11793 bp, 9 predicted proteins | sample ArcOceMetagenome_FD_87163 | JGI IMG/M metagenome (GOLD analysis project Ga0115005, IMG submission 87163) | Marine eukaryotic phytoplankton communities from Arctic Ocean - Arctic Ocean - Greenland ARC118M Metagenome | ecosystem: Environmental > Aquatic > Marine > Oceanic | place: Arctic Ocean...
AAAACTTGGTTAGTAACTGGCGTAGCGGGCTTCATTGGCTCAAACCTTCTAGAACACTTACTAAAGCTAAACCAAATCGTAGTAGGCTTAGACAACTTTACAACTGGCCATCAACATAATTTAGATGAAGTACAAGGTGAAGTCAGCCAAGAACAATGGTCTCGTTTTAACTTCATTAAAGGCGATATACGAAATACTGCTGATTGCTCACAAGCTGTCTCAGGCGTTGATTATGTATTACATCAAGCCGCATTAGGTTCTGTTCCGCGTTCAATAAATGATCCTGCTACAACGAATGATGTAAACATATCAGGTTTCCTGAATATGTTAATTGCTGCACGCGACGAACAAGTAAAAAGCTTTACATACGCAGCATCAAGTTCAACTTATGGTGACCATCCTGCTTTACCAAAAGTAGAAGAAAATATCGGTAATCCATTATCCCCTTATGCGGTAACTAAATACGTCAATGAGTTATATGCTGATGTGTTTAATCGCACTTATAACTTCAAAACCATTGGTTTAAGATACTTTAATGTATTTGGCAAACGTCAAGACCCAAATGGTGCATACGCTGCAGTAATTCCTAAATGGACCGCTGACATGATCAATAACGAAGAAGTATTCATTAATGGTGATGGTGAAACCAGTCGTGATTTTTGTTTTATTGAGAATACAGTGCAGATGAATATTTTAGCAGCAACGGCAAACGAACAAGCTAAAACTGAAGTATATAATGTAGCTGTAGGTGACAGAACAACTCTAAATGATTTATATAAGAGCATTCAAACCTCTTTAGTAAACAATAATGTTAAAACTAGTAGGCCACCTTCATACAGAGATTTTAGAGTCGGAGATGTACGTCATTCTCAAGCTGATATTACCAAAGCTAGAACCAAATTAGGTTATGAACCTGAGTTTAAAATTCAAGATGGAATTGATATAGCAATGCCTTGGTATATTAAATTTAATAAAAAAACTAAAAATATAATTGGCAAATGAAAAAGTTTTTACGAATGCATAAGCTTAATGTGACCATATGCGCAGAATGAATAATTCAGATATTAAAATGAATTTAGACCCTTTAATTTATTTTATTAGTAATATTATGGTAGCCATCATTCCTTTGATTATGTTACCTATATTGACGAGAGTTTTGTCAGTTGAAGAGTTTGGACAGGTGGCATTATTCACCACCTTCAACAGTGTTTTTGTGTCTTTATTTGGTTTTGGCTTTATACATAGCCTTACTCAAAAATACTTTGCTCATGGTCATAGTGAAGAAGAGTACAGGTGTGTTATAAGTGCTGGTATTGTCGTTTTCTTAGCTAATTTTATAGTAGTACTTTGTTTAGGATCTTGTTATTTATATTTAGCAACCGACTACGATGAAAGTTTTTGGGTGATTTTTTATACGTCTTGTATAACAGCGTTTGTTACAAATGTGATAAATATTCGCTTAAATCAGTGGCAAATTAGACGGTATGCTTTCAGGTATGGGGTTTTACAAGTATTTTTAAGTTTGTTGAATTTAACGTTAACTATCGTTTTTGTCATTATATTTCTTTGGGGAGCCAAAGGCAGAATGATTTCAATAATGGGGGCCGCAATAATAATTGCTTTTATTTCTATTATTTATTTGAGAAAAGACAAGTTACTTACATTTAGAGTATCACTGGTTCGTGTTAAAGAAGTTTATAAATATGGTTTTCCTTTATTACCTCATTTTTTAGCTATTTTCTTGATTTCTGCTGCTGATAAGTTTGTTATAAATTCTAAATTAGGAATACAGGAACTAGGGATTTATGCTGTTTCTTTTCAATTAGCTTCCTGTTTATTATTATTTTATGATTCAGCAAATAAATATTTATTACCCAAATTGTACTCAGAGCTTAGTCAGAATCGTAATAGAAGTATGGTTAGGGACTTATATATATATTTTATGATGATTTTTTTTGTTTCTATTGTAGTAATAACTATAGGACCCAATCTTATATTGTTGTTAACTAGTGCTACATACCTAAAAGGTATTGATGTATTTTCGATTTTAGTAGTCGTACATGCCTTAGGTGCAATGGAACAAGTGTTTTTGAATATCATACTTTATAATAAATTAACTAAATATGTCTCTGCTATAACTATCATTTCTGGTGTGTTTAACTTGATAGGTTTAATTGTTTTGACAGATTCCTATGGGATAACTGGTGCAGCTTTTGCTTTATTAATTACGCAAATTATAAAACTTACTTTAACTTTTTTTATTGCTAATAAATTTACCCCCTTACCATGGTTTTCTATTTTTAAAAATTAACTCATTATCGAGAAAAATTATATTTTCTGTAATAATTCCGCTTTACAACAAAAAAAAATTTATAGAACGCTGTATTAATTCTGTATTAAGTCAATCTTTTAATAAGTATGAAATTATAGTTATAGATGACTGTTCTACAGATGGAAGTTCAGAGATAGTAGAAAGATTATTTCCTCAAATACAACTTGTTAGAAAGAAAAACGGTGGTGTATCATCGGCTAGAAACTTGGGCATAGAGCACTCAAAGGAAAAGTTTGTGGCTTTTTTAGATGCTGATGATTATTGGACTGAAAATTATTTGAAAAATTTATACAATATAATTGAAAATTATTCTGATATAAAAATAATAGGTACATCTTATTCATCTAATGAAAATAATCTAGAGCATAATGAAATTAATAGCGGTGTGAGACTTTTGAATGATTATTTTTCGGAGGCTATATACAATACTTTATTTTTTACATCCGCAGTTGTTATTAAAAAAGATTTCTTTAAAAGTAATTTAGCTTTTGATATAAATATTAAAAGGGGGGAAGATTTGGATGTCTGGTTTCGAGCTATATTGTCGGGTGGTAAGGCTGTATATGTCAATGCTCCTCTAGTCTTTTATTCTAAAGAAGATGAAACCTCTTTAACTAACACTACGGTAACAATATCAGAAAGTTTGGTATCGAAACTATCAAGCAAACAATACATTTATTTAGCTAAAAATAATCCATCGTTCTCAATGTTTAGAGATAACCTTATTTATAATTCTGTATATCTATATATATATGATGCGAATAATAAGGTTATAGCTAATAAAGTCTTTTCTAGTATTAAGGAAAGGAACTTTATATTAGATACTCTATATTCTTTACCTGATTTTCTTTGGTTGTTTTTGTTAAAACAGCCATTATTTATTAAAATTATAAGAAAATTAATCCCACACATATTCAAGCACTAGCCTATTAGTTAATTTAGAGATTTTATGATATCTATAGCAATGGCTACTTTTAATGGTAGCTTTCATATTTTAGAGCAATTAGAAAGTTTTAATAGACAATCTATTCAACCTGATGAACTCATAGTGTTTGATGATGGTTCGACTGATAATACAGTTGAAATAATAAAAGAGTTTAGTAATAGCTCGACATTTTTGATTAGAATATATGTAAATGATTTAACTCTTGGCTATTCTCAAAATTTTTCGAAAGCGTTATCAAAGTGCCAAGGTGACTTTATTTTTTTAAGTGATCAAGATGATGTTTGGTTAGATAATAAAATTGAAACAGTATTAAATAAATTTGAGAGTTCAGAACATATACATTTACTTATACACGATCTAGATTTTTGCGACACTAACTTGAAGTTACTTGGCCAGACTAAAATAGAACGAATCTCAAAGGTAGCAGATCCCATGTTACGTTATGTTACAGGCATGGCGACAGTCGTTCGTAAAGACTTTTTAAAAATGTGTTTACCTATTCTTAAAAGGGAAAGTCACGATATATGGTTACATAAATGTGCTTTAGCTTTAAATGTTAAGGGGATAATTTATGAATCCCTATCATTGTATAGAAGACATGACAGTAATGTAACTTTAGCGGATCCTCTTAACTCTATTACTAATATAGATGCGAAAAATCTTATTGTTAATAATAAATTTCGTGATAATACTAAAGAATCACTGATGGAGTCGATATATTTTATTGAAGGATTTCATAATTGGTTGATTAATAGTAGTGGTAAAGCGGAGTTCTTGGGATTTACAGATATAAATTATTTTTCAAAAGAGTTGGATAATATAAGTGCTAGATTAAATTTTATGAAAATGCGTGTTGATATTATTTCAGTGCCTCGTGTTTATCGAATAGCTAAAATTTTTAATTTTTATAAGCTTGGTGGATATTCGATTTTTAGTGGTTATAAAAGCTTATTGAAAGATATTCTAAATAAGTATGAGTGATAATATTATGGGTAATTCAAATTCCTTAGTAAAACGAAGGAAGTTCATTAATCAGTCTGGTGATGTATCTCGTTCTATTTTTAATGTAAGTAGAGAAGCAAGGATATGTAAAGACTCTCTAAATGCGTACCTTTCATTAGGTTACGTGCCTGGTGAAAACACCATCTTTGAAGGGGTTAAGTGTATAGGTTCATTTTTCAATTCCGATGTTAACTCATTAGAAGAATTATTTGTTGGAATTAAGGACTTTACACATGACAAAAACTCTCTGAAAGATTTAATTATTTCTTCTGTAGAAAAGACCTTTAGTTCTGGAAACGAAAATATTGTTCCTTTAAGTGGAGGGATGGATTCAAGGATTATTCTTGCCGCGTTATGTGAACTAACAGAAGCACAAAACATTCACACCTACACCTTCGGGGTGCCTGGCAGTTTGGATTTCGATATAGCTAATTCTTTAGCTAAAAATATAAAAACAAAGCATCAAAACTTTTCTGCAGGGCAAACAGAATATTCAATTGATGGCTTAATTAGAGCTGCGATAGCAACAGATGGAAATACTGAAGTATTTCATCCTTTAGTATTAAATCGAGTTGCAGATTTTTATGGGCCAGAAGTGGACTATTGGAGCGGGTTTGCCGGAGATGTTGTCGGTGGTGGTTTTGGTGCGAAATTAGAAGGGGGGGATGCAAAGCTTGCTCTATTAAGTTATGAAAATAGAGGAATTCATTATAGTGACGGCTTAAACCATAATTTTCTTGATATCATTGGTGATGGGGAAGGTCTAAAAGGCTATGTAGGTGATGTAGAAGCTTGTTTTTGGGCGAATCATATGGAGAGATATACAGAGCATCATTTATTTAGAAACGATATGAATATTCATGCACCTATGATTAGTCCTGAGTTTTTAAAATTTTTCTTTACTTTAAATAGAACTAAACGTGAAAACAAATCTTTTTTTAATACTTCATTTACTGAAATTTTCCCAGATGTTTTTGTATTCCCAACAGTAGATTATGGCTATAAATATTCAAGAAAAAACTATTTTTATCAACTATTATTTACAACAAACTATTATTCAAGAGCTATAGGTTGGCGTCTTTTTCCATCTATAATTACTCATCCATCTTCGGCTTACATTGATCTTAAAAATGGGATTAACAATAGAGCCGATATTCGATCTTGTGTTGATATTTTACTTGCTGATTTGATGAACCGAAATATTGTTGATAATGATAGAGTTAAAATGTTTCTGACAAAACACAGAGAAAACAATGGAAATTATACTAAAGATTTAATTAATTTAGCCTCTTTAGAGGTTATTTTGAAGGCCTCTAATAGGTGATTTATTTTAATTTTAAGTACATCGTTTTTTATAAAACAAATAAATAGGCATTCGTGTTGAAAATTTTACATTTAGTAACTTCCCTCGATTTTGGTGGTCTCGAAAGGCGTATTGAAATACTAAGTAAATATCCGTCAAAAAATAATGAACTTTATTTTGTTGCCTTAGGTGGTGGTGGTGAAACACATAAAACATTATTAAAAAATAAAAGCGATGTTACACTTTTAGAATGTAAACCAACTATATTCACTTTAAAAACGTTTCTAACCCTGTTGAATTTATTAAGAAAAGTTAAGCCTGATATCGTTCATTGTCATGGTTGTGAAGCAAATTTTTATGGTGTTTTTGTATCTAAAATTTTGCGTGTTAAATTGATAGTCGCTGAAGAAATAGGCATACCATCGCTATCAGTAACAGCTAGGTTTATTTTTAGGTTAGTGTATAAAATTTCAGATAAAGTTATTTGTATGTCACCCGCTGTGTTGGGATTTCTTTCGTCTGAAATAGTTGTAGATAAAAAAAATCTAACCACTGTATATAACCCTGTGTTAATGAAATCCGGGAGTGACGTTACTGATCGAACGTTATCGAAGGCACTTTGTTTTGTCTATTTAGGTAGGCTTGAAGAAGTTAAAAACCCCCTAGGCCTATTAGCTGCATTTAATCAGTTCATCAATGAAGGTTATGAAGCAGAATTAACAATTATTGGGGATGGCTCTCAAAAGAATGAATTAATAAGCTATATAACCGAAAATGAGCTAAATTCACATGTTCATTTTCTTGGTTTTGTAAGTTTACCATTAGATGAATTAATAAAACATGATGTCATTATTCAGCCATCACATACCGAGGGGTTTAGTTTGGCTTTAGCTGAAGCTATGAGTTGTTGCTTACCTGCGTTATGTACACCAAGTGGAAGTGCAAATGTTCTTATTAAAGACGGTGTTAATGGTTGGTTAATGAAGTCGAGCGATGTTAGTTCTATATATGATGGTCTTGTCATCGCTTTCAACAATAAAGATAACCTAAATGAACTTGGTCGAAAAGCTAGAGAAACAGTAATTAATAAGCATAGTGCAAAACAATATGCTGAAAAATTAGATTTTTTTTATGATTCGCTTTTAGGGTTTAAACCATGAAAAATATTCTTTTTGTAACTTGGGATGGACCTCAAACCAATTACCTTGAAAGCTTGTTTATTCCTATTTTTAGTCGTTTGAATAAGTTGGGTTATCAGTTTTCAATCTTACAGTTCTCCTGGGCTAGTAAAGAACAAATTAAGTATAATAATGAAATCTGTGAAAGAGCAGGTATTACTTATCGGCATATTACTGTTTGGCGTAAGCCTTCGGTTGCTATTGGCTCAATGCTTTCAGCATTGAAAGGAAGTATAGATATAAAACGCGCAGTAAAAGATTGGAATATTGATGTATTAATACCAAGAAGTATGCTTCCTGCGCTTGCTACACTTATAGCTAAAAAGTCGTTTACAGATGTCAAACTTGTATTTGACGCTGATGGTTTACCACTAGATGAACGAGTCGATTTCGGAAATGCAAACCCTACAAGCTTGATTCATCGCTTTTTAAGGGATGTTGAAAACCAAGCTGTTATTAGAAGTGAACATGTCATAACTCGTTCTCAAATAGCTAACAATATTCTGCAAAATAGAGCAGGGGCGGGCACCGAATTAAATAAGTTTAGTGTGGTTACTAATGGCCGTAATACTGAGTTATTTAAACTTTATAATAGTGACAATAGGTTGCAAGTTAGAAACGAACTTGCAGTAGACACTGATGCTCCAATATTAGTTTATGCGGGATCGTTAGGTCCACAATATTGTATAAAGCAAATGTTAATGTTGTTTTCAGAAGTAAAAATGAATTTTCCTAATTCAAAGTTGCTTATCTTAAGTGGCGATTTTAGCTCGTTTTATAAAAATACAACCGGCTACGAGCACTTATTGGATGATGTTATTACTAAGTCACTTCGTTCAGATGAAGTAGGTAAGTATCTTAGTGCATGCGATTTAGGTTTAGCGATTAGGCAGCCTAGTTTTTCAATGCAAGCTGTTGCTCCTATAAAGTTAGGTGAATACTTGCTTTGTGGCTTACCTGTTGTTGCAACAAAAGGTATTGGTGATACGCAAATGGTAGAGCCTTCTATCGGCTATCTATTACCGGAAAATGATAACGATAATATAAAATTTTCTGCCAAATGGTTTATTAAGAATTTCATGGATAAATCATTTGATAAAGAAGTAATTAATAACGTTGGTATGTCTCACTTTTCTGTTGAATCAAGCGTTCAACGTTATCATCAAGTTTTAAAGTCCTTATAATGACAAAAATATTACTCTTATCAAAATATTCGCGCTTAGGCGCGAGTAGTCGATTACGTACTCAGCAATATATACCTTACCTTGCCGAATCTAATATCGATGTAACGGTTGCCCCGCTTTTTAATGATGCATATTTAGACACTATTTATAGGAATAAAAAATTATCAAAGTTTTCTTTGATTAAAATGCTGCTTTCAAGAATTGCTATTTTATTTAAAGCTAAAAAATATGATTTCTTATGGATAGAAAAAGAATTACTCCCTTATTTTCCTGCGTTTTTTGAATTACTACTCAAAATGCTTGGTATAAAATATGTGGTTGATTATGATGACGCCATTTTTCATAATTACGACTTATCATCTAATAAATTAATAAAGTCATGCTTGTCTAATAAAATAGATAAAGTAATGAAATATTCAGACGTTGTAATTGTAGGTAATCAATATTTAGGGGATAGGGCAAAAAAAGCGGGGGCTAAAAATGTCAGGATCATCCCTACAGTTATCGATATCTCACGTTACCCTGCTGAGAATCTAACAGAAAAAAACAAATTTACCATAGGGTGGATCGGTTCCCCTTCTACTCAAAAATATATAGTTGATTTATACGAAACTCTGGTTAAATTAAATAATGAAATAGAATTTACACTCTTGCTTGTTGGTGCCACGAAAGACATTATTGAAAAACTCCCCGGTTTAGATGTCCAGCTATTTGATTGGCAAGAGTCTTTAGAAGTTATTTACATCAACAAAATGGATATCGGCATTATGCCTCTTGTTAATGGTCCATGGGAATTTGGCAAGTGTGGATATAAGCTTATTCAATATATGGCATGTAGCAAAGCAGTGGTTGCTTCACCTGTAGGCGTAAATATTGATATTGTTGCTAATAATCAATGTGGTTTATTAGCAAAAGATGAGCAAGAGTGGTTTGACCATTTGCTTGAGTTAGCTAAAAATCAACCACTACGCGTTAAGTATGCCGAAAATGGAAGAAAGGCAGTTGAAACAACTTACTGTGTACAGCAGCAACTACCTAATTTACTTGCATCTTTTAACTTAGCCTTAACGTGATATTTGTAAATGTATAATGTAGAGCTGTTTTCAAATACCTGGCATGTTTTATCTGCAATATTGATATTTTTATCTGGATTAATTTTAGCCCTCCCGTTATCTCGTTATTTTAATATTGGCACAAAAATGACCTTAGGGTTGTATTTATATCATTCTCTGTTTTGTATGGTGTATCTATTTTATGTCATTAATTTTGGTGGAGATGCAATAGGTTATTTTAGGGCATCAATGTTTGCTTTACCTGATTTTAAGCCGGGTACAATAGGTTTATATTACTTTGTCAGTTATTTACATCAATTCGACTTATCGATAGTTGGCTGTTTTCTAATTTTTAATCTATTTGGATGTATTGGTTTATTTGCTTTTTATTCTTCACTAAAATCGGTAACTTATAATTCAAGTGTAAAAATCAAACGCATTGTAATGTTAGTTGTATTTTTACCTTCAGTTAGTTTTTGGTCAGCCGGAATGGGAAAGGATGCGATTTCATTTATGGCTATGGGGCTAGCATTATATGCAGCTTTAAACTTTAACCGCCGAATATTGGTAATGGTTATAGCGATCAGTCTAATGCTTTTTGTTAGGCCGCATATGGCTGGTATGCTAATTATTGCAATATCTATTTCGATTATCATTCAGAAAAACATTCCTTTAATGCCCCGAATGTTAGTGGGGGCATTAGCCTTAGCGGTTTCAACAGTGATGATACCTTTCGCTCTAAATTATGCTGGTGTTTCTGAAGACGCCAGTAATTTAGAAAGTTACATTGCACAACGTGCGAACTCTAATTTAGGTGGTGGTAGCTCTTTAGATATAGCGTCAATGCCTTTACCTGTTCAAATGTTTACTTATTTGTTTAGGCCCTTACCTGTAGAAGCAAGAAGTATCACCCAACTATTGGCATCTATTGATAATATGCTGCTACTTTATCTTTTATTTGTTGGTTTTAGAGCAAGAAAAAAAGTAAAAAATATTCAACTAGAAGGTAATAGAGCCTTTATGTGGTCTTATGTCGCCATTAGTTGGGTGATTCTTTCTATGACAACTGCAAACCTAGGCATTGCGATGCGGCAAAAGTGGATGTTTACGCCGATTTTAATTTTCCTTTTAATCTCTATGTTGGCGGCTGCTGAAAAAAAACGGATGAACAAACATTAATATGAAAACCATTGTTATAATTGCTAGCTTTCCTGATTCGATTGTTTCTTTTAGGGGGGCATTAATTTCAGCCTTGCAAGATCAGCAACTTTCTGTACATGTTATTGCTCCCCAAATGAGTGATGAAATATTATTAGAGTTGGAAAGCAGAAATATTACCGTACATCAAATTGAACTCGAGCGAACGGGCTTAAATCCAATTAGTGATATTAAGTCTTTATTTCAGATGTATAAAGTAATTAAAAAAATAAAGCCAAATTACTCTTTAGCTTATACGATAAAGCCTGTTATATATGGATCTATTGCCGCTAAACTTGCTGGTGTGCCTAGCATTTTCTCATTAATAACTGGCCTAGGTTATGCATTTACTGGTGAAGTAAGTGGAAAGCGTAAAATATTACAAAAATTTTTGCATACATTGTATCGATTAGCTTTAATGGCAAATCAAACTGTATTCTTCCAAAATAATGACGATAAAAACCTATTTCAACAAATTAAGCTAGTGCCTGAAAAAATCAATCCTGTTGTGGTTAATGGCTCAGGCATAGACATTAATGCGTTTAAAACAACAGATTTACCGGTTAATAAATTCAACTTTCTTTTGATTGCTCGTTTATTAGGAGATAAAGGGATTCGTGAATATGCAAAAGCTGCAGAGATGTTAAAGGCATCACACCCACATTGCTCTTGTAAGCTTGTTGGCTGGATTGATAACAATCCCGATGCGATTCTACAGAGAGAGCTAGATGAGTGGTCGCAAAGTGGTTATATAGAATATTTAGGTCGATTTAGTGATGTACAACCCGTAATAGCTCAAAGTAGTGTATATGTTTTACCATCTTATAGGGAAGGTACGCCAAGGACTGTTCTTGAAGCAATGGCAATGGGAAGACCTATTATAACTACAGATGCCCCAGGGTGCCGTGAAACCGTTATTGATAATGAAAATGGTTTTTTAATACCAGTTCAAAATGTACAAGCATTATATGAATCAATGGTTAAGTTTGTAGAATCACCTGAGCTAATTGAGCAAATGGGCAAAGCTTCACGGAAAATAGCAGAAGATAAATATGATGTAAATAAGGTTAATTATTCGATGTTGTCTGCGATGGGATTAGTCAATTGATAAAACGTACTTTTGATTTTACGGTTTCCTTTTGTGCCTTAATATTATTATTCCCTGTTATTTTTATGGTGGGTCGTAAAATAGCTAAAAACTTAGGTAAGCCGGTTTTGTTCAGGCAAAAGCGCCCCGGCTTGAATGGCAACGTATTTGAAATGACCAAGTTTCGTAGCATGCGAGATGCGGTTGATGAAAATGGTAATGCATTACCTGATTCTGAGCGACTAACTCCTTTTGGAGAAAAGCTGCGCTCATCGAGCTTAGATGAACTACCTGGGCTTTGGAACGTATTAAAAGGTGACATGAGCTTAGTCGGTCCTCGTCCATTATTGGTTGAATATTTACCTTTGTACTCTTCAGTTCAAGCTAAACGTCATAATGTACGCCCTGGTATAACTGGTTGGGCACAAATAAATGGCCGAAATGCCATATATTGGGAAGATAAGTTTAAACTTGATGTCTGGTATGTTGACAATCAAAGCTTTTGGCTTGAT
>Ga0115005_10003992_pt1 | contig 11792 bp, 9 predicted proteins | sample ArcOceMetagenome_FD_87163 | JGI IMG/M metagenome (GOLD analysis project Ga0115005, IMG submission 87163) | Marine eukaryotic phytoplankton communities from Arctic Ocean - Arctic Ocean - Greenland ARC118M Metagenome | ecosystem: Environmental > Aquatic > Marine > Oceanic | place: Arctic Ocean...
AAAAGTGATCATGATGAAACCGGAATAGGTGATCCCGATGAAACCAGAATCGATGATCCCGACTAGCCAGAAAAGGTGATCCCTATGGGCCGGAATATGCAAATATTGACGACCCTGCTTACAACATTGATGTACCAGAGTTCTACTACGATGAGCAAGAGCGTACTACCGGTGTTGAAATTGATATTAACTTCGACATTAATGAGCAATGGGCGCTTAACACTAATGCTACGTACCAAGAGCCAGTAACGGAACCGGGTAATTTTGCTAGTAGTACTGATGAAGAACAAACCAAAGGTATTGCCGAAAAAACGGCAAGTACGTGGTTGACCTACAGCCATTCATTCAGCGCATTACCTGCACCCGTTAAATTCAGTGTGGGTGTGTCTTATGAAGATGAGCGTACTATTTCAGCATCTGCGTTTGGTATTTACTATGCCTTCGTAGATTCATACACAGTATGGGATGCTGCAATTAGCTATGTGTCTGACGACTGGGATGTTCAGCTAAATATCAAAAACCTTGATAATACCGATTACTATAGTAGCGCTATGTACCTTGGTGGTCTTCCTGGTGAAGAACGAAATGCCAAGTTAACGGTTGCGTACCGCTTTTAATCCTAGGCATTTATAGTAAGACAGGTATTAAACCGCTTGAATAAAAACGTAGCTATTATACTGCGTAGCATAGTCGCCATCATTGGCGGCTATGCGTTATCCGCACTGTTATCCATTTACTTAACCTATTCTTTCGTGCATTTATTGCATATCAACAAAGGCGTAGCTGTGCTCACTGCTAGCATGATGAGTTATGTCGCTTTTTTTATTCTATTTATTTCTAGTTTCGCGGTATCGAACATTGTGAGATGGCTGATTAGCTGTACTCTGATTATCGCGTTAGCCGTGCTATTTTTGCCCTTGGTAGAGGTATTGTGAAAACAACATTCAGAAAAACAATGATTTGGCTTCATACCTACTTAGGCATTATTTCTGGCTGGTTGTTGTTCGTTATTTTCGTAACGGGTACGCTAAGTTACTTTACCGCAGATATTACTTACTTAAGTTTCTTTCTAGGGTTTGTATTATGCGGCGCTGTTTTTTCAGCACTAGCGTATTGGCTAAGAGTTCGTTTGTCCGCCTCCTCTTTAAGTGGCGCAACGTGTAATCAAGATAACCTAGAAACAAAAAAAGAGTAGTTAGACATGTTAACGGTAACTATTTTAGTGGTACTTGGTATTGGTTTACTTGCATTAGCGAGCAACAAACATTTCAAACTAGTAGGGTGGTTGTATGAAAATAAAAAACGCCATACGCGTAAGGTTGATGGCAAAAAATTTATTCAAAATGGCCTGCGTATAAGTGGTTGGCTATTGGTGGTAGGGTCTTTAATAGTCGCGGTTAATGCTACGCCTTCGCTGGCGATATCACTTGTTTGGTGGTTTAGCCTAATAAGTGGTGCTATTTTTTTAGTGGCGTTATCAATTAACAAATAATAGCCAATACTATTACTTTTTTTAATTTACTCCGAAAAATTGTTGTCACACTTTTGCTGCAGCGCGTGACTATAGATTAAAGAGGAGTGAAACCATGAAATTTTTAAACTTAATTACGCTATTTTCTGCCGCCATATTGTTAATTAATTCAGCGACCCTACACGCAGAAGATACCTCTGCGTTAGCCACTGTACCTGTCACCGTTTACGAACAAATTGATAGCGCCAAGACGCAAGTCCCCAGCACTCAAACCCCTAGTACTCAAACCATAAGCAGGAATAATGACAGCAGTTCCAACAAGCCTATCAAACATGATGAACTAAACGTGTTATTTATACCTGGCTTAATGTCTAACGCTTCAGTTTGGTCAGAGTTATCCCACGAGCTTGGTAGTTACTATAAGGGGCAATATCGAAGCCACTTTGCCCAAGTGGCGGGTTTTGCGGACAACAAAGTTTATCCAAATAATCGGTTATCAAAAATTACCGCTGCGCTGGTATCGTATATTGAAAATAATAACATTAAATAATGTGATAGTCGTTGGACATAGCATGGGAGGTCATATTGCTTACCAGCTTGCACTTGCGCTACCAGAAAGAGTAAGTAAAGTGGTCTCAGTGGATGGCCTGCCTTTTATTACCCCTATTTTTACTCGTAGTAATAAGGTCACAGCAGCACAGGCAGAACCTTATGCAATGAGCGTTAAATCACAGTACGCTAATATGAATCAAGAGCAGTTAAGCGCGTATACACGTCAAGGTATCCACGTTCAAACGACCAGCGAATTGAACCAAGCTAAAGTGCTGTCTATGGCATCAAGTTCGCACCCAGAGACAGTGGGGCAAATAATGGCAGACTTGATGACATCCGACTTACGGTCGGCTATAACCTCCAGTAATACTCCTATACTATTTCTCGGAGCCAGTGGCGGGTTTAGTGATAATGACAGTAAAGAGATGGTTAAACAGTTATACACAGAACAATTTGCCAATGCTAAGCAAGCAAAAGTGGTGATGAACACACAATCTCGTCATTTTATTATGTACGATGATTTGCCATGGTTACTGCAACAGACAACACAGTTTATAGGAAAGGAGTAAGCGCATGGATGTGTATTCTTCAGATGTCATTGCCGCGCAAAGTGGAGATATTAAAGCTTTTGAGCGCTTAATTAATGCAAGCAAAAATACGGTAAGTGCAATTGCGCTTGGTATTGTAAAAGACATGGATGCTAGCGAAGACGTAGCGCAAAAAGTATTTATTAACTGTTGGCAAAATCTATCTACTTTGACCAACCCCAAAAGCTTTATGCCTTGGGTACGCCAAATGGCGCGTTATATGGCCATTAATTATCTACGAGACAATAAAGTTTCGAAATCGATAAAAGGTGATGAGGGCGAAAATATACTGGCAAGTTTCTGTAAAAGTGACGATGCGCTGGAAACTAAGATATCAGACGAGCAAACAAAGAAAATAATCGCAGGCCTTATAGATGAACTGCCATCGGATAGTAGAGAAGTGGTGTTGTTATATTATCGAGAGCAATGTTCTACAAAACATGTCGCGCAATTACTTGATATTTCTGATGCTGCAGTAAGAAAAAAGCTTTCGCGAGCACGAGCCATGCTTAAAACCCTAACGCTGGACAAATTCAGTCGCATTATTATTGCCACAACGCCTACGGTCACATTTACTTCAATGACGCTAACCTTATTAGCTAACCCTAAATCTGCAACTGCGGCGGTAGCCGTAGGGGCTACGGGAAGTGCTTCTAAAGGCGGTGTATTTAACAGTCTTTGGAGTAAAGTGTTGTGGGTATTTAGTGGCGCTATGTTAGGTGCGCTTGTTGCCATGGTAGCGGTAATTGCATCACATAAGTTAGCCGAACGTCACATGAAACATGAGCCTGATAAGAAAAAACTTAAGCGGGTGCGTAATTACACCTTAGTGTGGATTTTTGTTTGGGGTATGCTATTTGCGGCCTCTTATGAATTGTCTACTGGATTTATAATTCCATTGTTAACCTACTGCGGGTTTGGTGAAGGTATCGCAATTTTAACAAAGCGGGCTCATCAGATTATTTACTCGACTTCGCAGAAACTAAATACGCCATCTTCCGATATAAAGTATGAACAGCACGGACAGCTCAAAGGGGAAAACATTCAATATGAGCAATCAATGAATGTTTCTAACATGCTAGGTCTTTACGGTGGTCTTATTCTTGGTTTTATAGGGTTAATCGCAGGGCTGATTAATAGTGGGCGATTGGTAATAGGTTAATCTGCTTCACGTACTTCCAGCGCTTCAATATTGATAATAGTAGAGCGGTTTAGGGTTATCTTAAATCGCTGTACTTGCTGGTGCTTTTGCTTGTCAGTATGCATGAGCACTACATTTATTTGATAGCGTCGCTCTACAGCCTGCTTAGTAATTTTATTGTTTTCTAGCGAATACAGCCTACCTTCGCCTTTTTTGAGAAAGCGAACAAAAGGGGTGAGGTTAAAATAAATACGCTGTTGTATATCATCGTAACCTGGCAAGAAGCTTTTCGCATTTACGCGAGTGTCACTACGAAAATGTAACAGTTGAGCGGCTTGTTTGTTTTGCTGCCTACGGGTTTGATACAGTCTATCAACCTGCTTAGGTAAATCTCTATTACGAATGTATTCAAGCCAAATAGTTTGGGTGGCTATTCTGCTTTTATTTACGCTGTGGCTATAAATAATTTTCCACTTCGGTAAACCTTTTTGAATACGCCTCCAAATTACCCGCGTAATGTCTTCTTTAAAGATTTCCCGTAGCCCATAAATAACCCCCAGAATACCTACGAAGGCCACCGTCACCTCAGTGAAATTAGTACGAGCGTTTAGCACTAAAACCATCACTGCAGCCATGATCACAGCGGTTACCGTACCTTTAACCAAGCGGTTTAAATAAGTATTAAGGCTTTTCGTTTTCTTTTGAAATACCACACCGTATTCAATTAAACGCTGTAATAGCCGCATTTTGTTCGTAATGCGGTTTGGGTCATCTAACGTAATCTGCGAATTGTACTGATTATCTGCGCGGTACTGACTTTCTCGTCTACAAAAATCGAAAAGAAATTTCCGCTCACTGGAATAATCGCTACTTTTAGGGGCAGAGGATAATAGCTTTAAAAAAGACTGCTCTACCTGCCAACTCAAATAATTATCGGCATTCTCAAAATACGCCCGGAGTTTTTCGTCAGAAGGGGTGTAGCGCCTAAGTTTTTTTAACAGATCTGAGGTTTGCTCTGCTAGCACGATAGCTTGAGGATAAAACGTTTTGCTATCTTTAATCTTCAGCGTTTGCTTAACGTCTGTGTCGAGTGCGGTACGGATTTGATACGAGTATAAGTTTAAATTTAAGCGGTAATCACTTTGCTCGCCTTTTTTCTGACTGATAAAGCGGCTTCGAACCAAAGGAACATGCAACTGATCTGAATAATAGGCGCTGTGGTTTTGAATACTGTGGTGAAAATACTGTTCTTCGGTAAGGGTCTTCGAGCTAATACCCATTTCATCAGGCAGTGAAAAAAACAGGTCGAGACGCTGATGATCACTCGGTAATAGCTGATAATCGACTCTAAAAGACAGGTTTTCATCTTGCGTGAGTTTAATTTTGTGCACTTAGGTAATTTTCGCCTTATTCATCACTGTGTTACCGCTTCTTAGGAAAGTATGCACTATTTTGGTTTTGTTACGAAGAATACTACGAATTAAATTGCACTAATATCGCCACTGATAGCACGCTACTACACGTTGAAACCATTCGAACTAAACAATTCTGTCTGTCCACTTATGAAATACTCTTATGAAATAAGACTAACTTCTTCGGATTTTTCTGGTTGTTTTGTAATCTTCTTATAGGCTGGTACTTAGTGTAAGGAATTGTTCGTGTTCAATCTAATCGGTAATTCTAAAAAGCGAATGTTCTCGAAGGCCATGATAACTACCCCTTTAAATTGTATATAAATAAATCTAAATCGAAAGAATTAAGCTAATAAAACAGCGTATTGTGCGCATTTTAACCTTTGTGTTTGGGTTCAAACAAAGCGCCTTAGATTTAGCTCAAATCATTTTTAAATAAATTCAGCCTTTGTCAACGTTGAATTATTAGTGTTAATCCCTTAGTATTTATTTTTATTGAACGATCAATTAATAAAAAATACACATTTCTCAGATAGAGTTAGATTTCTTTTTTAGTCTTCAATACACAATAGAGGGGCTTCTTTAATCTATCTTTCAGTTAGCCGCTGTATAACGGTTGCAAAGCATTTGTAGGCGTTAGTGAAAACGCTGTTTGTAAACGTTTTAAGCATAAATAACGGATTCAAGACGTTAATTAAGCGGTATGTGTGTTATTTCGAGCGATCAGGCCTGCGTGAAGCGGTAAGCACGCCTGACGAAGTAAATTTGAACAATATCAGTGGGTTCTAAGCTGCTGATAGTTATCAAAATAGGTTTAATGTGACGACTCCAGTTTATCAAAATTTTATTCACGGCAAGTTCATTGCTAATAGCAGTGGTGAGACGTTTGCGGTTAAAAACCCTGCTACCGACGACGTTATTTACCATGTTGAAGTGGCAGACGAAGCGGTACAACAAGCGGCAATAGCAAGCGCAAAAGAAGGCTTTGCTATTTGGTCTGCTATGACACCGGTTGAGCGCAGCCGTATTCTATTAAAAGCGGTAGCGTTACTTCGTGAACGAAATGATGAGCTGGCTAAAATTGAAGTGCTAGATACCGGTAAACCTTGGCAAGAAGCCGAGTGTGTAGACGTTGTAACCGGTGCTGATGTCATTGAGTACTTTGCTGGCCTTGCTCCTACGCAAGTAGGTCAACAGCAGATGGTAGGCGACGACTTCTACTATACACGTAAAGAGCCACTTGGCATTTGTGCAGGTATTGGTGCCTGGAACTACCCATTACAAATTGCATGTTGGAAGTCTGGCCCAGCCTTAGCGGCAGGTAACGCCTTACTATTTAAACCTTCAGAAGAAACACCATTAGGTGCTATTAAACTTGCTGAAATTTTCTTTGAAGCGGGCGTACCCGCTGGCGTGTTCAATGTTGTACAAGGTGCAGCAGAAGTTGGCCAATGGTTAACCCAACACCCAGATATTGAAAAAGTGTCTTTTACTGGCGAAGTCGGTACAGGCAAAAAAGTAGTGGCGAATGCAGCCGGTTCATTAAAAGACGTCACCATGGAACTTGGTGGTAAATCGCCATTGTTGGTGTTTGAAGACGCCGACGTATCGCAAGCAGTAAGCGCAGCCATGCTGGGTAACTTTTATACCCAAGGTGAAGTTTGCACAAACTGTACACGGGTTTACGTGCATAAATCGGTATACCAAGCCTTTATTGACGAACTTAAAACCCGTACAGAACAAAACATAGTGGCTGGCGACCCGCTCGATCCAAACGTGAATTTAGGCGCACTTATTTCTAAAAATCACCAAGACTTAGTGATGAGCTACATCAATAAAGGTGTTGAAGAAGGCGCTACCGTGCTAACGGGCGGTACAACGCTTAACCCTGAATCAGCGCCAAACGGCTACTTTGTAGCACCTACTGTATTCACCGATTGCACCGACGAAATGACTATTGTTAAAGAAGAAATCTTTGGCCCAGTCATGAGTGTGTTGGTGTTTGAAGACGAAGCCGATGTTATTCAGCGTGCTAACAATACCCACTTAGGTTTGGCTGCAGGTGTGTTTACCAAAGATATTAAACGGGCACATCGCGTTATCCATAAGCTGCAAGCCGGTATTTGTTGGATAAACAGCTATGGTAATTCACCGGCTGAAATGCCAGTGGGCGGCTATAAGCAGTCTGGTATTGGCCGCGAAAATGGAATTGAAACGCTAGATCACTACACCCAGACCAAATCTGTATATGTGGGCATGACCGACATAGAGAGCCCGTTTTAATGAGTAAGCAAGCATATGATTACATCATAGTGGGTGCTGGCTCTGCAGGGTGTGTGTTGGCTAACCGACTATCAGAAGACGCAAATAATAACGTGCTTTTGCTAGAAACCGGCGGCAGTGATAAAAGCATTTTTATTAAAATGCCCACGGCGTTATCTATTCCCATGAATACCGACAAATATGCATGGCAGTTCCACACCGAAGAAGAGCCGTTTCTAGATAACCGCAAAATGCATTGCCCACGAGGTAAGGTATTGGGTGGTTCCTCATCAATTAACGGTATGGTGTACGTTCGCGGCCATGCAAAAGATTTCGATGAGTGGGAAGAACACGGCGCCCAAGGCTGGAACTACCAAGCTTGTTTACCTTATTTTCAAAAAGCCGAGTCATTTTATTTAGGTAATGATGACTACCGTGGTGGAAAGGGCCCTTTAGGGGTTAACAATGGCAACGAAATGGCCAACCCTTTATACACCGCCTTTATAGAAGCGGGAAAGGAAGCGGGCTACGCTACAACGGCTGATTATAACGCCGCCCAGCAGGAAGGCTTTGGTCCAATGCACATGACCGTGAAAGACGGCGTGCGCAGTTCGGCTAGCCGTGAATACCTAGACCCGGTTAAATCGCGGAAAAACCTAACGCTTGTTACCGGTGCCCTGGCTGAAAAAGTCATACTTGAAGGTAAAAAAGCGGTGGGTGTGCAGTACAGCGTAAACGGTAAACGTGTTACCGCAAAAGCCAATAAAGAGGTGGTGTTAAGTGCCGGTTCTATTGGCTCGCCACACCTTTTACAACTTTCTGGCATTGGCGACAGCGAAACGCTTAAAGCAGCAGGCGTTGACGTTAAGCACCATTTGCCAGGGGTAGGGCAGAACCTACAAGATCACTTGGAGTTTTACTTTCAATATAAGTGCAAACAGCCTATTACGCTTAACGGTAAATTAGGGCTGATTTCAAAAGGACTAATTGGTGCACGTTGGATGTTTACCCGCAAAGGGTTAGGCGCCACCAACCATTTTGAGTCTTGCGCGTTTATTCGCTCGAAGCCTGGTGTTGAATGGCCAGATATTCAGTATCACTTCTTACCAGCGGCCATGCGTTACGACGGGCTCAGTGCCTTTGATGGCCATGGTTTTCAGGTGCATGTTGGTCACAACAAGCCTAAAAGCCGCGGTGCCGTTACTATTAAAACGGCTAATCCTACCGACGCACCCAAAATTCAATTTAACTACTTGCAGCATCAAGACGACATTGAAGGCTTTCGTGCCTGCGTGCGTTTAACCCGTGAAATCATTGAACAAAGCGCGTTTGACGACTACCGAGAAGATGAAATTCAACCTGGTAAGCATATTCAAACCGATGAAGAAATTGACGCCTTCGTGCGCCAAGCGGTTGAAAGCGCTTATCACCCGTCTTGCTCGTGCAAAATGGGTGAAGATGCCATGGCGGTAGTGAATTCCAATACGCAAGTACATGGTATTGAGAGCCTACGTGTTGTGGATTCTTCAATTTTCCCAACAGTACCTAATGGCAACTTAAACGCGCCTACCATTATGGTGGCAGAAAAAGCGGCTGATTTAATACTGGGCAAGCCTGCGCTAGCACATTCACCGGTTAACGTTGCTACATCAAATAATTGGGAAACGGTTCAGCGTAATTCAACGATTTAATCTGAGCGGCCTACACGTACCAAAAAGGCATTTTTGGTACGTATGAAAAATATAACAACAGGAAGAAAGATGAAGCATTATCGATTGTTTTGGGGAGGTAGTAATGACCTTATGGCTTAATGCTGGGATCATTTTCACCCTATTAGCCATTGTGGTTATTCTTGTTAAATGGGGAAATGTGAAGTGTATCGGTGTCACCCCAGTTAGGCTTTTCACTTTTATCGCCATTCTATTTACCTCGGGCCTAGACGTTGGCCTAATCATGTTTCCGCTTACCGAGTTCGGTGGCTATGCAAACATAGCAGCGAACCCTGAATACGCCTTTACTAACCCTATTGCCATTGAGTTTGGCTATTGGGGCTTTCTAATATGGGGCTTTTACTTTCTTACCTGTTTTTATTTTTGCGTGGTAGAGCCCAAGGTTAAGTTCTTCGAAATACCACTGGTTAAATTCATTAATAACGTGGTGATTATTGGTACCTGCGCCTTTACCGCATTTTTACTACTGTCGAATTTACCCTGGTATTTACCCGCTATCGGCGATGGCGAGTCCATCATACCTACTTTCTATTTCGTCGTGTTCGCGGCTATCTGTTTTGCGGTTTACTCCAGTACCGACATTAAATATGTACGGTTACTGAGTATCTCTACAACGTGGTTATTTATCGCGTTAATTGGCTTCATGTGGGCGGGCGCCTTTTTGGGAAGTGACAGCCAAATTGCCGCATTTACACATAATTTGGAACTCATAGGCAGTTACTTTGGAAACATTGAACACTTCGTGTTGCCGCTAAACGAATACCACGAGTTTTACTTATTTTGGTGGTTCGCATGGAGCATCATGATTGGGCAGTTCACTTCGCGTTTTGTAGGAGGTTTACGCACCTATCAAGTGCTAGGCGCCATGCTGATATTCCCTTCAATACCTATTGCGGTGTGGTTTAGCGTTATTTATCAATATCACGAAGCTGGCATACCCACCACTGGTTTGAAGAACTTTGCGATGGCCTTTGTAGGAATTGTATTTGTTATTAACTCGTTAGATTCGCTTATTCGCTTGTATACAGACAATTTAAATTTAACGGTGAAGCGCTTCGGAAGGGTTAAGTACATTGCTATGAATGTAGCCATGCTTTCCTTACTAACTCTGCTGTTTAAATTAGAGTTTTTACAAATTCAGTGGGTAGGTGCATTAGTCATCGGCCTGTTTTTCAGCTGCGCATTTTTCATGCTGTACCGTAAACCAAAAACCGTAAAAAATATCGATAGTTCTCCTGAAGACAACGAAATCGATTTTACAAAAATAGATTCAGGGCCGTAAGAGCCTCAAATAAAAACATCACTATCTATCTAATAACAGAAAATAAAACACAACACACAACGGGAGTTTTATGAACACTTATGTGCCAAAAAAACGAAGCTTAATCGCTTTATCTGTACTTGCAGCGACGTCATTAACGTCAATGCATGCGCTAGCTCAAGAAGCAGAAACGCAAGCAGCTGAAGAAGACAAAGATGTTGAATCAATATTAGTAACTGGGCGTAATGTTTCATACGCTAACAGTGCAACTTCAACAGAAATGAAAAAGCAACAAACCCCGATGACTAGCGCATTGGCACTTATAGACAATTTGCCAGGTGTATTGGTAACTGAAGGCGACCCGTTTGGTTCTGATGAATGGTCTACTACGATTTCAATTCGTGGTTTTCAGGTTAACCTTGACTCTCAGCAAATTGGGATGACCGTTGATGGCATTGCCAACGGTAACTCTAACTACGGTGGTGGTACTAAAGCCAGCCGATATATTGATACCGAAAACTTACGTGGCACTGTTGTTTCACAGGGTACCGCTGACATTAGCTCTCGTTCGAATGAAGCTCTTGGTGGAACAATGGATTTTACTACCATTAGACCTGCGCTGGATGAGCAATTAACAGTAAGTACTACATTTGCAGAATACAACGCCAATAAAGTGTATGTTCGTTACGATACCGGCGAGATTGCTCCAGATACGTTTGCATGGATTTCGTTATCTACTCAGCAAAATGATGATTACATGGATGGGTCAGTGACTAATACCCGTGACCATTTAGAAGGTAAAATCATTAGTACAGTTGGTGAAGTAGACCTTACTGGCTACGTGAGTTACGACGATGCACAAGAATACACCTATCAACGTGTTTATGGGTTAGCCCAGTATGCTCAAAACCCTGAATGGGATGGACTAACTGATACGTGGTCTGGTATTCCTTATCAAGATCAGGTGTTTCGCGAAGGGTGGGTTACCGAGCGTGAGAACTTCTTCACCTATCTAAAAGCCGATTTCTCAGTGGGAAGTGTTGATTTTAGTACTAACGTTTATTATCACGAAAACGAAGGTACTGGTAAGTGGAACCCATACTATATTGCCGATGTAACTGATGACGGCGCGGGTAATGCAAACTCTGAATTAAATACTTCAAGCACCGTAAACGGCGGCAGCACCCTAGGCCTAATCTATTTTGTTAATAGTGCTGGTGAAGCCCTTTCACCTATTGATAACTGTGTCAGTTCAATCAGTTCACCTTACGGTGGTGGTGGCGCTGAAGTTGATCCAAATTGCTATGAGCAAGGCGCTATTGCAGTTAGCTCTAACCGTCATACACATTATAACAAAAAGCGCTACGGCATTAACG
>Ga0115005_10003995_pt1 | contig 11782 bp, 9 predicted proteins | sample ArcOceMetagenome_FD_87163 | JGI IMG/M metagenome (GOLD analysis project Ga0115005, IMG submission 87163) | Marine eukaryotic phytoplankton communities from Arctic Ocean - Arctic Ocean - Greenland ARC118M Metagenome | ecosystem: Environmental > Aquatic > Marine > Oceanic | place: Arctic Ocean...
ATAATTATTGCAGAAACTGCAAACGCAAATAATAATGCATCAAAGCAGGAAAACATTGATGCACCAGCCGAAGAAGGAGTTTGTGAATGATACTGACGAGGCTGTCGTGGATGGGTATGATGTACAAGTTGACGATAAGGACCTTCCAAATATTCAATCATTTTGAAAGTAGAATGCAATGTCCTTATTCGCTTTCAAAACCCATTCCGACATTTGGATTCTCATAACAGCGCTAGCATTGAATGCGATTTCCACTGCTTTATAATAAACGTTTAGTTTAAAGATATCTTTCACACGCCTCCACGCGCACGTGCAATTATTGAGACGCCCACTCTGGCAGATTTAGAAAGCTTTACTAAAGCCATGTACCCTGCTTTCCTGTCCTTCGAGCACTCTGACTACATTTGTATTTGCTCCTCTATCCAGAGCAGACATAAGTTTTTGAGCCATACGCATTGCCTGAGACTGTTCTCCCAAAGAAGATCCACTTCCAATCCAAACAAAAATAACATCGCCTGTATCCACAAGGCATACGTCACTGGATTCCAAGTTACTCTGGAGAGCCACTATTTCCTTCACTTTGATAAAGGAATCCGCATCAGAAAGAACATACAACTTGGTATCTTGATGGATAGGCATTTCATAATTCTCAATATCCTCCTTTTCTTTGATATCTCCCTTTCCTCCCAAGATATCAAAGAATGTGTCATTGTCTCCAACATCTTCTTCTAAAGTAGCATGGCCATTACGTGAAATGACTAAATTGTGTGCAACCTCTGCTGCTTTCGACCTTTCAAATGGGCTGCACTGCTCTCCAAACCACGTGTAGACTACATTTCCATTATCCAAGACAAAAGCATCACCATGATTAAGGGAATCACATGCAAATGGAACTTGGATGGATTTCGTGGCCCTTCCGCATTTGCGGACATGATACAGTCTAGAAGGCAAGGTTACATCCCCGACTCCTTCTTCCGCGTGCCTGAACCCACTGTCAATGCCTCCATCAATATATTTCACGCTACCATTGAAGCATTTCAAGAACTCTTCTGACTCGTAGTGCTGAACTTCGCGATGCTGAACAGGTGCATCTCCAAACAAATCATCCAACTCGACAGCTTTATAACTTGCCACACCATACTCGTCTTGGGACGACTCGGCGCCAATCCAGAAGTAAATATCATAGCGAAACGCCCCAGAACTCACATCTTTCACAGTTTGGAGAACAATGTAAGAATCACCATTGTGAAACTCTCCGTATCGTTCTTTAGGCCATGGGTTGATGCCAAACTTTGGATTATCGTTCTCATCGCGAGTATTCTCTACTCGCCAAACTTCTACCCCTTCTTCTTGTCCAGCTTCTTCCCAACTGACCTCAGTGTCAGCCGCTGCCTGTGTGCATGAGATAATTGAATATTGATGTTGAGAACCAAGGAAAGAAAAGAATGCAGCTTTCGTCGACGATGAGAACCCAAATAAGCAACCAGAAAGAAAAGGAGAAGAATCAATCACAATGGCAGCTTCTCGATCTTACCTTTTTGCAAAGGCGATCTTCATCAGTTCCAATCAATGCAAGGTTTGATTCTTCGAGAGGTGTGTCCATTGTTATCTGATCTCAATCAATCTAATTCCTAGTAGAATATGTTCAATGTAGAGGACTTCTTCTAGATTTCTAAGTGTTCGTTGTGAGTTTCAAAAGATTTTTTTGGGCAGTATGTATTATAAAAAATACAGGGTGTCATCGTTCGTGCCAAAACGCACATGTCAGGTTACGGACAAATCACATTTTTTGGACGTTTTAAAGAGTTTCTAACGTTGTCATCATGTTCAAAATGTTTGACAAGGACATTGGGGGCATAGATGAGGAACCTGACTACGTCCAGTAGACCACTACAGAATTTCCAACATTCAAACATGTTCAATGTACAAACAATGCCCCTGGCAGTTTTGAAAATAAGAGATAGTCTTTATGATTTTGGCACACGCGTTCCCCCCCGGAAAGAAAGGATACATGAGCCTTAGAAGGCCAATTGAACCAAATAATAGGCGGCCTATAATTCAACCAATAGGTGGTGGCCTTATGAAATAAAGCTGAAGCGGGCTTATAAGCCTCCGACAATCAATTTTTTTAAATGGTGTCAATCCGAAACAGGCGAGCAGAGTCCTGGAGAATGGAATGACATGTATTTTGCTTGTTTCTCGTCTGTACCAAACCAAACAGCAATATCTATTTTTCAGGGATAAAAACTGTTGAAAACGGACTGAAAACGGACTGAAAACGGACCATGACATTCTCCAATTCTGCTCTCCTCGCAGGCGTTTGGATATTTCGGAAGAAAGCGTTGATTTTTTGCAGGTAGCGAACGAGCACCGACGAAGGATCGCAGTCCCCCACAGTGGCGCGACTAGGTAACGGTATGGGATACCGTTATCTGGCCGTTCTAGTCAGCTGTCAAGCGTCCTAGCTAAAACACGAGAAACGAGAACTCTGAGGGCCTGTCAGTACAACCGAAAATGCTCTTTACCAATGCTGCCAGCAGATCCATTCAACTCCGCAGGGCGTCACCGTTTGGTGTCACCCTGCGGTCTTCATTGTTGATGCCTCTGGCATTTCCGCATTGCCCAGTTTCAACCGATCATCTCACTTTTCGTTTGAAAGCTTCTTTCGACCGTACTTTCAGTTCCCTCAGTTTCCTTCTCCAAAGGCATCCCTGATTCAAAGCTCCCACCCGCCCACACCGGGGCTGCCTTCGGAGTTCAGGCCTTCAACGGAGTTACTCCATTACTCCGTTGATGCCTTTTTCTCTCCTTCTCTTAGGTTTAGGCCTATTTAGGCCTTTCCTTTCTCTGTGTTTTGCTACACACACCAATTCGCCAGTAAAGAGGTTCCTCCAACCACCAACCCAACAATAACACAGACGCAGGATCCTCCGACGCAGGAGTCGCGCAACAAGGAAATCTGTAGATTTCTCAAAGCCTAAGTATAAAAGGTAAAAGCGTTGAAAAGTTCAACGCTTTTATATTATATATTATATACTATATATTTTCTTCCGAAATATTCAAAACCACAGTCGGATTGACTAAGTTTATCGTAAATGTCAAAATAGTTTAGCTTTTAATGTATAATATAGCAAGAATTGAAAAGTCGCAGATAAGAATTGAAAATGACGCCTGCGATTTCAAATCTGTCTTGAGTCATTTTCAATTCTTGTCAAGGAATAATAATCATCTCCGAGATTATAATTCCGCAAGAATGTTCTTTACTGCTTATGGAAGAATTGCACATAGTGGAAGCTTGATTTGGGTTCCATTTGAGCTTGATTTAGGGGGTGGGATGATCAAAAATGGAGATTTGAAACTGGTTTGGCGTTATCTCTTATCTGTTTCAATTCATTTCCCTCTACGGCAATTCTCACGTAGAACCATATGGAAGCGGTCATAATGACCCAAATAATTTCCGCGAAACAATTTGATTTTCCCCCTTACGTAGAAACCATACCAGAATCTACGTGAGTCAGGAAATGATTCGATGCTTCTTCCTTAATGTAGCTTAAGTTAGCTTAATTTAGTGTCGCTGGCAATCGCTCAAACTCGCAGAAGATCATCAATTTATTGACAAAAATATGCAGTGAGACTTCTCTAGTCTCTTTCCATTTTATTTTAAGTACGCGTAGACTTATTTAGACTACAAGTGTACTTCTTCAAATCAAACAATCAAGATGCAAGATATCTATGACGATAACATCTTTACTTTACCCATCTTCCATGGAGCAGGGCAAGCTGGATCAACAATAGGGAGCGCAACAACAGATATGCACGAAATCCCGAAACGGCGAAGATTGACGAATATTCCGAAGCCACCTGAGACAATTGCAGTGTATCAAGACTACGGCGCTTACTACGTCGATCTGTATTTAGGAACGCCATCTCAGCGTCAAACAGTTTTGGTTGATACAGGTAGCGCGGGAACGGCGCTCCCGTGTAGCGATTGCTTAGATTGCGGTGAAAGCAATCACACAAATACAAACTTTGCTGAACAGTTATCTTCGTCATTTCAGGAATTCAACTGTTCAGGATGCTTTAGAGGGATTTGTAACAAAAGTACCAAAACTTGCGACATGCTTTCTCACTATGCCGAAGGAAGTTCATGGCATGGTGTTGAGGTTGAAGACATTGTGTACCCCGGCGGCTTTCACGATGTTGCTCTAGACTCACATCGTACTAGCGACGACGACGACGATGTAAATGCGGGCTCAAATCCTAAGAATGCCGTGAAATATAGGTTTCCTTTCAAATTCTCATGCATCAAATCCATGAAAGGAGCGTTTAAAAATCAGCAAGCAAATGGAATCATGGGCCTCGGATTAAAGGATACATCAGTTTGGCAACAAATGTATGCAGCTGGAAATTTGAAAAGTAAACAGTTTTCGATGTGTTTGCGTAAGCATCCCTTTACGCAAACCGGGAAAATGGTTCGACCTGTTGGTGCACTGACATTTGGAGGTGTCGACTCCCGGCTCAATTCGTCTGAAATGAAGTATGTAGAGTTCAAAAACTCTGATGATTTGTATGGCGTGCATATGAAAGATATATTTGTTCATCCCGGTGGTGGAGAAACGCTTGCAGATTTGGACTTATCAAATGGAATTCAAAGATTAGACGTTTCGGAGAAGACTTTGAATGCAGGGTTCATGATCTTAGATTCTGGCACCACAGAAACAATTTTACCTGCAGAAATCAAACCGGCATTGGACAAAATATGGAAGCAAGTCACAGGCATAGCTTTCCCTTCGTCACCAGTTGATATAACACCAGAAGAAATGAGACGATGGCCAACCATAATCTTTAGCATGAAGGGCTATGCCAAGGAGGGTGATGAGGCTGGAAGCACTCTGATAGCATTTCCACCTTCGCATTACATGCTATACGACTTTCACAACAAACAGTATTTGCCACGGATGCGAATGCATAATAACTTTCAAGGAAGGTATGTGCGATGATAATGCTTTATTTCCTTCACAATCTTGAACATGTCTTTAATTCTTACCCTCACCGCCCCCCAACAGTATTCTCGGCTCAAATCTAATGAGAAATCACCAAGTTCATTTTGATATCGACAATAATAAAATTGGTTTCGCTGATTCAGCCTGTGATTATGAAAAATTGGTTGGTGGTAAACACATACAAGCCATAAACCCTTACTCTACTATCGCAGACATCAACAGAGTAATTAAGCGCGAAACTTGCTCCCTTCACCCCGGCTTTTGCTTCTTCATGTATTTCTTTCAAATCATCACCTTGGCTACTTTCTGTGTCCTCATATTCCGGATACTTCTTGGCGTCCTTGCATACCGCCAGAATTATCGTGAAGGTAAAGATTCGGAAAAACTTCTCTCGAAAAACAGTACCGACGAAACAAGCGATGACGAAGTATATGAGGAATTTGAGGAAGGGACTGAAAACATATAGACTACTTCAAACGAATTTCAATAATCTTAAAGCTATCTGATATTGACGTTGTTTTGTCTACGTGTAGTCGAGATTGATTTCTGAAACGACGTGTGCTGTGCAAACAATGCTTGCTACCACAGCAAAGACGTCTGAAAACATATAGACTACTTCAAATGAATTTCAATAATCTTAAAGCAATCTGTTATTGACGTTGTTCTTGTCTACGTGTAGCCGAGCTTGATTTCTGAAACGACTTGTGCTGTGCAAACAATGCTTGCTACCACAGCAAAGACGGCCATCGACCAGGCACCTACGGACCTGGGATTAATCCTTTTCCTGGATCGAATCTTCAGATAACAAACAGCTGGAATGAAGAATCCAATGATAATACCCATTGATGATCCGCATAGTGACCAAACGATTCCCACACCAGGAACTGCAACAGCGCAAATATATCCAAAGGTCAGTATGATAAGTGTTGAAAAAGTGTGTACTAGAACAGACGTTTCCGAATTTGTCTCCTTTGATGGAGCTTGAGAAGACAATTCCTTATCACCATCACAATTTTTAGCGTCTTTTGAACCACTCAATTTAAGAGAAATGCCACCAAAACTAGAATCGCTCTGAAGGTTAGAAGACATTCCTTTGCTCAATTTTGGACTCGCCAAGCGATCGCTACCAACAGGAGGCTCTTGAATGCCATTTGGAATCATGGAACCATATGCAAAATCACCAGCAACAAGCTGATTCATGGTTATTATACTTGGCAATGTAACTGCCTTTTCCATAGGTAAAATACTTGAATTGCGCTTCAGCAACGGCCTTTCTTCGTCAAAGTCAATTCCATTCACAACTAAGTGACCTTCCTTTGTCATGCCCGTCTTTCGGGATTTTCGGCTCGAAACGCTTTGTGGCGTTGGAGGACAATACAGTTCTTCTTCAACTCCATTCCACCAGCTCCAAATCAAACCTGGGATGGATAGGAATGCCTCCCGACAAGGTAAGAATACCAAAGGAAGTCCAAACATCAGAGTGAATCCAAAGCCGACACGTCCAATCAACACCATTTTGTACTCCAAAGGAAAATTCAAGAGAATATTATCCTTCGTTCCTTCATATGCATAAAGGTATCCACAAAGTCCGACGATGTAAAATAGGCTGCGCGTGTAGAATGCAAAAGTGATTAGCGAACATCATCAAATAGAAATAGAATTAAAGAGATGTCTTTGCATGCATCTCTCTTTTCAACTTACAAGAGACAAAACCCAATTGTGCCGTCTAAGACATATTTAACTCTCTCCCGCGTTGGATTGACGAGAGAAGAATGAACACCCAGCACATTATAGATACTGAAGAAGCTCAATACTATGATTGGGAACGCATAAATGATATCATTGATATCATGCGTCGTCCATTTCACGTTCTTCTCGAAAGCTCCAACATCAGTGACAAAATTGAGTTGATAGGACCTCCCACAAATTGCAACAATGAGCAAAATCAGACTTGCTAATCCAACGTAACAAGTGTGCCTGAGCGCATATAAGTCTTTTTGAAATAACAACGGCAAAGATAAAATAATGAATCCAACAAGAAACACATCGCTGGGTAACTTGGAAAAGTCTGGGTCAACATGCCATTGGTCAATGCAGTGCGTCTTCAAGGCTGGGATGACGTGCATAATCAACGGAGTCCAAATATCCTTCACAAGGACCATGAACGCCACCATTACCAATGATAAGAACACAGCCAGTATAATTGTTACAGCAATTTGAGCCTTGATCCCAAATGCGATTCGAGTGACATCGCCATAGCTTTTGCCTCCTGTACGTCGAGCACAGCTGCATAGGATGTACATGGCAAATTCTGTCATAGCAGCGCTGAATATCATCATCACCGTCGACGGAATGATGCCAGCTCTTGCGAATGCGATAGGTAGGGTTAGCACCCCTCCTCCGCAAACGGTGGCAACCAAGTTCACCACAGAGGTCAACGGCGATGATTTACGAAGATCACTGTCGAATTCGGGGTTTAGAAACTCGAAACTAGGGTGCTTTTGAAGCAGCTCCTGAGCAGATGGCCAGAAAGTCGAATGCCTTGAAACTAGGGGCTTAAAAGAAAGACTGCTCTGCATGATCGCAATGGTCTGCTTGTAACTTGAATCGTTCCTTAAAATTGTAGTATTTGAATTCATTGTGTTTGGTCTTGGGCTGGGGCTCATTGTTGCTTTTTGTGTCTTCATCCAGTGAGTTAGTATAAGAGGAAGCACTGGTATTGTGATGTTGTCACCGGCTTGTTACTGGTATGTACCTAAATCAAAGTATGAATGAATGATATGATACCGGTAGGAGTTCCACCACGGACGCATGCAATTGCAATTGAGGAAGAAAGATCCGTTCTTGTCTATTCCGAAGGTGGCGCGGCGAAATTGAACTGATGTTTGGTTGGTTGGTTGGGCCGTAGTCGTTGGTCGTTGTCCTTTGAGATACAACATTCAACATGAAAGTGCAAAGATCGGGTTCGTACACGTGTAATAACGCTCAAATTAACGGTAATTATAATACGACTCCGACGAAAGAAACGAACACCAACGTCAAATTATAATACGACTCCGACGAAAGAAACGAACACCAACGTCAAATCAGTGTACATTCAACATTTGGTGTCGCAAACTGAAGGTTTTTAAAAATTCTGATTTGATCCTTCATCTCTTCTTCCTTGGAGGTCTCATCTTATCTCATAAAACACACAGAAAGATAAATCATATAAAAGAAAGAAAAACCATGACAGGAGCTAAACATCAAGAACAAGAAATCTACATGCCCGAAGAAAAGCTACCGCCTGAGTACAATCGAGAAGCAAACTCTACGCATCGCCTTTCCAGGCTTGAGCTTCAGCAAGCAATGACTGATCTGAAGCGTTTTGTAGAACCTCGACTCGAGTCTGATCTGCATCTCACAAAACATACTTCTCCTATGGCCTTTATGGTCGGAACTGGTATCAACGATGAGCTCGATGGGACCAAGTCCAAAGCAGCTGTTGCGTTCACTGTTCCCAACCAAGATATTCCGCGCGGGATAAAGATCGAAGAGCCACTTCCTACGTCTCCATACGAAATGCAGTGTGAAGTCTGTCAGAGTCTAGCAAAGTGGAAGAGGCTAATGTTGGGCAGACTTGGATGCAAAATTAATGAGGGCATGTACTGCGACTCTACTTCTATTCGGAAGGTGAGTGATATTTAAATAAGCGTTCGATGTTACATTAATTGTTTTTCTATCTCGAAGCCCATTCTTCTGATCTGTCTTTCTATAGGGTTACAAAGGAGATGTTACTCATTCCATCATTGCCGATCAATGGGACTATGAAGTGCGCATCGATAAGGAACAAAGGACTGTAGATCAGTTGAAGCATTTTGTTCGTATCTTATGGAAGATCGTCACAGATGCACAAGACTTTGTTCTGAATAAGTACCCTGCAATTATTTTGGATGGCCACCCTACATCTACCTGGCGTCTTCCAAAAGAAATCACATTCATTACATCAGAAGAGTTACACACCATGTTTCCTGGCATGGGTGTTCACGACCGTGAGAATGCAGCAGCAAAAAAATATGGTGCTATTTTCATCATTGGAATGGGTTGGCCTATGAAAGATGGTTCGGCACCAGAGGAGGTCCGTTCACCCGGCTATGACGATTGGAATCTAAATGGTGATATTATTTGCTACCACCCTCTTACTGAATACCGTCACGAAATCTCCTCTATGGGGATTCGTGTTGATAAAGACAGTCTTATCGCTCAGTTGGAACATAGCGGAGCTTCTAAAGATCGCGATCTCGACTTTATGAAGGCAGTGATCGAAGAGAATGTTCCTTTCAGTTATGGTGGAGGCATCGGTATTTCACGCCTTCTTATGCTCTTGTTGAGGACTGGCCATATTGGCGAAGTGCAAGTCGGAGTGTGGCACGACGCACACTTCGAACAAGCTAAGAATGCAGGGATTGACTTGATTCCGGATAGAATTGTTAACGAACCACAGTGAATATATATTCTTCGACACAAGGATTTTTTACAAGACAAAAGCAATTGTCTAAACAAGACGAAAGGTTAAATGTGATTGAATTAACGCGTAAACAACATTTGAATGCAATGTTGAATAATGTACAGTGCTGCACGTAGCGTAGATTTAGTGATCACATCTCACCCACCTATTTCCCCAAAATATCGACTTCGAGTAGCTCTCTGTAGATCTCTGTACCGAAACATGTTTCAAAACATCATAACGGTGGAATCAACCTATGGCAGCGACAGCGCTCCCCTCCTCAGGAAATGATTTTGAACTTCAATTTCCAAATTTGTACCGGTAAAAATACGTTAAGTTTGAAAGGAACTTTTTCACCTTCTTGAATAACCAAGCAAGCACAAGCAAGCGAACAGAACAAAGCAAAAAGCAACAAAACAACCTCTCATAGTTAATGGGCACTTTTCTTTTCCATCTCAATACGAAGACCACTCTCTATCTATTTGTCAAGGACCTCGGCCCTTGATTGTCGAAATAATGATAGCAGGTAATTTACCCTCTTTGGTATGTGTAGTGGCTGTTCTTTTCCAGAGCAACTTCGCTTGGGGATTTGGAAAACAATCTTTCAGTGCTTGCCGATCAAGTGGTACTATCAAAAGTCGTCGTGAAATGGTGATTTCAAGTAAGCAGCTTTGGCATGATTCTACTAGCAGTAAATTGGAACAAAATAAGATAAAGGGCGTTAACCCCGACCAATATTCTCGGAACCCCTTGGCAATTCAAAAATACGCTCAAAAGAATTCTGATGGAAATTACGTGCGCAAAAATAATTCCAAGAATGGCGTTGGTAATGGATCAAGACTGACATCTTCGTTGAGAGTTAACGAGTCAAGATTAAAATATTCTCTTATAGAGCAGGTGAAAGACAAGGTGGATGAAATTGATATTCGAGATGCGGCGATTGTCACCACATATGTTTGTACTCAGATTGCAATATCACTTCCTGTGATAATGATTCCAGTGATTGCTGCAGATCCATTTGGACCTGGCGTTGTAAATACAATGAATACTGCTACATTTGTGGGAGCAATTGTCTCGTTTTCTACCCTAGGGGCGGGTTGTGGAAAGGTAGTAAACGGCTTTGTTTGTCAAGCTATCGGAGGACGACAGAGCGGCATGATATACATGCTCGGCCTCGCATTTTTCTCTCTGATTCTTTCTACAACATACTCGATCCATGGCTATGCTATTGCAGGAATGGAATTTTGTGCTAGCATGATGTGGACTGCAATGACAGTTCTACTGTCGGAACGGTATGAAAAGGATGCAGTCAAGTTAACATCAGCCATCATGTCACTTAGTCTCGCAAGCACAACTGGTACATTAATTGCAAAATCAGTTGGAGGTGTGTTGTTGAGCCAATTCCATTGGAGGCAGGTATGCATGTTATCCACTTGTGCTGCATTGCTAGGTTCTGCCCTTTTGTACTTCACAAGGGGGGAGGACAATGCTAGTGATACGAAAATAAAATCGAAAACTAGATCCATTAATTTATCTACCCAGGAGGAGATCGGCTCAAGCAACGTCAGCGTGGAATCTATCAAATCTTCTTTTGTGAACGTGCTTGGTAACAGGATGTTCTTCGCTGTGGCTTTCGCTCATTTTACTTCCTTCATCGTCCGGTCCAGCGACAAAATACTTGGGTCATTCATCGTGGACGCAACAGACCTTCCAAGTACGTATTGAGAAGACGCATGCTCGATCAAACTATCTCCACGCACTGACGCTTCTAATCTGACACAATTTCTTTCTTGCCTATCTAGGATATCTTGCTGGATCCTTAACGACTTCTGTAACATTGGGTTTCGTTTTAGGTTTAGTGACGGGCAAAAAAGTTGTGGACCTCGAAACTATTGATGAAAAGAAATTATTTATCTTCCGAAGGTATAGCGGAGCCGTCCTATCGGCTATTGCCTTGGCAATATTAGCGAACGAGACTGTAGGGATTTATTTAGGGCAATACGGGCTTGCTGCAGCAATCACTCTGGTCTCTGGACTTCTTGCAACATCGGTTGGCTTTCAATTTTACCAGTTGCCACCAAAATATGCACCAACGTTTGGTAGAGATAAGGCAGTTTTCACTTCATGGTGTGATGGTGTTTGCTTTTTATTGCTGTCGCCATTTTGGTCCTCACTCAGCGGGCTTGTCGCAGCTAACGGTCTTCAAGGTTGGACTTGCTCGTTTCTAATTATTGCTGCTTTCATTGCCATAGGTGGAACAATAATGACCAACTCCCTGGAATCTGTCATGAGA
>Ga0115005_10003998_pt1 | contig 11778 bp, 7 predicted proteins | sample ArcOceMetagenome_FD_87163 | JGI IMG/M metagenome (GOLD analysis project Ga0115005, IMG submission 87163) | Marine eukaryotic phytoplankton communities from Arctic Ocean - Arctic Ocean - Greenland ARC118M Metagenome | ecosystem: Environmental > Aquatic > Marine > Oceanic | place: Arctic Ocean...
ATTTGGAGGCACCGTCCATAGAACCATAAAAGTCCGCCTCACTAGTGATTTCATGACGCCGTTCTCGAGCTTGATCAGAATCAATAAAGCCAGCATTTAGGTCTGCATCTATGGCCATTTGTTTACCGGGCATGGCATCTAATGTAAAACGTGCACTGACTTCTGAAATACGCCCCGCGCCAGCGGTAACCACTTTAAAGTTAATAATGAGCAAAATGGCAAAAACCACTATACCTACTGCATAGTTACCGCCAATCACTACTTCACCAAAGGCTTGTATCACCTTACCAGCTGCATCCCCACCTTCGTGGCCTTCAAGTAATACAATTCGAGTCGACGCCACATTTAGCGCGAGTCTCAATACAGTCGCGATAAGCAATACTAGTGGGAAAATACCAAAGTCTACGGGTTTCTTAGTAAACACTGATACCAAGATAACCACTAAAGACAAGGCAATATTGAAGCTGAATAGGACATCCAACAAAAATGCGGGCATAGGTAAAATAACCATGCCCATTATTGCTAACAAGACTATTGGTGCGCCTAAACCAGATGATACCGACTTGAATTGGTTTTTATCAAACCGACCGAAATAAGATGCTAGTTGCATAAACTAAATTTTGACGCTTTTATAGTTTGACTAAGATTAGTGCAAACATTAGCAACTTGTGCGCCAAGTCTTGTATAATCTAAAATCTCTGCTGCAATAAAACATCAAATAAATTGCAGCGACTACAAGATAGGTTTGACCAAAAGGTTAGGTATGTTATTCAATCTGCAGATTTTTAATGCACCGCAAAGCCAGAAATTTCTCCTTTCAGTTAGAAAATTTTTATGAACTTAAGGTAGTTTTAGTTTGTGATCATGTCTTAAAACTTGTTAACACAATATAAAAAAAAGGTTCGATTAAATGGTAAATCGATTTTGTATCAGTATATTACTGATTGTCTTGGCTTTAACACTTCAGGTTAGTCCTCTTCTTGCAGCAAATACGTCCTCTACAATAAGTGGCTCAATTCACTCAGAAAAAGGCACTGCATTGCAAGGGGTCATGATTAAAGTCATTCATACTCCATCTGCCAGCATAAAAACATCAATCACTAACCAAGTAGGCAAATACAGCGCCCGCGGTTTGCGGGTTGGTGGTCCCTATACTGTTATCATTTCAACTGATAGTTACGTTACTAAAGAATTTAATAATGTGTTTTTACAGTTGGATCAAAGTCTTACTTTATCCACCAGCTTAGTACTAGAATCGAAGATCGAAATAATCGAAGTGCTTGGTTATGCCCCAAAATCGTCACAACAGGGTTCCCTTAGTGTGTTTTCAGAACGAGACATTGAACAATCTGCGTTGGTCAATCGCGATATTAAAGATCTTGCTCGGCGTAATCCTCTGGCGGTTTTGGATTCTAGTGGCACCGAATTAAGTATTGCTGGAAGTAATCCCAAATTTAATTCGTTAACCTTAGATGGTGTCGCGGTTAGTGATACTTTTGGCTTAAATGCTAACGGCTATCCAGCCCAACGCCCACCAATTTCAACTAATGCTATTAGCCAGATTTCTGTCGATTATGCCCCTTTTAATACACGAGCTAGTGGTTTTACAGGTGGCACCATCAATGTGGTCACAAAGTCAGGAACAAATGAATTTTTAGGTGAACTTTTTTACGAATGGACACCGACCAATGGAGATGCATTAGATGACAAATTAAATATCAATGATCAAGGTGAGGCCACCAAATATGAATTTGATAACAATGAAGTCACATATGGTGCGGCTTTAGGCGGTGCCTTTGTTAAAGACACATTATTTTATTTTGTTTCTTATGAGCAATGGTCTGATGAAATTATTTTCAATTATGATTTGGAGAATCTCGCAGGTCACAATGTAACGACCATTGAAACGCAGCAAGTATTAACTGCTCTTAGTGATGTTTATGGTTTAACAGACTCAATTGGCACTGTTCCACCATCAGACAGCGATAAAAAAATATTAGTGAAGCTAGATTGGAATATAAACAGCGCCCATCGAGCAGATTTTACTTATAGCCATCAAAAGAATAACGCAGCATTAAATTATACCAATTCAAATAGTCGCGTTAATTTCGCCTCAAATCAATACTCTCAAGATGCCGAAACAAGCATTCTAGCCACACACCTTTTTTCCGATTGGAGTGATAACTTTTCATCGGAAATTAACATTAGCTTTAAGGATCATGAACAAGCCGCTAACACCTCATCAGACTGGGGTGAAATAAATATTAATACCGCCAGTGGCAATATTATTGCTGGTCAGGATAAAAATCGTCAAGGCAATGTCAAATCCAATCAAACCACCACTTTTGCTTTTCATGGTTTGTACTTGCTAGATGAAATTGACTATAAATTTGGGTTTGAAATTGAAGACATAAAAAATTCAGACTTGTATGCAAGAAGCTCGGATGGGCGATGGTTTTTTGACTCGATAGCTGATTTTGAAAATAAAACACCTCGAAATGTCATCTATTCAAACGCCTATACCAATGACAAGCAGGATTTAACCGCAGTTATTGAATCGACCAATTATGCCTTTTACCTTGAAGCCAATGCTGAGTTACTTGAAGATGTAATGTTCAGTGCCGGATTGAGATATGAAACTCTATCAGTGGGCAGTGCGCCAAATTATAACGCTAACTACGCTGCTACATATGGGGTGAGCAATACCCCAAATATTGATGGAATAAATATTTTATTGCCACGATTGAGTGTTGATTGGCAATATTCTGAACAACTCACCCTACGTGGTGGCATCGGCCGTTTTAGTGGCGGAACACCTTTAGTCTGGTTTTCAAATGCCTACACTAATGATGGCGTGACTAACACCAGTGCAACAGCACAAGCTGTTGCCACAACCATTGCTGATCCAAGCAACGTTATGTTTGATGTAGTTCCACTAACCTTGCAAAACTCTTTAGTCCAGGGAGACGGCTCAACCAACACAATAAACAGTAATTTTGAAATGCCTTCTGATTGGCGTTATCAGATTGCTGCAGATTTTAGTTTTAACATCCCTGGTCTAGGTGACGATTTTGTCTGGACAACCGAGTTTTTATATGTTGACCGACAAGATGCAGCTTTTTGGGTCGATCAATCGCGTTTCGAAGCAGGTGGAACAGTGGAAGGTCGCACAATATGGGGCAATATCTACGGTGCAAATAGACGCTGGGATATACAGTTAACTAACAGTAATGACAGTGGTGAAAGCACTATTATTACTAGCGCCCTGAGTAAACGATGGAATAATGGACTGACACTCAATACCTCTTATACCAATCAAGATATTACTGAAGTCAATCCTGGCAATACTTCTACTGCTGAGTCCAGTTATTTTGATGAAGTCATTGTTAATCGGAATACCCCTCTAAAAGGACGGGCATTTTATGAGATTGAACATAGATTTGTATTAAATCTCGGTTACGCGCATGAATTTTTGTCAGGTTACAACACTTCTGTAAATTTATTCTGGGAACGCCGTTCTGGTCGTCCATTTTCTTGGACCCTAGGCCGTGAAGCCAGAAGTGATTTTGGCGATCAGCGCTCAAACACCAAAGTTTATCTGCCTTATTTACCTGAAAGCGCCAGCGACCCTGCCTTTGATTTTAGTTCGTTGAGCTACGAACAAATAATGTCTATTGTCCAAGCTGCTGGTGTCGCAAATTACGCTGGCGATTATATTCCTAAGTATGCCGGTACACAGCCCTGGTTAACCACCATGGACATAGCCATTACCCAAGAACTGCCTGGATTTATGAATGACCACAAAGGCCAGTTATATTTTATTATCGATAATTTTGCCAATCTACTAAACAATGATTGGGGCAAGTCTTACCGCATTGCGTCAAGACAACAAATATTGTTCGATGTGGATATAAACGAAAATGGACAATATTTGCTTCAAGAAGCAAGAGGTGGTGCTAACACCAATAACTATAATCAGTTTAGAGTCGAACAATCAGCCTGGAGCCTGAAAGTTGGTGTTAAATACAAATTTTGACATTGCTGAAAATAATCTCTTGAGTAAGCAGCAAGAGCAAAGTTACACTCTGATAAACTATCGGTTTCAGGGGCAACAAGCAGTGCTTAGAGTATTATTTTTTTTGCTCTTTTGTCTAACCCTTTTCTCTAACCTTTTGTTCGTTTTTTATATGTAACGCAAAGGATTTGTTTTGCTCATTTACCAAACTAGATATTGTTTGTTTGTATTCGTCGTATTTTTTTTATCTTTGGGCATAGTCTCGGCTTCCGAATATAAAACTGAGCTACTGAATGAGAACAATGGTTTTGCCTCTTCGATTATTTTTTCCCTTGTGCAAGACAAAGACGGTTTTCTGTGGTTTGGCACTGCATACAGTGGTGTGATGCGTTATGACGGTAAACGAGTTGTCAGATATCAACACGAACCCAATAATAAACTGTCACTGGCACATAATAATGCTGGCAATCTGACTCTTGATAAAAATAACAATCTTTGGATAGGTAGCTGGGGCGGTGGCCTATCGAAATTGAATACACAGACAAATACCTTTACCCATTATCAATCTGACAACACAAATCCTAACAGTATCAGCGATATGAAAATTCAGGATGTATTTGAAGATCTGCAAGGTGACATATGGCTTGGAACAGCTGGGGGTCTGAATAAATTGAATAATGCCCAACAAGATTTTAGCCGTTTCGCTTACGACATCGAGGCTGAAAACCTTGTTACTGATGGAACTTCACATCCTCGTATTTGGGATATAGCGCAGGTAAACTCTGACATTATCTGGATTGGCACCAGTTTTGGTTTGAATAGCTATAATAAGTTAACAAATACTTTTCAACGTTTTATACAGAGGCCTACTAAAAAACAAACACGAATACAAATAGGCACGAATAAAATAAGACACATCATCGTAGGAGAGGGCAATACACTTTTATTGGGTACAGACGACGGTGTATTATCATTTGACATACAAACCGAATCATTTACTGCCCTTGAAATAGACGGAGCCCCGAATATTGGCTCCATTTATTCAATGATTAAGACCAGTTTTAATCAATACTGGGTAACCACCTCCCGGGGGGTATTTTCATTTACAGCTGAGAATTTAACCTTAAAAAAAGTGGACTTGAACTTTGATGACCGATGCGGCCAAACCTTATTTCAAGACAGACAAGAGACAATCTGGCTAACCTGTGAGGGGGTAGGCGTCTACAAGATCATCAAACAAAACACCTTCAAAGTTTATGATCACCCTCTGGTGAAATCAGCACATTCACTACTGGCAACAGATAATGACACACTGTTAATTGGCACAGCCCAACATGGTATTCAACAGTGGACACCATCAACTAACCAACTTATTGCCCTTGATGCCAATTCAGGCGGGGCTATACCCCCTAACGTCTGGAGAATGACTCAAACAAATCAAGGTGATATTTGGTTTATCAATCCTCTAAGTCTGTTTACACTAAACAAAATGGGCAAAAAACAGCATGTATTGGCTCCTGACTCCCTCAAGGAAGCAAAATACTTCACAAACTTCAGGCATATTATCTCAGACTCCAAAGATAATATCTGGATCGGCACTGCAAATGGGTTGTTTGTGATCCGTGATACAGATGAAACGATTGAATACATCCCTCTTGATGAACGAGTTACATCTTCTGCCTATGGTTATGGAATAACAGAGCTATATCAAGATGCTCAAAACCGAATTTGGATGGCTACATCGAAAGGTCTTTATGTATGGAATGACAACACTAAGGAAGCAAAGTATTTCTGGATATCTGGCCTCCCCCCCTTGTCAGACAGAATTGAATCAATTTATGCTTTACATCAAGATAGCCAGCTACGTTTTTGGGTGAGCACTACGAAAGGCCTGTATTTAATGGATGAAAAAACCGCAGAATTCAGCCTTTATTCTAACTACTTTTTAGAATCGAACAATTTGGGTGTGCGTTTCATTAAGGAAGATGCCTTAGGTTATTTATGGCTATTCACCCTTCGTGGTGTGACTCAACTTAATCCCAATAATGGACACTTACAACACTTTAACAAAACAGATGGTTTATCCGGCACCCGTTACTTTACTTACGTTACAGCCCAAAGTTCAGACGGCACTATCTTTTTTTCTAGCAGAGACGGAGTGCATTATTTTGATCCCTTGGAGGTCAAAAAGCAACCACTTAACGCAAAAATATTACTGACTGACTTTGAGGTATTAGGGACTCCAAACAAAGATCAAGCCACCAATTTTGATAGCACAAATATTAACCTTGCTTATGATCAAAACTATTTTAAATTTGAGTTTGCCACTTTGGACTTACTCAATGCACGACACATCCACTATGAGTATAAACTAGAGGGGTTCGACAACAACTGGATAAAAAATGGCACTAACAACACCGCTGTTTATACCAATTTAAGTGGTGCAGAATACATTTTTAAAGTGCGGTCAGCGATTAAAAATGATCTTTATTATGAGGATGAATTACAGGTCAGAGTATACATTGCCACCCCATTTTGGCTGCAGTGGTGGATGTTTGTTTTTTATGCTGGCCTGGTCTTACTAACAATTTTTTATTACATTCAGCGACAAAAAAGGTCCGTACTGAAACTCGAAAAACAAGTGGCTGAAAAAACAGCTTCAATAGAACTTAAATCTAATAAACTGGAAGCTGCCAATACAGTAAAATCGCAGTTTCTGGCTAATATGAGTCATGAGATCAGAACACCACTGACTACTGTTATCGGGCAGGCAGAAGCGATCATTTGCCATGACATAGACAGTGCAGATATATATACAGAAGTTGAAGTTATTCATGATAGCAGTCTACATTTACTGGCGTTATTGAATGACATACTCGATTTAACTAAAATAGAAGAAAATAAATTTGAATTAGAATTACATTCCAAAGATCTGCATGAGCTTTTGGAAAATATCGATAGTATGTTCAAAATACAGGCCAAAAGTAAGGGCTTGTATTTTGAACATACTAAACACTTACCTATACCATTTGTTGTCAATATAGATAGTCTGCGGGTTAAACAAATCCTTATTAATTTATGTTCAAACGCAATAAAATTCACTCAAGAAGGTTATATTGTACTTGATGTTATGACTGCAGATAATCAGCTTATTATTACCATCACAGATACTGGTATTGGCATGGATGAAGAGCAAACAAAACAAGCTTTTGAGAGTTTTACTCAGGCTGATCCTAGCATTAGCAGGCGATTTGGCGGCACAGGTTTAGGTCTATCTTTATCCAAAAGTCTAGCCCAATTAATGGGCGGTAATATTACCGTTAATAGTCAAATGGGAAAAGGCAGTGTGTTTACTTTTTCAGTGCCAGTAGAAATTTCAGTTTTACCAGACAACCTGATTACCAAAGCGTCTGATTATGATTTTTCAATACCCAAGAATATATTTAGCGGGAAGATATTGTTGGCCGAAGACCACAATGAAAATCGCCGACTTATCGCCAGATTATTAACCAAGTTAGGTCTTACTGTATACACTGCGACAGACGGTTTGGATGCGATTGAACTATATTTAAAACACAATCCAGATGTCATTTTACTTGATATTCAGATGCCCAATATGGATGGCATTCAAGCATATAAAATATTGCGTGAACAAGGATGCCATCAACCTATTATCGCTTTGACCGCGAATGCTATGGCACATGACGTTGAACAATATCTGACATTGGGTTTTAACGGCCATCTAACCAAACCCCTGAACAGAAAAAATTTGATAGCCTCTATAGCAAAATATTTTATTAGCCAAAAACCTACTGTGATGGATGAGGCCTACAAGGCGCTTAAAAGTATTGATATGTCAGATCTGGTGATTCAATTTAAAGCCAGTTTAGCCGATGAAAAACAGCAGTTCACCCTCCATGCTAACAATCAAGATATGCAAAGTATTGCCAAACAAGCTCACCGGCTGATTGGCGCTTCGCAATTATTTGGCTTTTCTAAATTAGCAGATATTGCCACAGAGCTTGAAACCAGTATTAAAACCAATAATATGGAAAATGTTGATATCTTACTTCAAAATTTAATAGATGAAATCACAAACACCCAATAACTGGCCAATTTAGGGTCCGCCAAATGACAATACTAGCGCCTCAATTCTGGAGGAATAGGCAGGTTGGTTTTTAAGGGTTTAGGACGTTGACCTTTTCCTTGTTTATAGGCTTTTAATTGATAGACATAGGCCAGAACTTGGGCAACTGCCATAAACAACTTTTCTGGAATTTCGTGTTCTGCCTCAGTGGAGTAATAAATAGCCCTTGCAAGCATAGGAGACACCACAATAGGCACTTCATGTGCATTAGCAATAGTACGAATATGCATGGCCATTTCATCCACCCCTTTAGCCACTAAAGTCGGCGCGCGGTTGCCAAACTGATCATACTTTAATGCAACAGAAAAGTGAGTTGGGTTGGTGACGACCACATCTGCATTCGGGACTTCTTGCATCATTCGATTAGCCGCAGCTTGATATTGCAATTTACGAATTCGACTTTTCACTTGGGGGTCGCCATCGGAGTTTTTACGTTCGTCTTTGACTTCCTGCAAGGACATTTTCATTTCTTTATTGTGTTTGTAACTCTGGTAAGGTACATCGAAAACCGCAATAGGAATCAAAGCACAACACATAATCAAAAAGCCCCATGCGATTAAATCCAGAGCATGAAACAAATTTTGCGGATATAGCTCTAAGTCCAAATGTAATGCTTCATCCTGAAACATAATAAGTGCGACGTATGCCATCGTTGCGACCACCACAAATTTGGCAATAGCTTTGAATAATTCCACCACGCTGTTCATACCAAACATACGTTTAAAGCCGGCTATTGGGCTTATTTTTTGTGCTTTTGGAGCGGCGCCATCCCAAGTAAAATTATAACCACCCAAAGCAATGTTGCCGTAGATACCAGCGATAGTCACAATCGCCATATACAACAAAACAGGCATACTTATGGTGTCGATGGCGAAGCCCCAAGCCTGAAACATATGGGTGAAATCGTAGGTTTCATCTCGAGACAGAGTAAACGTCCGCTGGGTAACTTCAAATAGAGCGCTCGCAATTTGGGAGCCAATAAGTAAAAAACTAATACCACTAGCGATTAAGACTAAAGCCGTCGACAACTCTTTAGATCTAGCAATTTGTCCTTTTTTACGAGAGTCATCAATTTTTTTGGAAGTGGGTTCTTCTGTTTTTTCGTTTGCATCAGACATGATTTACCTCGCTTTAATTAAGGACACACTAAAACTAGCTGACACATCATCATCTGTGCCCGCTCCCACATCACTTCAAAGTGATGGGTTAAGTTGTCTAAAGTTAACCAAATTATCAGTAGTCCCATAATTTGTGCGATAGCAAAACCTATACTGAATATATTTAATTGTGGGGCAGCTTTAGTCATCACGCCAAAGGCCAAATTAACAATAAGCAATGACACTATAGGCGCAAGAGATATTGTCACAGCTGAAATAAACATCCAGCCTGCCCAGTGAGCAATATCTCTAAATTGTTCTGGGGCAAACCATGCTTCACCGATAGGAAAAGCCTCGAAGCTCATCACAACCATCCGTATCATGGATAAATGTCCATCTAATGCCCAAAACAATAGCGTCGCCAAAATAAGATAAAACTGTCCTACTGCAGGTACACTAATACCATTTACTGGATCGACTATGGATGCAAAGCCCAGCCCAGTTTGTAAGGCAACTATTTGTCCTGCCAATACAAAAGTATTGAGTACCATATTTGACAAAAAACCTAATGCTATGCCAATGATTAACTGCTGTATCACCAACATAAAAGTTCCCACAGAAAAAACGTCTGTTACGGGGATCGGAACTGGCGGAATAACCGGCATAATAATAAGGGTTAAAAATAATGTAAGGAGTGCCCTTACAGTAGGCGGCACACTCTTAGCACTTAAGCCCACCATAGAGGCGAACAGCCCAGAGATACGCATGAATGGCAAGAGTAAGTCCGCCAAATACTGCATGACTGTTGCCGTTGCAATATCCAAGATTTTAGCCTTGGGCCTGGAAAGCTAACACCACTAACCCACTACCTCTGGAATTCGTTCTACCATAGTAAAAAAGAAGTCCATCAGCTTTTGCACTAACCAATGCCCACCCCAACTTAATGCCAATAATGTGACAATTAGGCGAGGTAGAAAACTCATAGTTTGTTCATTGATGGACGTCGCAGCTTGAAACACAGCAACGATTAATCCTACAAACAAGCTGGGGAGAATAATCACTGAAACTAACAAAATAACCATCTGCAATGCTTCTTTGAGTATTTCAACAAAGACTTCTGGGCTCATGGGCACACCTTATTCATTTTTTGGGCTTTATTTTTAGCTGAGTTTAGGCTGAGTTTTTGGCTATGTAACATTCGCTAACCCATGCCAAAACTATTGGCTAAAGTGCCAAAGACTAAATTCCAGCCATCTACCAGTACAAATAACATCAACTTAAAGGGCAATGACACTATCATGGGTGACAACATCATCATGCCCATCGCCATTAATATCGAGGCAACCACTAAATCTAAAATCAAAAAGGGAATAAACAACATAAATCCAATTTGAAACGCGGTCTTAAGTTCGCTAGTAACAAAGGCGGGGATCAAAACATTCATAGGCACGTCAACTGGATCTTGAAATTGTCCATCCATGCCGCCAATTTGCACAAAGGTCTCTAAATCTTTAACTCGTGTTTGCGCCAACATAAAAGCACGTAATGGCTCTTTACCTATTTCATAGGCTTGGATTGAGGTGATTTCTTCGTTTAAGTAGGGTTGAAGTGCTGTTTCATTCATCTTTTCAAACACAGGAGCCATGATAAACATAGACAAAAACAAACTAACACCGATTAAAATTTGGTTAGAGGGTGATTGCTGCAAACCGATGGCTTGACGCAAAATAGACAAGACTATAATGATCCGAGTAAACGAGGTCATCATCATTACAAAGGCAGGGAGCAGGCTTAACGAAGTCATGATAGCGACTACCTGCAAGGTCATAGTGTAGTCTTTACTTCCATCAGGGTTGTCAGTGAGCGTTAGTGCAGGGATCCCTGGTTCAGCCAAAACGTGTCCACTAACCATGCTCAGTAGCAACATCAAACAAAGACTCAAACATGTTTTTTTCATGACTGTTTTCCATCAGTGTTGTTTTTCTTACTATTTTGCGCCACAGCAGGATTTATTTTACCTGCCATGAGAAGCGCTAACTTATCTTTAAATGTTTCAGTGCCTAGCGATGCGGGCGAATTATCGATAGGAGTGGACAAGGTCGCTAAGTGGTTAATATTGTGAGCCGTAATACCCAACAAATGTTGCTCACCTGCTACTTCAATAACCAAAACTCTTTCTTTGGCTCCGGCCATCATTGAGGCAACAACTTTCAGATTTGAAGTGCCAGATTGAGTGACGTTAAACCGTCGCATTAGGAACGCGAGTATAAAAACAACGCCAATAACCAATAACAAAGAAAGGAAAATTGACACTATTGATGTGGGGTTTGCCAGACTTTGAGGCGCCGAATTGGCCTCAAATGAGGTACATAAACATGAGCCGAGAGCTATCCAAGCCCATGTTTTATAAGCTTTTTGTCTACCTAAGTTTTTTGATTCGTTCCAGTTGACTAATAACATCAGTTAATCTAATACCAAATTTATCGTTGACTACTACTACTTCTCCATGAGCAATCAAC
>Ga0115005_10004000_pt1 | contig 11775 bp, 12 predicted proteins | sample ArcOceMetagenome_FD_87163 | JGI IMG/M metagenome (GOLD analysis project Ga0115005, IMG submission 87163) | Marine eukaryotic phytoplankton communities from Arctic Ocean - Arctic Ocean - Greenland ARC118M Metagenome | ecosystem: Environmental > Aquatic > Marine > Oceanic | place: Arctic Ocean...
AAGTACAGGCCACGCGTTTCACCCGCGATAAAAACGGCATCACCAACGCCAATCGCATTGATGGCGAGCGCCTCCACAGTGAAGTCAGCATCAGCTATCCATGGCAACAAGCTTATGGGTTTTTCACCCCTAAAATTCAAGCCATGTTCACGCAGTACAGTTTTCAAAATGTAGACGACACCCTTATTACTCAAGGCTATGAAGATGAAGTGAGCCGAAACGTGACCATCAGCAGCATTGATGCGGGCTTATATTTTGATCGCAATTTCCAGTTTTTAGGTCAAGGGTTTGTGCAGACCTTAGAGCCGCGTTTAATGCTGGCGTACATTCCTTATGTGGACCAAAGTCAGATCCCCTTATTTGATACCACTGAAACCACCTTTAGCTACAGCCGCTTATTCAGTGCCAACCGTTTCACAGGGGTGGACCGAGTAGGAGACACTCAACAGGTCAGCCTTGGTCTAACCTCCCGTTTCTTGAATGAACAAGGCCTTGAGGTCATGCGTGCCAGCATTGGCCAGATCCATTACTTCAGTGATCGCAAAGTAGAGCTAGCCCCAACCGACACCACCTTAGAAGACGAAGACACTCAAAACAGCTCATCGCTGGCCGGTGAGTTTCAATGGCTATTCGCCGACAACTGGCGTACCCGTGTGGATCTACAATACAACCCCCATGCCGCAAGCAGCGAAGAGCCCATCGAAAAGGCCAGCGCGCAACTCAACTACCAAAGCCCTAATAGCTGGTTGTTTGATATGAATTTCAGCCATGTGGAAGCGGACCAACAAAAGCAAGTGGGCATCGCGTTCTTTGCGCCCATCAATGACAGCTGGGCGTTTTATGCACAGAAGAAACACGACATCTGGGATTACACCTCAGTACAAAGACAAAGCTTAGAAGAAGAAAATTTATTGAACATTGAAGGCCTAGTGGGCATCGAATATCAGAATTGTTGCTGGCGCGCCCAGTTTACATACGAAGAACACACACGCAGTGACAGCACCAAGGATTACCAATATATGTTGCAACTGCATCTTAAAGGCTTAGGCATCATTGGCAGCAAGAGTGATGACATCTTAAGCGAACGCATTTTAGGTTACGATCAGAGGCAGATTCATGATTATTAAACACTTAGCACAGCGCCCTTGGCTTGGCGCACTGGTGGCATCCTTAGTATTAAGCGCACCATTGGCACAGGCCCAGTTAAAAAGTATTGATCGCATCACCGCTGTGGTGGACGACGACATCATTATGCAAAGCGAATTAACAGAACGTGTGCAAGTGGTTAAAAACCAAAGCAAAGGCATGCGTTTACCCCCTGATGACGTTTTAAAGCAGCAAGTGCTGGAGCGTCTGATCACCGAAAGCATTCAGCTACAAATGGCGGAACGCTCCGGTGTGCGCATCAGTGACCAACAACTGAATCAAACCATTGAATCCATCGCCAAGCAGAACGGCATGAGCTTGCGTCAGTTTCAACAAGCCCTAGAAAAAGACGGCGTACCCTATGCACAAGCCCGCGAACAAATTCGTCGTGAACGCGTGATTTCAGAAGTTCAGCGTTACCGTGTGGGCGGCAAAATTCAAATCAGCGAACAAGACATCGACAGTTTTTTAAACAGCGCCCGCGGCCAAAGTGCCACCGCTGAAGAGTACCGTTTAGGCCACATCCTGATTCAACTGCCTAGCCAAGCCAATAAAGACCAACTAAAAAAAGCGCAAAACAAAGCGAAGAAAATCGTCAAAGAATTACGTAAAGGTGCCGACTTCGAACAAACCGCCGTGGCCAATTCAGAAGGCCGTAACGCCCTTAAAGGCGGTGACCTTGGCTGGAGAAAAGAAGCCGAACTGCCATCCCTTTTCGCCGACATCGTGCCAAGCTTGAAAAAAGGCGGCATCAGCGACCCCATTCGCAGCGCCAGCGGCTTCCATATCATTAAAATTACCGACAAGCGTGGCGGTGAAGAGCAATTAGTACGTCAAACCCGTGCTCGTCATATCTTAATTCAAGAAACCACCATTCGTGATGCCAAGCAAAGCGAGCAGCTTATTAACGAGCTATACAAGCGCGTTAAAAAAGGCGAAGACTTTGCCTCGTTAGCAAAAGAATTCAGCGACGACCCGGGCAGCAAGGTCAGCGGTGGCGATTTGAATTGGATCAACGAAGGGGACATGGTGCCGGCGTTTGAAAAGACCATGAAGGCCACCCAAAAAGGCCAAACCAGCAAGCCGTTTAAATCACGCTTTGGCTGGCACATCTTACAAGTGACCGATTACCGTCAAAAAGACATGGGTGAAGAAGTACAGCGTAACCAAGCTCGCCAGCTACTTTACTCTCGTCGCTTTGAAGAAGAGCTGCCTATCTGGTTACGCCAGATTCGTGCCGATGCCTACGTGGAAGTCAAAAATGAGCTATAGGCTAGCCCTAACCGTGGGTGAACCGGCTGGCATCGGCCCGGACTTAACCGTGGCCCTTGCGCAGCACGCGCACCAGAATCAAATCATCGCCATATGCGATCCTGATCTCTTACAGCGTCGCGCTGCGGCGTTAAACCTGCCTTTGGTGATCAAATCTTTTGATGCTAACGACCCTTCTCCCGCTAACGCGGGGGAAATCTGGGTAAACCCCATTGCGTTGGCCGAACCAGAAGAAATCGGTGTGCTCAATCCTGCTAATGGCCAATACGTGCTGGATACCCTAAGCCATGCGGCCCAAGGCTGCCTTGATGGCCTATATGACGCCATGGTGACCGCACCTGTGCACAAAGGGGTGATCAACGAAGCCGGTGTCCCCTTTACAGGTCATACTGAGTTTTTAGAAGAGTATACTCACACCGAACGGGTCGTGATGATGCTCGCCACTAAGGGGCTAATGGTGGCACTAGTGACCACTCACTTACCACTAAAAGACGTACCTGAGGCCATTACTCAAGAGCGCCTCACTCAGGTCATCAGGGTTCTCGACACAGATCTTAAACGTTACTTTGGCCTACCTAACGCCCACATCCTAGTGTGCGGCTTGAACCCCCATGCGGGCGAAGGCGGTCACATGGGCACAGAGGAAATCGAGGTGATTGAGCCCACGCTGGCCATGCTGCGTCAGCAAGGCATTGGCCTCAGCGCCCCTTTACCAGCGGACACCTGATTCACCGATAAAGTGCTCAAAACCGGTGATGCGGTGCTCGCCATGTATCACGACCAAGGTTTACCCGTTTTAAAATACAAAGGCTTCGGCCAAGCAGCTAATATTACATTAGGCTTACCCATTATTCGTACATCTGTGGATCACGGCACCGCCTTAGATCTAGCCGGAACCGGCAAGGCCGACAGTGGCAGTTTACATACCGCCATTGAATACGCCGAGCTGATGGCCGCCAGCCGTGCCGCCCACAAAGGAAACTAATATGTCTCGCCAACACATGGGTCACCAAGCCCGAAAACGCTTTGGTCAAAACTTTCTGCATGACCCTAACGTTATCCGCAACATCGTCAAAAGCATTCGCCCCAAGGTGGGTGACAACATGGTGGAAATTGGCCCGGGTATGGGTGCCATCACGGAAGAATTACTGGATGCCACAGAAGGCTACTTAAACGTGGTCGAGCTCGACCGTGACTTAATCCCAGGCTTGAACGTGAAGTTCTTCAACATGCCGGGCTTTAAAATTCATGAAGCCGATGCATTGAAATTCGATTTTGCCAGCTTATACGAAGCAGAACGCCCACTGCGCATTGTGGGTAACTTGCCATACAACATCTCCACCCCTCTGATTTTCCATTTGCTCAGCTACACAGGCAAAGTAAAAGATATGCACTTCATGTTGCAAAAAGAAGTGGTACAACGCATGGCGGCAGGGCCTGGGGATAACAACTACGGTCGTCTATCCATCATGGCTCAGTACCATTGTGAAGTTCAGCATTTATTCGATGTGGGCCCGGGTGCGTTTAAACCTGCACCAAAAGTCGACAGCGCCATTGTGCGCATGGTGCCTTACAAAGAAGTCCCTCATCCGGTTAAAGATCACCGCACCCTTGAAAACATTGTGCGTGAAAGTTTTTCTATGCGTCGTAAGACTCTTAAGAACAACCTAAAAAACACCATTAGCGCTGAGCAATTAGAATCCATCGGCATTGACCCCACTCTGCGTCCTGAGCGCTTAGGTTTGGCAGAGTACGCGCGCATTGCCGACTTTGTATATGACGGGGCAAATCATGGCTAAAGTGTTTGTGCATGTAATGCCTCACTACATGGCAGAAGAATCGGCGCCTGAAAAAAAGCGTTATGTCTTCAGCTATACCGTCAGCATTACCAATGAAACACTGGAGCCGGTGCAACTCATGTCGCGCCATTGGATCATCACCAATGGTGAGACCCTAGGCACCCAAGAAGTACGGGGTGACGGTGTCGTCGGTCAGCAGCCCATTATTAAGCCAGGCGATAGCTACACTTATACTTCTGGCACCGTAATGGAAGCCCCCGTTGGTACCATGGGCGGGTTCTACACCATGCTCGACCACGAAGGTGCCCTATTTGATGTTGAAATCCCAGTGTTTACACTGGCCGTCACAAACAGCGTGCACTAACGATGAGAACGTTTGCGGTTGGGGATATACAAGGCTGCCTGCCACCTTTGCTCAAGTTACTGGACAAGGTGAACTTTGACCCAGCCGCAGATCAACTCTGGTGTGTCGGCGACTTGGTCAACCGTGGCCCAGACAGCCTAGGGACTCTGGAGTTTTTACACAGCATTCGTAAAAGCTGCAAAATCGTATTAGGTAATCACGACCTCCACCTACTGGCCATGGCCTGTGGGCAAAAAGCCGTAAAAAAAGACGGCGACCTAGATCGTATTATTGCCTCAAAAGATGCCGACACTTTATTTAAGTGGCTCAGAAAGCAGCCGCTTTTGCAGTGGGATAAAGAGCGCAAACTGGCCATGTGCCACGCGGGCATTCCGCCCATGTGGAATTTAAAAAAAGCCAAGGCACTTTCAGAAGAAGTGGAGGTGGTGTTACAAAGTCGCCATTACAAGAACTTTTTCAGACACATGTATGGCAATACACCCGACTTATGGGATGACGATTTAGTTGGAACCGACCGACTGCGCACCATCACTAACTACTTTACCCGCATGCGATTTTTAGGCCCAAATGGCGAATTAGATCTCGCCAATAAACAAGCCCCAAGCAATGAGCACGGGGGACTAAAGCCTTGGTTTAGTTACCCACACCAATTAAAAAAGACCACGCTGTTATTTGGTCATTGGGCGGCGCTAAATGGGGTATTTAATCAATCAAATGTCATTGGCCTAGACACAGGTTGCGTATGGGGTGGCCCCATGACGCTGTTGCACATAGAAAGTAATAAACGTTACCGACAAACTCTTTAAATTTTGGCAGGTGTTATGTTTCAGCACATAAAAATCAAACAATTAAACGATTTAATGGACAGCGATACACCTGTGCATATCGTCGATATTCGCGACCCTCAAAGCTTTGCTGCCGGTCATATTACTGGGGCGATTCCTTTAGATAACAGCAACGTGCAAACATTTGTTGCCAATACCCCTAAAGATGAAAACGTCGTGGTGTGTTGCTATCACGGCAATTCAAGCCAAGGTGCCGCTCAATTCTTATTTGAACAAGGCTTCACTAATGCCTTTAGCCTAGATGGTGGCTTTGAAATGTGGAAGTTAGGTAAACCTGACAAAGTAGAAATCTAAGCGAGCCGTTATCGCTAAAACCGTTTACTTTCAACAAGGTAAGCGGTTTTTTTATACCCACAAAACAGACAGCCCATCCCCCCACCCACTATCCCTTCCATCTTACTGTTCACCAAAATCATATGATATCCCTTGCGCGTCATACTAAAACGTACAGGCTATAACTCGTCACGCAATAGCTATTTATATGCACAAGGTTTCACACACTTGTTTTAAAGTTTTTTAATCCATTTTTAAAAAAGGCACGACCTATGCAACTTATTTCACAAGGCATTAAAAAATTGACGCCTTGCTGCTAATCCTTTCCAAAGCCGACGATTAAGGGAATACAGGGAACGTAAATAAGTCTAAATTAAACATAGAAACGTAGACTTATTTGAGAGCAGGCCCATGAGCACATAGACACTAGGTGAGGTTACCATGAGCATTTTTAACCACTATCAGGATCGCTATAAAACCACACAGCAAGAAGTCATGACGCTGCAAGAGTACCTGCAATTGTGTAAAGACGACCCGAGCGTCTATGCATCAGCCGCAGAGCGCATGCTCATGGCCATTGGTGAACCCGAACTCATCGACACCGCCAATGACTCTCGCTTGAGTCGAATCTTCTCAAACAAAGTTATCAAACGTTACCCAGCCTTTAGTGAATTTTATGGCATGGAAGAAGCTGTCGAGCAAATTGTGTCGTATTTCCGTCATGCTGCTCAAGGCCTAGAAGAGCGCAAACAAATTTTATATTTACTGGGCCCTGTCGGCGGTGGTAAATCCTCTTTGGCTGAGCGTCTAAAGCACCTGGTGCAACATATTCCGTTTTACGCCATTGAAGGCTCCCCTGTATTTGAGTCCCCTTTGGGTTTATTTAACCCTGAAGAAGACGCCGCCATATTAGAAGAAGACTTTGGCATTCCCAATCGTTACATCAAAGGCTTCATGTCGCCTTGGGCTGCCAAACGCCTGCATGAATACAACGGTGATATCTCAAAATTCAAAGTGGTCAAGTTGTACCCCAGCATCGTGGATCAAATTGCCGTCGCCAAAACCGAGCCTGGGGATGAAAACAACCAAGACATTTCGGCGCTTGTGGGTAAGGTGGACATCCGTAAGTTAGAAGATTTCAGCCAAGATGACCCAGATGCTTACAGTTTCTCCGGTGCCTTATGCCGTGCTAACCAAGGCATTATGGAATTTGTAGAAATGTTTAAAGCCCCCATTAAAGTTTTGCATCCCTTACTGACGGCGACCCAAGAAGGTAACTACAACGGCACCGAAGGCATGGGTGCCATCCCATTTGATGGGGTGCTCATGGCGCACTCAAATGAAAGCGAATGGCAAACCTTTAAAAATAACAAAACCAATGAGGCCTTCATTGACCGTGTTTACATCGTCAAGGTGCCTTATTGCTTGAGAGTCAGTGAAGAAACGCATATTTATGAAAAACTGCTCACCCACAGCTCATTACATGAAAGTCCTTGTGCCCCTGATACGTTAAATATGTTGGCACAGTTCTCTATTCTGTCCCGCTTAAAAGAACCAGAAAACTCCAGCATCTACAGTAAGATGCGCATCTATGACGGGGAGAATTTAAAAGATACCGACCCTAAAGCTAAGTCCATTCAGGAATATCACGATAACGCTGGGGTCAACGAAGGTATGAGCGGTTTATCCACCCGCTTTGCATTTAAAATATTAAGCCGCGTGTTTAACTTTGACCCAAGTGAAGTGGCGGCCAACCCTGTACATTTAATGTATGTTCTTGAAAAACAAATTGAGCAAGAGCAGTTCCCACAAGAAATCGCCGACCGCTACTTAAACTTCATCAAGGAGTATATGGCGCCTAAGTATGTCGAGTTCATCGGCAAAGAAATACAGACCGCTTATTTAGAATCTTACAGTGAATACGGTCAAAACATATTTGACCGCTATGTCACCTACGCAGACTTCTGGATTCAAGACCAAGAATACCGTGACCCAGAGACCGGTGAAATTCTTGATCGTGTGGCCATCAATGAAGAACTAGAAAAAATCGAAAAACCCGCGGGTATCAGTAATCCTAAAGACTTCCGTAACGAAGTGGTGAACTTTGTTCTGCGCGCTAAAGCCAATAATGCAGGCAAAAACCCAAGCTGGCAGAGTTATGAAAAAATGCGCGCGGTGATTGAGAAAAAAATGTTCGCCAATACCGAAGATCTACTACCGGTTATTAGTTTTAACGCCAAAGGCTCAAACGACGAGAAGAAAAAACACGACAACTTTGTGGCCCGCATGGTGGAACGTGGCTACACCGAAAAACAAGTTAGGCTCCTCTCTGAATGGTATTTACGCGTTCGTAAATCACAGTAATTGAGAGGTGCCCTATGAGCTATATCATAGATAGACGGCTTAACGGCAAGAACAAAAGCATGGTTAATCGCCAGCGCTTCTTGCGCCGTTATAAAAGCCATATCAAAAAAGCCGTAACCGATGCAGTGAATAAGCGCTCCATCACCGACATGGAGCGTGGTGAAAAAATCAGTATTCCCACACGGGATACCAGCGAACCGGTGTTTAGTCATGGTAAAGGCGGTGCACGCCAACGTGTATTACCTTGCAACCGCGAATTTCATGCAGGAGATAAAGTGCTGCGCCCTAAAAGTGAAGGGGGCGGCAATGGTGCAGGTGAAGGCAACGCCAGCAACCAAGGTGAAGGAGAAGACGAGTTTTCTTTCTTTATCAGTAAAGAGGAATTCCTAGACTATGTCTTTGAAGACCTCGCCTTGCCGAACCTGCTGAAAAAAACCTTAAATGAACACGATGCCGTGGAATATCGCCGCGCCGGTTTCACTGCGACCGGTACGCCTAACAATCTTGCGGTGATTAAATCCATGCGTGCCGCCCATGCCCGTCGCATCGCATTGTCAGCCAGCTCACGCCGCAAACTCAAAAAAGCCAAAGCGGAGCTAGAAGATGAACAAGCCAAAGATGAGGACTTAAAAAATCCCATCAAAATCGCCGAACTTGAAGAAAAAATTCTCAAGCTACAAGAGAAGATCAAAAAAATCCCCTTTATTGATACCTTCGACATCAAATACCGCAATATCATAAAAGAGCCGGTGCCCAGCACCAAAGCCGTGATGTTTTGTGTCATGGATGTATCAGGCTCCATGACGCAGCAAATCAAAGACATGGCAAAACGATTTTATATTTTGCTTTACTTATTTTTACAGCGAAACTACGAAAAAACCGAAGTGGTGTTTATTCGCCACCATACCAGCGCTAAAGAGGTGAACGAGGAGGAGTTTTTTTACAGCCGTGAAACCGGCGGTACTATTGTATCCAGTGCGTTGGAGTTAATGGGTAATATTATAGAAGAACGCTACAACCCAGCCGAATGGAATATTTACGGCGCCCAAGCCAGTGACGGTGACAACTGGGATGACGACAGCCCAAACTGTGCTGAAATTTTGCGTCAACGCATCATGCCCATGGCGCAATACTTTGCTTACATAGAGATCACACCCAACGCGCACCAAGCGTTATGGCGCGCCTATGAAGCGCTAGCGCCACAGCTAGGCGACCGTTTCGCCATGGAACAAATCACCAGTGCGTCGGATATTTTCCCTGTGTTTAGGGACTTATTTTCGCGCAAGTCTCTTAAGGAGGCGGTATGACAAAAGCCAGAAGACGTGAACCCATTTCCACCGGTTCTGAATGGACATTTGAATTACTTGAAGAGTACGATAAAGAAATTGGCCGTATTGCGAAAGAATATCGCCTAGATACTTATCCAAACCAAATTGAAGTCATCACCGCAGAACAAATGATGGATGCCTACGCCTCCGTTGGCATGCCGATTTCCTATAATCACTGGTCTTACGGCAAACACTTTCTGCATACGCAAACCCACTATCAGCGCGGTCAAATGGGTTTAGCCTACGAGATCGTCATCAACAGTGACCCATGTATCGCCTATTTAATGGAAGAAAACACCATGTGCATGCAAGCACTGGTAATCGCCCATGCCAGTTATGGCCATAACTCCTTCTTTAAAGGAAACTATTTATTTAAAACCTGGACAGACGCCAGCGCCATCATTGACTACCTTGTTTTTTCACGTAACTACATTAAAAAATGCGAAGAGCGCCATGGGGTCGACGCTGTCGAACGTATTTTAGATGCGGCCCATGCCTTGATGAATTATGGCGTGGATCGTTACAAACGCCCTCGCCCTATTAGCAGCGAAGAAGAAAAGCTACGCCAAGAAGAACGAGAAAGCATACTGCAACAACAAGTTAACGACTTATGGCGCACGCTTCCTATTTCAGAAAAAGAGAGTAAAAAGAAACGCATACGCTTTCCAAGCGAGCCTCAAGAAAATTTATTGTACTTTCTAGAAAAAAACGCGCCCCTACTCAAACCTTGGCAGCGTGAGATTATTCGTATCGTTCGCAAGCTGGCACAATATTTTTATCCACAGCGCCAAACGCAGGTGATGAATGAGGGCTGGGCAACATTTTGGCATTACACCCTACTCAACACCATGTATGACGAAGGTTTGGTAACCGAAGGCTTCATGATGGAGTTTTTGAATAGCCACAGCAGTGTGATTTATCAACCGCCCTTTGATAGCCCTTACTTTAGCGGCATCAATCCCTACACATTAGGCTTTCATATGATGAGCGATATTCGCCGTATATGTGAACACCCTACCGATGAAGACAAAGAATGGTTTCCCGATATTGCAGGCAGCGATTGGCTGGATACTTTACACTTTGCCATGCGAAACTTTAAAGATGAAAGTTTCGTTTTACAGTACCTCTCGCCCAAGCTAATGCGCGACTTGAAGCTGTTTTCGATTATGGATGACGAACGCAAGATGCACATTAGTATTGATGCCATCCATGATGAAATGGGGTATCGAAAGGTGCGTGAAGACCTAGCCAAGCAATACGACTTATCCTATCGTGAGCCGAATATTCAGGTTTACTCTGTTGACCTTAATGGTGATCGCTCATTAACCCTTCACCACCAAAGGCAAAATAATATTCCGCTCAACGAGCAGACTCAGGATGTGGTTAAGCACTTACACACACTTTGGGGATTCGATGTGTATTTGCATTCTATTAATGAAGAAGGCAAGACCATTAAATCGTATTCGTGCTCTGAAAATCATCACTACAGTGAAGAAGATCAACTTGAGCTCGATACCTGATTCAACGATGTCGTAAAATAAAGCCAATAAACAGAAAAAAGAACCACCCTGCACAGCTTATAAAAAGTGTGCAGTATTTTAGGTGTATGAACGAAATCAGCCAATAAGCCTAGTTCAGCATGAACTCATCATGCTGATAATTGCCGCTTATGGTAAACCGCAAACGCATCCCTCACTTGCGCATCGGTGGGAATATTGTCTGTGCGAACCAGCAGTAAGATACTTTGAGCATACACATTATCTTCAGTAGAAGGGTGGACACACACTTGCCCCTCTTTACTGATATAAGCCAGCGGGGTGCCTAGGTTATCCATAATCATGGCCATCATCACTTCTTGCCATTTATCCCCTTCTAACCAAAGAGGAAAACGCATAATCAGATCATTAGAACCCATAAACATATCTTCTATCAGAATCTCTGCCCCAGGGCTTTCCATGGCACGAACCAGTACTTCAGGGTAAGAGCGGATCGGGCGAATAACGGTTTTCACACCGATGCGCTTAAACCGCTCTCGATTCTCATCTTCGACACATTCCACAATGACTCGATAGGCAAGGCCGTGCTCTTTCATTCGATAACAAATATCAAAGCTCAAGCTGTCGCTGTCATCACTGTGCTCATCATCCGCCAGCACAATAATATGAGCCGCTTGCTCCATGTTGCTTTGTTGAAAGTCCACTTCATGATTGCCGTGTCCTTCCAAATAGGTCACACCCAGATGCTCCAGCGTCATGGGCAAGCTGAAGTGGTCAAGTAATTCTGTACAGCCCAATAGGTTTTTTAGTTAACCTACAGCTTCAGCCGCTGTCGGTGATAAGTAATTATTATAACTATGGCCGCGACGTATATTGTAATGCTTCAAA
>Ga0115005_10004001_pt1 | contig 11771 bp, 9 predicted proteins | sample ArcOceMetagenome_FD_87163 | JGI IMG/M metagenome (GOLD analysis project Ga0115005, IMG submission 87163) | Marine eukaryotic phytoplankton communities from Arctic Ocean - Arctic Ocean - Greenland ARC118M Metagenome | ecosystem: Environmental > Aquatic > Marine > Oceanic | place: Arctic Ocean...
CATCTCGCCACGCGCTATTCATGCCTTCAGGCTGGCCTGGTGCGATCGTACCCGCATCCTGCGTAGATTGGATCAATGTGGCCCGCTGCTGGATATAGTCTGCATTTAAAAGTCCCTCGACAGGGACATCGACAAAATCGCTATCAGCGAGGTAGCGGCCCCGATCGGCATATGCGAGGCGTGATGCTTGGGTAAATAGGTGTTTTGCGAGCGGACTGTGGGGCGGAAGGGCTGAGTAATCGGTATGTTCTAATAAGGTTAATATCTGTAATACAGTTACGCCACCCGAGGTTGGTGGCGGAAAGCCGCAAACCTTATAGGTTTTATAAGGCTGACAGATGGGGGTGCGCTCTATCGCTTGATACTGTGCTAGGTCGCGACTACTGAGTAGCCCCGGGTTGTCTTTGATTTCCTGTATACGGGCAACAATCTTTTTGCCTAAAGTGCCTTGGTAGAAGGCCGAACTGCCCTGTTGAGCAATCAGTTTTAAGCTGCTGGCTAAGGCGGGGTTTTTACGTAGAAAGCCGACCGGAAGCGGAGAGCCATCTTCGGCATAAAAGTAATTGCGTGCTTCAGGGTATCGGTTTAAACCGGGGTTGATACCGCTGGCGATCAGTTTATGTAGCCGTGGGCTGACCTTAAACCCTTTTTCGGCTTGTACGATGGCACCTTTAAACAAAGGCTTCCACGGCAGCTTCCCGTGTTTAGTGTGTGCTAGTTCCAGCATTTTCAGCACGCCGGGCGTGCCGACTGAGCGACCTCCTACGAGTGCATCAACCCAGCGCATCGGCTCTTTATTGCGATAGAAGAGTTTCTCATCCGCCGCGAGGGGCGCTGTTTCCCTACCATCTAACGCGGTTAGTTTGTTCTCCGCCTGGTCCCAATAGAGTAAAAATGCGCCACCGCCAATACCCGATGATTGGGGTTCGACTAAGGTGAGCATGGCCTGAATTGCAACCGCAGCATCGGCGGCACTCCCGCCCTGTTGTAATATGCTTAAACCGACACGGGTCGCAAGGGGGTTTGCGGTTACAACAAGCGAGGGGTAAGCATTTGATGCTATATTGGTTTGTCGCCCAGTGGCGTTTTCGGGTGCGAGATCTTCATCAACTGCATAGGCACTTGAAAGCGACAATGGAACAATGCAGAGTAGGGCGCGAAGTATATGCAGTAATTTCATAGTTGAAAGGGTAAAAAGTACACGAATAAGTGAATAATCGGTTAAGAACTTTGCTTTCCGAAAGTGTTACTAATAATCTACCCTTAACATTAAGCTAAGACTAGCATTTGGAGAAAGGAAATTGTCAGTAGGTGTATGCGTGTTGGAAAATCGCGGTGAGCTACCGCAGTTTCGTTTAGTGTTGTTACATGACGCTGAAGGAAAAGCATTAGCTATATTGCCTGCTAATTCGCTACTTAATTTGGTGGCGATTTGGAAACAGACAGAGCGCCAACTTCAGCCGGTGAAGAGTGAGGACGCGAAACGCTATTTTGGCCAAGAAGCGTTGCGATTTCCTGATGGCCAAGCAAAGCTGCTCTCCTTAAAATTACTGATCTCTCCTGAATGTTTAGAGCATGCGCAGCTCGAATTGATCGAACCTCACTCCGGTTTAAGCATTGTGGCTATTTCTGAACAGTTGCAGTTAGGCCAGCGTCTTGACCTTGGGTTAACACTGCCACAGATCGCTGAAATGCAGCCTGAGGGGGATGACACGGCGGTTATCTCTAAAGCGGTAGAGCGTTTTACCGTTTTGCGTATCCAGCAGCGGCTTGAAGATACTTTAGGCTTGCCCTCGTTACCGCCCACCGTTAAAAAAATTATCATGCTGCGTTCTGATCCCGAGGCGAGTGTTAAGGAGTTAGTCCCTGTTGTTAAGGTCGACCCGAGTCTATCGGCTCAAGTGATGAGCTGGGCGGCGTCGCCTTATTACGCCGCGCCGGGTAATGTAAGTTCAATAGACGATGCGGTTATTCGTGTCCTTGGTTTTGATCTTGTGATCAATATGGCCTTAGGTACGGCGATGGGGCAGATGCTGAAAATACCGGATGATCTGCCTCGCGGTGCCACACCTTACTGGATGCAGGCGGTTTATAATGCCAGCCTTGCAGAAAAGCTGTGCCGGATGATGCCGGGGAATGATCAGCGTCCACTACCGGGTTTAGTGTACCTGTCAGCTCTGTTGCATAATTTTGGCTATTTAGTGTTAGCGCACCTATTTCCACCACACTTTTCGTTGCTTTCTCGCTATATTGAGGCGAACCCTCACTTTGCATTGGATGCGATAGAGCAGCAAATACTGAGCGTTACCCGTGAGCAAATCGGAAGTTGGCTACTGACAAGCTGGGACCTTCCTAAGCCTGTGACGGTTGCGATTAGGCAGCAAAACAGCCTTGATTACGCAGGTGAGCATCACCAGTATGCAAAACTACTTTATCTCTCTAATCGTTTACTGCGTCAGCAGGGACTCAGTGATGGTCCTGTGAGCGAAATACCTGACGAGTTGTATCAATCCCTAGGGTTAAACGAGGGCGAGGTTGCAGCCGCGTTACGCGAGCTAATGAGTAATGATAGTGATATTAAAGAATTGACGGCTCTGCTAGGAGACTAGAGGGCGATATAGCCACGGTATAGTGCATACCGTGGCTATATGAACTAGGTTTCCAGTTCGCTGAGTTCTTCTTCCAGCGTTTCGAGTGCTTCCTGTTGCTCCATCCATTCCAACTCGGTTGCTTCCCTTGTTGTTTAAGACGTGCTTGCTGTTGTAAGAGATCTTTTAGTTTGTCTTTGTTTTCCGCTTCATAGAGGGTGCTTTCGCTGAGCGCGGCCTCTATCTCGGTTAACGTTTTGTGTTGTGTTTCCATATCGGCATCAAGCTGTTCGATCCGTTTTTTGATGGGGCGAAGTTGATTTCTACGCTCCGCCGCTAAACGTTTTTGCTCTTTTCGCTCGGTTGCCGACAGGGATTTTTTCTCATCCGGTTGTGCCGTCGAGAAGGCATCCGCTTCTGTTTTTTGCTCTTGGCGTTTTTGTTCTAAAAGCCACGCCTGATAATCCTCTAGGTCTCCTTTGAACTCCGCAACCTGACCGTTCGCAACCAGTAGAAACTCATCCACTGTGTTACGCAGCAAGTGGCGGTCATGGGAGACCAGAATAAGCACCCCTTCAAAGGATTGTAGCGCCAGCGTAAGTGCATGGCGTACCTCAAGGTCAAGGTGGTTGGTCGGCTCATCCATCAAGAGTAGATTCGGCTTCTGCCACGCAATCATCGATAGGGCCACGCGCGCTTTTTCGCCACCTGAGAAGTTTTGCACCGGTTCGAGTGCTCGATCACCGATAAAACCAAAGGAGCCTAAGAAGTTGCGAATCTCTTGTTCTGACGCACTGGGTGTTATGCGTTTGATATGAAGCAGAGGTGATGCCGCCATATCTAATGCTTCGAGCTGGTGCTGGGCAAAATAGCCGATCTTTAAATTATCGCTTTCATGACGTTCCCCGTTACAGAGGGTTAAATCGCCCACTAAGGTTTTAACTAAGGTGGATTTCCCCGCGCCATTCGGGCCAAGTAAGCCAATACGTGTTCCGGGTGTAAGTGAAAGAGAACTTTTATTTAGAACGGTTTTGCCTTCATACCCACACTCTGCATCAGATAAGGTGAGTAGGGGGGAGGACATTTTGTCAGAGGAGCAAAACTGAAAACTAAAGGGGCTATCAATATGCGCAGGTGCAATTTTTTCCATGCGCTCGAGCTCTTTGATACGGCTTTGGGCTTGTTTTGCTTTTGTGGCCTTGGCGCGAAAACGACGGACAAAATCTTCAACTTCGCTGATACGTTGTTGCTGTTTGACGAAGGCGGCCTGTTGCTGGGCTAAACGCTCGGCTCTTTGGCGTTCAAAGGCCGAATACCCACCTTTGTAGAGCAGTAGTTTTTTCTGTTCAACATGGGTGATATGGGTGACAACATTATCTAGAAAATCACGGTCATGGGAGATAAGAATCAGCATGCCGGGGTATTGTCTAAGCCACTGTTCTAGCCAGATCGTTGCATCTAAATCTAAATGGTTGGTTGGCTCATCGAGTAACAGCAGGTCAGAGGGGCACATCAGTGCCTGAGCGAGGTTTAAACGGATTCTCCAGCCCCCTGAGAACTCTTTCACGCCGCGTGTGATGTCGGTATGGCTAAAGCCGAGCCCTGACAATAGCTGGGCGGCACGGGATTCCGCCGTATAACCATCGAGGTTGTCGAGTTCGGCATGCAGTTCGCCAATGCGAGCATGTTGGTGCTCTTGTTCTGCGCGGGCTAACTGCTGTTGGACCTTGCGTAGTTCAATATCACCGTCTAACACATACTCCAGTGCGGAGCGGTCCGATGTAGGGACCTCCTGAGCCATATGGGACATGCGTAAACCGCCCGGTAGCTCTAAGTCACCGCTATCACAATGGAGCTCGCCTAAGATGAGCTTAAAGAGCGAGGTTTTGCCTGCACCATTGGCGCCAACAAGCCCTACTTTCCAACCAGGGTGTAGTGTTAAATCGGCCTGCTCTAGCAAAATGTTATGGCCGCGTTGTAAGCTTACTTTTTGTAATTGAATCATGGCGGCGGATTTTAACATACAGATGCAATTGAAAAACGATCTATGGGACTTTGCGCTCAATTTTTATCAACAACCTGAGGTTGAGCCCACTTGCCTGTTGCTGCAAGCGCAGTTTGGCGTGAGCATTAATCGGCTCATCTATGCGGTTTGGTGTGGTTGTCGAGGTGAGCAAGCGGTTGACGGGGGCTCGCAGGGGGCTGATCGATGGCAGCGTGAAGTGACCCATGCACTGAGAGCCATACGTTTTAATGTACGGGAGAAACGAGCTGAATTAGATGGATTGGATGCCTGTTATCGCCAATTAAGGCAGGCTGAACTTGCCTGTGAGCAGGTTGAGTTGGCCATGCTCTATCAGCAACCACGGGTGAGTATGCATGATCAAGATATTCGCGCGTTGGTGTTGAGCAATATTAAACGTTATCTGGTCGAGTCGAATGTTGCGTTTGATGCCGCGTTAGAAGTAGCACTTCAGCCTATATTATCAGCGATAAATCACTACTTATGAACAAATGGGGCGGTTTGGGGTGGTTTGAGAGTGAACTTTGCGGTTTAATCGTGGACTAAGAAGCGAGAGAGTGAACCTGAAATATCTTTTCTCTGGCCGATAAACAGCTTGATTATTAGGAAGAGAACCATAGTTATTGGCTTCCGTTGAATGACAAATAAGGATAAGAACAGATGAAACAAACTTTGCTAGCGGTTGCTCTTGGTGCCGCATTAATCTCTCCAACTGTTACCGCAGTGGAACTAAAAACTGAAGAGCAGAAAGTTAGCTACAGTGTTGGTTTGATGGTAGGTGAACAGCTTAAAACGATTCCTAATCTTGATTTTGATACGTTTATTGCTGCAGCTAAAACAACCTACGCGGGTGAAGAGCCACAGCTTACACCTGATCAAGTGGGTGATGTGATGAAAGCCTTCCAAGAGCGTCAAGTTGCAGAACAGAAAAAGAAATTTGATCAGCTAAGCCAAGACAATCTGGATAAAGGTACAAAATACCTAGCTGAAAACGGTAAAAAGAAAGGCGTTGTAACAACTAAGTCTGGTTTGCAGTATCAAGAACTAACGGCGGGTAAAGGCAAAAAACCTACCGCTGAAGATATCGTGAAAGTTCACTACCGTGGCACGTTGATTGACGGTACTGAGTTTGATAGTTCTTATGCCCGTAACGAGCCTGTTTCTTTCCCTCTAAGTGGCGTTATCCCTGGTTGGACTGAAGGTCTACAGCTGATTAAAGAGGGTGGTAAAGCACGTTTAGTGATTCCATCTGAACTTGCTTACGGCCCAGGTGGTATGGGCGGTGCTATTGGACCGAACGAAACACTGATCTTTGAAGTTGAGCTACTGGAAATTAACCCAGAAGCTGAGCAAGCAGCAGAAGAAGGCGCTAAGTAATAACGTCTTTATCGGGTATTAATAAAAAGGCCGCTACATAACTGTAGCGGCCTTTTTGTTTGTCTGTACCCGTTATGGGTGGGGGTTATTGCAGTTCGTTCATAAAGCCATTAGAGCCGAGAGCGTAATATTTGTCTTGGCCAAAGCCAACGGCGTAAACCCCAGCTTGTACTGGGCCATAGGCGTCTCTACGATGTACTCTCCAGCTTTTAAGTTGTTCGCCTGTCGTTACATCCCATAGTTGCACTAAGCCTGATGCGGTACCTGTGAGTAGCTGCTGGCTATCAGGGGAGAAGCGGGCGCTGAGGTAGCTGATTCTTTTTTGGGAGAAACTAGCGATGTCACTGAGGATATGCATTTCGGTACCGGAATCGATATCCCAAATAACGGCTTTATCTAAGCTGCCTGCACTAAATGCGGTTTTCATATTGGGTGAGAGGGCGACAGTATCGACCACATTGCCTAAGCTAAGTTCTTTTAATAGCTCGCCGGTTTCAACGCTCCAGAGTTTTACTTTGTAAGCGTCTGAGCCTGTTAATGCTAATGAGCCATCGTCACTTAGATCAACACTACGGACTCGGGCTTCATGGCGGAAGGTGCGTTTGACCCCCCCCTGTTTTACATCAAAATATACGGCGGTATGGTTAGCTAACCCTAAAAGGGCGTAATCCCCATTGGGAGAGAGATCCATCTGCATAATTTCTGCGGGTGAACTCCAAAACCCTTCCGCTTGACCGTTACGTAAGTTCCACAGCACTAAGTCTTGTTGATTTGCGGTGGCGGCGTACTTCTCCTCGGGTGAAAACGCAGTGGCGGCGATAATTGAAAAGGTTTTGGCCTTATGGTTCCAATTATAGAGGCGCTCATTGTTTTCCAGTGTCCATAAGCTTCCGCCATGATCAAACGAGCCGATTGCACTATAAGTACCCGTAGACGATATGCTGGCTGTATACGCGCCCCTAAGCGCGTATTCAGACCAGGAGGTAGGCGCGTCGCTGCTGTCACAGCCCGCCAGAGAGAGTAATCCACCCGCAAGGAGTACGTAAGTTACGGCATGACGCATATTTCAATTCCTACTCAACTACAACCGAATCACGATGAGAGGTATGTAAAACGGCGATCATTTTATCTTCTAGCTCAAAGCGTTCTTCCAACGCCTCACCTAGGTGGGATAAATGTTCAGAAAACTCTCTAATTGTCTGTACCGTTGGTTCAGATAGGGTAGAAAAATCATCATTAAAATCTAAGGCAATGTCGGTGCTGACCTGTATTTTTGGTAACAGCTCTTGCCCCTCTTGTAAGCTGCCATCGGCAAAATCTCGACCTTCGAGTAACAATTGCTCGTAAACTTCAAAATGGCCGGATGAAAGATAATCCATCATGACTTGGCAGAACATTTGAACGCGACCGTTGAGTTCGTCGTTGATCGGCTGTTCGGGTAAATGGACAAATAAGCTGATGAGTTTTTGTCGCCCTTCTAGCCAGTTATCGATTATTTCGCTTACTCCGCCCCAGCGTTCTTTAGCGCTCTTACATTTTTCTAACATTTGCGCACCTCTGCTGCCTTTAATTTAGGCAGTCATATAAGTCTAAGCTTGAAACAAGCGTTAGTGTTGCTCTCTGATTAACTATCATCATATTCCTAAGCTGTTTCAGGGTGCAACAGCCGTTTTCTGAAAAACGGGCTTTTATTAATTATCTAATGGTAGAACGTCGTTTTTGCCGGGATGAGTAAAAATATTTTTATGAGCGACTGTTGAGCCTTACGTGAGCACGCTATACTCGGAATATTGTTAGATCTTACGGGGCGATAAATGTTTAAACGACTGGTTTTATTAATGGTAATGATTTTCTCTGTGCAGTTTGCAGCGGCCGAAACAGAGAAAACAGTTGAAGATTATGTGAACTATATCGAGTTGAAGTCATTTACAACCAATCTAGATGGCGTAGGAAAACCGCGTTTTCTTAAATGTGAGGTGACAATTCAAGTGTCGAGTGAGTCGGCGCACCATGCGGTGAACGCGCATATGCCACAGATCAGAAATGATTTAGTCTTCCTGCTCAGTTCGCAAAGTGATGAGACGGTGGGTACGGTTGATGCGCAAAATAGGCTGGCGAAAAAGGCATTAGAGGCGGTCAAAAAGGTACTGATGGAAGAGGAAGGTGAAAGCTTTGTCTCAGACCTGTTTTTTACCAGCTTTGTGGTGCAATAGGGCCGGTTGATCGCGCGATAAAGTTATATAAAAAATGCAGGCTTGGCCTGCATTTTTTATAGCTGAACAATGGCGTTGTTAATTGGCCATGTACTCAGCAAGGTAGCTGTCGAAATCCTTCTGGTCAGCTGCTTCAATATCCTGTTGCTGCTGTAATGAGTTACCGCGCATCGCTGCTAATTTGATCTGCATAGCCTGATCAATAGGTGTGGATAGCAGGGTCTCCCGGTGCAGTTTCGCTTGTTGCATTACAAACTCCCCGTGGCTCAAGTTTTGTGTGCGCATTGCGTTAAGTACTTGTGCCGAAGGCGTTAGCTCAGGGTCATCCAGTTTTTTCTGTTGCGCTTGAACCGACGCTGAATAGCGGGTGCAGCCGTTCGCTTCATCAAGCAGTGCGGCGGTCTGCTGTATTTCGCTTAGCAGGTCACTGCCCCATTGATGCAGGGATATATGTTGATCATCTTTAATCAGCGTTAAACCGGGTTCGCGCCCACGGGTGACCACGCGTTGATGGTTCTCGCTAATTTGTTCACACTCCTCTGTACTGATCTCGCGTTCTTCCATCAGTAAGCAGGTGAGTAGAAACGCATCTAAGAAATCAGCTTGGCATTGGTCCATGCCGAGGGGGAGGAATGGGTTGATGTCGGTATTGCGCACCTCAATATACTCTACGCCACGGGCGATCAACGCATGTACGGGCTTTTCGCCAGATTGAGTAACGCGTTTAGGCCGAATATCGCTGTAGTATTCATTTTCAATTTGCAGAACATTGGCGTTTAGCTGCTTATATTCCCCATTGACTTTGACGCCTAGTTTTTCATACGGCGTGTAGGGTGTGCGAATCGCACGATTAAGCGAACTCGCGTAAGTCGCTAGGTGGTTAAAGCAGATATTGAGATCGGCTTGAGCCTTGTTTGAATAGCCTAAGTCACTCATGCGTAGCGATGTGGCATAAGGGAGATAGAGGGTGCCTTCAGACAAGGTTTCGAGTGTGTGCTGTTTACCCTTGAGGAATGAGCCACATAACGCAGGGGACGCGCCAAACAGGTACATAAGCAGCCAAGAGTAGCGGCGGAAGTTTCTGATAAGGCTAAAATAGGACGCGGAGCGAAACTCCTGTAATGACCCTGTGTTTTTGCTATAGCGTTGCAGTAGCGGCCAGAAAGCCGTCGGCATGGATACGTTATAGTGGATCCCTGCAATGGTTTGCATCATCTTGCCGTAGCGGTTTTCTAATCCGACACGGTAGATATATTTCATCTTGCCTACGTTTGAGTCGCCGTAATGGGCGATAGGAATCGCTGACTCATTGAGTAGGTGACATGGCATGCTGGCTGGCCAGATGAGTTCTTCATCTAAATTTTGATAAGTATAGCGATGTAGATCAGCCAAAAACTGTAATGCGTCCGATGATTGCTCAAAGACAGGGGTAATAAACTCCAGCAAGGCTTCAGAGTAGTCTGTAGTGATATGCTCATGTGTTAGAGCGGACCCTAGCGCTTCCGGATGGGGCGTTTGTGCGAGCTCTTGATCAAGATCTACGCGTAAACCCTCTTTTTCTAATCCGTGTTGAAGCTGAGTTAATAGTCCAGTATGGCCATTTTCTTTTAGCCAGCTGAGCTTCTGCTGTAGTTGAGAAGTCGATGTAGTGGAAGACAAACGCGAGTCCTTAAAATCACCATTGAAGGAGGGCTATTATAATTGAGCCATTGTTAAATTGCTGCAACGAAACGAAGAGTTCGCGATTTTGACCGGATTCGGGCGAAATAATTCATGGGGGCCGGTAAAAAATACCGACGCCCATGGTGTGTGGTCAGGATACGCACAAGACTTGCATTGAGTTGGTGCCGCCATGTTGTCCTAAGGTTGCGCCTCGGGTCAGTATGACAAGGTCTCCGGTTTGGAGCAGATTACGGGCTTTAAGTCCGGCTAGTACCTCGGTATTGAGCTTTTCTTCACTGATTTGGGTCGCATCAAAAAAGATAGGTTCAACACCACGGTAAAGAGCAGTACGGCGCATGGTTCTTTCATTACGGGTGAGAGCAAAGATCGGTAGACCTGAACGTATACGGGACATCCATAACGGTGTTGATCCCGACTCGGTTAGACAGATGATCGCTTTAACCCCAATCAGATGGTTGGCGGTATACATGGCTGAGAGGGCTATGGTTTCGTCAAAGCGGTCTAGCTTAACGGAGATGTTGGTTTCCATCGGACGGGCGATCTGGTGCTTTTCTGCGCCTTGGCAGATAGAGGTCATGGATTTAACCACTTCGACGGGGTGTTTTCCTGCCGCAGTTTCTGCCGAGAGCATTACGGCATCGGTGCCATCAAGGATAGCATTCGCTACATCAAATACCTCTGCCCGTGTAGGCATCGGGTTTTCGATCATGGACTCCATCATCTGTGTTGCAGTGATAACAAAGCGGTTCAGTTCTCGGGAGCGTTGAATGATATGTTTTTGCACACCAATTAACTCCGCATCACCAATCTCTACCCCTAGATCGCCTCGGGCAACCATAATGCCGTCGCAGGCAAGAATGATTTTGTCGAGCGCGTCATGGTTTGCAACGGTCTCAGCCCGTTCGATTTTTGCAATGATCTCTGCGCGGCTACCGGCTTCATCCAGTAATTTACGTGCTTCATGCAGATCTTCGGCACAGCGAGGGAAGGAGACGGCGATATAATCCATGTCGATTTCGCCCGCTACTTTAATGTCTCGGCGGTCTTTCTCCGTTAGCGCGGCTGCGGATAGACCACCGCCTTGGCGGTTAATGCCTTTATTGTTGGACAGAGGGCCCCCAATAATGACTTCGGTCAGAATTTTACTGCCATCAATACTTAATACCTTGAGCTGTACTCGACCGTCATCTAATAAAAGAATATCACCTGCGGAGCTGTCTTCAGGTAGGGCTTTATAATCGATACCCACTTGATGCTGGTCACCCTCTTGGTTACCTAGTTGGGCATCTAACGTAAACGAGTCACCTGTATTTAAAGTGATACGATCGTTCTTAAAACGAGCAATGCGGATCTTTGGGCCTTGGAGATCACCCAAAATAGCGATAGAGAGGCCTAACTTACGCGCTATTTTTCTAACCTCACTCGCTCGTTTGCGATGATCGGCGGCGCTACCGTGAGAAAAGTTCAGCCGAACAGTGTTTACCCCATTACGTAGAATATCTTCCAAGACACCCGGCTGATCAGTGGATGGACCTAAGGTAGCGACGATTTTTGTACGTTTCAACATGAGAAAAACTTGCTCCGTATTTGAGAAACATTAGACTCTAGTATAGTGCTACTAGGTGTACGAATTAAGTATTTCTCGATACTAAGTATAAAAAGAGCTTTAATAAACGAGTAGTTAACCTAACCGGCGTTAAATTTATGTCTTATATGTTGTCGACGACATGGCGTCGTTATCGGTTCCTTTTTTTTATTATTTTAGCCTTTACGTTTGTGTTGGTGGTTGGGCAAACAACACTGATTAGCCGCTCCCAAGGCCTTGAACAGCTGCAACATCGCTCAAGTGCCGATTTAAATCGTTACCTTTTGAGTCTGCAGCAAAAG
>Ga0115005_10004002_pt1 | contig 11769 bp, 10 predicted proteins | sample ArcOceMetagenome_FD_87163 | JGI IMG/M metagenome (GOLD analysis project Ga0115005, IMG submission 87163) | Marine eukaryotic phytoplankton communities from Arctic Ocean - Arctic Ocean - Greenland ARC118M Metagenome | ecosystem: Environmental > Aquatic > Marine > Oceanic | place: Arctic Ocean...
AAATCGATAACACGGTAATGATGCTTGTGACCGCCACCAATATGACGCACGGTAATGCGACCATTGTTGTTACGACCACCAGATTTGCTGTTCTTTTCAAGCAAAGGTGCATAAGGTGCGCCTTTGTGTAGGTCATGGTTAACAACCTGAACTACGTGACGACGACCAGGAGAAGTCGGTTTAGCTTTTAATAATGGCATATCTAATCCCCTTCTTAGCCTTCGCTGCCAGTAAAGTCGATGTCTTGACCTTCTTTAAGAACCACGTAGGCCTTTTTCCAGTCGCTGCGTTTACCGAAAGACATACCGTGACGTTTAGTCTTACCTTTAACGTTCACTGTGCGAACACCTTCAACTTCAACTTCAAACAGTTTTTCAACTGCAGCTTTAATTTCGGCTTTGTTCGCGTCTTTGGCTACTTTAAATACAACTGTGTTGTTCGCTTCAGCAGCCATGGTAGACTTTTCTGAAACGTGAGGTGCAACTAGCACCTTCAGTAGACGTTCTTCTTTCATGCTAACGCCTCCTCCAGTTGTTTAACCGCATCAGCAGTCATTAGCACTTTCTCAAATGCAATCAAGCTCACTGGGTCGATGCCTGCTACGTCACGTACGTCAACTTTGTACAAGTTGCGTGCCGCTAGGAACAAGTTCTCATCAACTTCAGGAGTAACGATTAGAACGTCATTTAGTTCATATTCGTTAAGTGCAGAAATAAGAGCTTTAGTCTTAGGTGCGTCAACACCGAACTTCTCTACAACAACCAAACGGTCTTGACGGATTAGTTCAGACAGGATGCTCTTAATCGCACCGCGATACATTTTCTTGTTAACTTTTTGGTCAAAGTCACGAGGCTTTGCTGCGAAAGCACGGCCACCGCCAACCCAAATTGGGCTACGGATAGTACCAGCACGTGCACGGCCAGTACCTTTTTGACGCCATGGCTTCTTACCGCCACCACGAACTTCAGCGCGAGTTTTCTGCGCTTTTGTACCCTGACGAGCGCCTGCTCCGTAAGCTACAACTACCTGGTGTACCAGGGCTTCGTTGAATTCACGTCCAAAGGTCGCTTCGGATACTTCAAGAGCGCTTTGCGCGTCTTTCAATGTTAATTCCATCAGTTCACTCCCCAGACGTTACGCTTTAACAGCTGGCTTTACGATTACATCGTTGCCAGTTGCGCCAGGTACGGCACCTTTTACAAGGATAAGGCCGTTCTCTACGTCAACACGTACCACTTCCAAAGACTGCGTAGTCACTTGCTTGTTACCAAGCTGACCAGCCATTTTCTTGCCTTTGAATACTTTACCTGGTGATTGGTTTTGGCCAATTGAACCAGGTGCGCGGTGTGACAAAGAGTTACCGTGTGTCATACGCTGTGAACTGAAGTTCCAGCGTTTGATAGCACCTTGGAAACCTTTACCTTTTGATGTACCAGTGACATCAATCTTTTTAGTGTCGTTAAAGATTTCAACAGTGATTTCACTGCCTACTTCAATATCGGCACCTTCGTTATCTTCTAAGCGGAATTCTACTAGAGTGCGTCCAGCTTCAACACCAGCTTTAGCAAAGTGACCTGCTTCAGCTTTGTTGATGCGGTTAGCTTTTTTAGTTCCAGCAGTAACCTGAAGAGCGCGATAACCGTCAGTTTCCTCAGTACGAAGCTGAGTAACACGGTTTGGGGTCGCTTCAATAACAGTCACAGGGATAGACGTACCATCTTCAGTGAAGATGCGAGTCATACCCACTTTACGACCGACTAGACCAATCGCCATTGTTATAACCCTCTCTTGTTAGCCCAGGCTGATTTGAACATCAACGCCAGCAGCCAAGTCCAAACGCATCAACGCGTCAACTGTTTTATCAGTTGGCTCGATGATGTCTACCAAACGCTTGTGAGTACGGATTTCATATTGATCACGCGCGTCTTTGTTAACGTGCGGAGAAATCAGAACTGTATAGCGTTCTTTGCGAGTAGGTAGAGGAATAGGACCACTTACCTGAGCACCAGTGCGTTTCGCAGTTTCAACGATTTCAGCCGTAGACTGATCGATCAACTTGTGATCAAACGCTTTCAAACGAATGCGAATTCTTTGATTTGGCATCGATTAAGCTCCAATCGAAAGAACAAAAAAATTCACCTTTTCTCTTCCATTAATTCCGGAAAGAAAAGATGTGCGTAAACCGATGGTTCCCTATCGGAACCCTGTTCTTTTTTCTAGCACGCCAGCAACAGCCTAATCAGTTATGATAAATCCGTTACTTCGGCAACCACCCTAAAAGCAGTGAGGTCGCGGCTAAAAATTCATGCCCGTATTGGGCAGTGGGCGCGAATTATACAGAAAGGAAGGAGCAATGCAAGAGATAGTTTGCTTTTTATACACATATTTTTAGGCTATATAACTGTATGTAACTGTCTATAAGTAGTATTGTTGCTTTCTCGGTATGCGTATACCTTATTACCCTACGAAGAAAATTATAAATAATTAGAAATGGACGGGCCGTCCTTGTTAGAAGTGAGAATATGGAAGTACTGAATAACCAGCAAACTTTTGCACAAATAAAACGTATCCTTAATAACCATTCCACACTTTTGGATGCGTACGGGTTGTTGGAACCGATTATACTCGAGTTGTTCGGTGCCCAACGTATGAGTATTTTCCAGCGCCGACGTCAACACCAGGATTTAGTCGCTCGCTTTAAAACAGGTAAGGAAACACTTGAGATAAAGGTTCCTATCAGCCCAATGTCCATTGCCGGGTATGTTGCACTATCTCAAAAAGCCGTCGTTATCGACGACCCATATAGCCCCACATTGCTACAAAGTATTCATCCCCGTCTTCGTTTTGCAGATAGATTCGACAAAGACAGTGACTTCAGAACACAAAATATTCTGTGCGTTCCCATCATGAATGCGGGCGTTTTGATGGGCGTTATTCAAATTATCAACAAGGTGAATGGTGCGTTCACTGAGAATGACTTAAAACTTGGTAGCGCCCTTGCACTTATTCTCGGCGACAAGTTTAGATTTGAACTCGGCGGCACTAATAACCCTTTCGATCTTCTCGTTCATAAAAGCCTTCTAGAAGAAGCGACCCTTAAAGACATTCAAACAAGTACACCGGATATTCGGGCTTTTGTTCAGCGGCTAGTATCTGAGTACCGCATACCCGAAGACGAAATAGGCAATTCACTGTCTATTCATTACCAAGTACCCTTTATTTCTTACTTACCCGATAAATATCACAGATTTGAAAACGAAAGTCGGCTAAATGTTTCTTACCTAAAAAGGAACTATGTTGCAGTTATTGCTGATGCGCACGACAAACCTATCGTGCTCATGGCAGAACCTAATAATGCAGCACTGCTCATGGAAATTGAAAGTGCTATGGGTATTGATAGTTATGAAATAGCGGTGAGCCTTCCTAACTTAATTCTGCAATACCTAGGTGAAAATACCGGCGGCGGTGGCCCTGGTGAGATGAGTGATATTCTAGATGAAATAAGCTCATCGAACGATGACAGCGACGAGCAAATTGATGAGTTATCAGACGACGCGCCTGCCGTTGTACGTTTGGTTAGCCGCATATTGCATGACGCAAAAAGACTTAATGCATCAGACATTCATATCGACCCGGAAAAAAACGCTCCAACACGCGTGCGCATGCGAGTAGATGGCGTCTGCCGTGACATGAACCAAGTGCCTAACTCTCACCATAGCGCCGTTATTGCACGTATAAAAATCATGTCTAACCTAAACATTGCGGAGAAGCGCGTACCGCAAGATGGAAAACTCGCCTTTAGAATGAACGGGCAGCTGGTCGAAGTGCGGGTTGCCACAATTCCAACCGTCGCCGGTGAAGGTGTGGTAATGCGGATATTGGCGTCGGGTGGCGCCATGCCGATCGATAAGATGAACCTAGCGCCAACTAATCGCGCGCGTCTAGAAGAAATGATTAAAAAGCCACACGGTATATTACTTGTGGTAGGGCCCACAGGTTCGGGTAAAACGACGACCCTTCATGCTATTTTGGGTTATCTAAATACGCCAGAGAAGAAGATTTGGACGGCAGAGGATCCTGTGGAAATTACCCAGCCAGGGCTTCAGCAGGTTCAAGTAAGCCCCAAGATAGGTTTTAATTTCGCCGCTGCGCTACGGGCATTTTTGCGTGCTGACCCCGATATTATTCTCATTGGTGAGATGCGTGATAAAGAGACCGCTCATGCGGGTATTGAAGCCTCGTTAACCGGGCACTTAGTACTTTCAACGCTGCATACTAACTCTGCCCCGGAAACCATTACTCGCCTACTCGATTTGGGCCTTGACCCAGTCAACTTCTCTGATGCTTGTGTGGGGATATTAGCGCAGCGTCTTATTAGAACCTTGTGTGGTAGTTGCAAGGAGAAATACCTTGCTACCGAGACTGATATCGCGTTTATAGAGCGCCAGTACGGCAAGGAGCTCATGTCAGAGCTAAACATCCAAACGCCTCTTGAACTCTACAAAGCAAAAGGATGCCAAGAGTGCGGCAATACTGGTTACAAAGGCCGAACCGGTGTCCATGAACTATTGGGTATGACACCAGAGCTTCGCTCTATGGTTTATAAAGAGGCGAGTGTCGCAGACATGAAGTCACAGGCAGCTAAAGATGGGATGCGTACGCTCGTTCAAGACGCCATTTACAAAGTGATCAAAGGTGACACCGACTTAGCACAGGTTCAAATTATAGGCGGTGAATAGCCTCCGTTTTTGTGGTGCAGAGATGGAATCTCAAAAGAACTGTACCTTTGCTCAGGTTTTTTTGAGCGGATTCCATTTCTAGTAATCGTATTAAAAAGGCGTTCTAGGTAAGTCAACGCTGCCGGAAGATTATATAGAAGCGTTAGAGCCATACGTGGATGAATACATGTCTTTATATGGCGCTGACGCACAAGATTTAAGATGTGAAAAACGAGCGGCTATTGGGTCTAATATTAAAGAGATCATCTGCGAAAAACGTTACTACTAACACCAAATAAAAATGCCGCCTATTCAAAACTGAATAAACGGCATTTCTCTGCTTGTATGGTGACCTACTTTTTCAAATATTCCCTGATCACGTAGTGCAGAATTCCACCGTTTTCAAAGTACGTAAACTCATTTGATGTATCAATTCTGATATCCATCATGAAAGCAGTAGTTTTACCATCGTCAGTAACAGCTCTTACCTCTACCTCAGACTGTCCACGTTCAACAGCATCAATAGAGAAGGATTCATTACCTTTGAGTTCTAAAGAACTTGCGCTATCCCCCTCTTTAAATTGCAATGGCAAAATCCCCATTCCAATCAAATTCGAGCGGTGGATGCGTTCATAACTCTCGGCTAGAACCGCCTTGACTCCCATAAGCGAAGGCCCTTTCGCAGCCCAATCTCGACTAGAGCCCGTGCCGTATTCTTTACCACCAATAACCACAGCAGGTACACCTTCCTCTTTATAGCGCATCGCCGCATGGAAGATAGACATACTATCACCGCTTGGATAATGGGTAGTTGCACTGCCTCGGGTGCCTGGTGCTAATTGGTTTTGAAGACGTACGTTAGCGAACGTACCTCGCATCATGACTTCGTGATTACCTCGTCTCGAACCGTACGAGTTGAAATCTTTAGGATCAACGCCCTCTGCCTGAAGATACTCACCTGCTGGACTATTATTAGCAATGGCTCCCGCGGGTGATATATGATCAGTTGTAATTGAATCTCCTACTTTCACCAAGCATCGAGCGTTCTCTATCGCCGTCAATACATCAGGCTCTTTATCCATCACTTCAAAAAATGGTGGATGCTTAATATAGGTAGAATCAGGCCAGTCGTAGACCGATGTTTTGCTTACCTCTAGCTCGTTCCACTCGCCACTGCCTTTGAATACATCAGCATATTTTTCTTTAAATAAATCGCCTGTTACATTTTCGGCGATGTATTGCTGAATCTCATCCTCGGTTGGCCAGATATCTTTCAAGTATACGGGCGCACCATCACTCGCTTTACCAAGCGGCTCTTTAGTAATATCAATATTCATATTACCCGCAAGTGCATATGCAACAACAAGAGGTGGAGACGCGAGGTAATTCGCCGCAACGTCTGGATGGATTCGGCCTTCAAAATTACGGTTACCGGATAGCACGGAGGTGACGGTAAGTTTAGCCTTCCTAATGGCATCAGAGATAGCATCTGGCAGCGGGCCTGAGTTACCGATACACGTTGTACAACCATAGCCCACTAAATTAAAGCCTAGTGATTCTAGCGGGTCCATGAGACCGGCATCTTCTAAATATTGCGTTACCACTTGAGAGCCTGGAGCAAGAGAGGTTTTTACCCAAGGCTTACGCGTTAGCCCTTTCTCTGCTGCCTTTTTGGCCAGCAGACCTGCTCCAACCAGAACAGAAGGGTTTGAGGTGTTCGTACAGCTCGTGATTGCAGCAATAACAATAGCGCCATCTTCAAGATTGAACTTACTTCCTCTAAATTGCACAAAAGAATCATGGTCTTCGTCAACATCGTCGGTCGTGCCTAGACCTGCCTCCGCGATGAGTTCGGTTTCCTCATCTAGCACTTTTACGTCAATTTGAGAGCGATGCCATTCGTTAAATGCCTCTGCGGCATTGTCGAGCGCTATGCGGTCTTGAGGGCGTTTAGGGCCTGCTAGAGAGGGAACGACTTCTTCTAAATTTAGTTCTAACGTTTCGTGATACTGTGCGTCTTTGGAGTGGTCGTCATGCCATAAGTGGCTGAACTTCGCATAGGCTTCAACAAGTGCAATCTGATCTTCGTCTCTTCCCGTCAGACGCAAGTAATCCAGCGCTACATCATCAATAGGGAAAATCCCGCATGTAGCACCGTACTCTGGCGCCATATTAGCGATAGTGGCACGATCCGCTGTTGTCAGATGCTTAAGACCCGGTCCATAGAATTCAACAAATTTTCCAACTACGCCGTGTTCACGTAACTGCTGTGTAATAGTAAGCACCATGTCGGTGGCAGTGACGCCAGCAGGCAATTTACCTGAAAGCCTAAAACCAACTACCTTTGGTAACAGCATAGTAACTGGCTGACCAAGCATTGCTGCTTCTGCTTCAATACCACCCACTCCCCAGCCTAGAACGCCGAGGCCATTAATCATAGTGGTATGCGAATCTGTCCCTACCAAAGTATCGGGATAAACCAAGGTTTCCCCATCTTGCTCTTTAGTGAAAGCACAGCGTGCTAGATACTCTAAATTAACTTGGTGAACAATGCCGCGGCCAGGAGGAACCACTTTAAAATTATCGAAGCTAGACTGGCCCCACTTCAAAAACTGATAGCGCTCTTTGTTTCGCTCTATTTCTATATCTGTATTTTTTTCTAACGCATTTTCTTCAGCGAAATGGTCAACCATAACAGAGTGGTCGATGACTAGCTCAACTGGGTTTAGCGGATTAATCGCTTGAGCGTCTCCTCCTAGCCTATTCACCGCATCTCTCATGGCTGCAAGGTCGACAATAGCAGGAACACCTGTGAAATCTTGTAATATAACCCGGGCCGGCACGAATGAAACTTCGTGGTCAGCGTGATTTTCAATATCCCATTTAGCAACTTGTTCTATATCGCCGCTGTTAACGAATTCTTGGTCTTCGTGACGAATCAAGTTCTCTAAAAGAATTTTGATACAGAACGGAAGCCGGTCGAGCGCATACTTACTACCTATACCGTCAAAATTAACCGCCTTGAAGCTTTTACCATTGACCTCAAGCTGCGAAAAAGACTTATATGTCATACGCTCTCATCCTTCTTTGCCTGTTCATAATTTAAAATGACGATGATAAGTGATTACGTTAGCAGAATTTGAAGCAGTATCACTTACTCGCTCTTAGTATGTATTTGTACGGCTGAAACATGAAAAAAAGTTCACCTAAAAACGATATACCGACTTCTTTTTGGAAGTGGCCAATATTTAGCTTTAGCCCTATAGTTCATAGTGCCACTCACAAAGAGTCGGCAGTTGAAATAATCGAGATTTCAAACAAGGCCAAATAAGGTCATTATTAAAGTGGCGCATTGCAACTACTTCAAAACTGGTCGACCCAGTTTACAAATTAGCAACAATTGTATTTTCTTATAAATCCGCAGAGGTTATGCTTTAAGACCAAGCCAAATAAGAAACCTTTGCTGCGTCTTCGCAATTATTGTTATTGAAGGTGTCGAGCAAAGATTAACAATAATAATGACGCTATCATGACACACCCGTTAGTTAAGAAGTACAATTTAGAGCCCCACCCTGAAGGGGGGTTTTACCGTCAAGTGTTTCGTTCTGAACATGAGACAACATCATATGCTCATAATCAGACGCGCCCTGCGCTAACCCATATCTATTTTCTTCTGTTAAAAGGCCAGGTCAGTCGCTTTCATCGAGTACTGCACGATGAAGTGTGGAACCACTATGAGGGCGCGCCACTTCAATTATTTCAATTAGAGAATCAACAAATGTGGGAGCGCCGCATCGGTGGTGGGGATAACGAATATGTAGAAGTTGTGAAAGCGGGAAATTTCCAAGCAGCAGCAACTATGGGCGAGTATTCACTTGTTGGGTGTTCTGTGGCACCGGGTTTCGATTTTAAAGACTTCAGTTTTATCGAAGAGCCATCTATGCAAGAGTGGATAAAAGTCGCGCATCCTGATCTTATGCGTTTTATCTAAGCCTCAATAATGGCTTTTCGGATACACATCTTACCTGCGATTTTGTGATAGCTTGAACTGGATTTTTCTACGCTGATCAAGGATGATAACGGCAGTTTTTTAAATATACGTCTGAACGTCCATTTTCTGGCAGTATCTCAGACTATTTCACTCAAACGCCGCAGGTAACTCAACTATGTATAAATTGGTACTTATTCGTCATGGAGAAAGTCAGTGGAACTTGGAAAACCGTTTCACAGGCTGGCACGACGTTGATTTGACCGACACTGGTGTAGCACAAGCGAAAACCGCAGGTCAGCTTCTAAAAGACGCTGGATTTACATTCGATCAGGCATATACTTCTGTCCTTTTGCGCGCAATTAAAACGCTTAACATTGCACTAGAAGAGATGGGTCAACATTACCTTCCCGTCGAGCGTCACTGGCGTTTGAACGAGCGTCACTATGGCGCGCTTACTGGCTTAGATAAGGCAGAAACTGCAGCTAAGCACGGTGAAGAGCAGGTTAAAATTTGGCGTCGTAGCTTTGATATTCCACCTCCTGCGGTAGAAGATGACAGCGAGCACTTCCCGGGTCACGATCCACGCTACAACAATGTAGATTCTGATATCTTGCCACGTGGTGAGAGCCTAAAACTAACAATCGAACGCGTACTGCCTTACTGGCATGACGTCATTCGTCCAGACATCCAAGCCGGCAAGCGCGTAATCATTGCCGCCCATGGTAATAGCCTTCGTGCATTAGTTAAGTATCTAGATGGCATGTCAGATGACGAAGTATTAGGTCTGAATATTCCTACAGGTGTTCCACTTGTATACGAATTAGATGAGAACCTGAAGCCGATTTCTAAAGAGTATCTTGGCGACGCTGACGCTATTAAAGCAATGATGGATGCAGTAGCTAAACAAGGCCAAGCGAAGTAAGCTTAAACCTCTTAAATTCTAAAAAGCCTGCTAAAGCAGGCTTTTTTTATGGATGTCGGTTTAGGTTAATTTGGTACTTTCACCAACCAGTTGTGGGTATCTTCCGCTTTACCCCATTGGATATCATTTAGCGCTTGTCTAAGTTTCATTGTCACTGGTCCAGCTTCGCCGTTACCAACCTGATACTCTTTATCGTTGTGAATAAAAGTTCCTACTGGTGTAAGGACGGCCGCTGTGCCTGAAAGGGCAGCTTCAGTATTAGGTTTCGCTGAGCGTTCTAGTAGTTCTTCAACTGTGATATCGCGCTCACTAACCGTCATGCCATGGTCTTTAGCTATCTCTAGGATAGTTGCGCGGGTTACACCGTGTAAGAAGGTAGAGTCTAGGCCCTTAGTGATGATTTCATTACCGTCAATCAGTAAGAAATTAGCAGCACCTGTTTCCTGAACATCACCATTTGGGCAAAACAAAATTTGGTCAGCCTGTACTTCCTTTCTCGCCTTAAGAATAGGAGGCAATGCACTAGCGTAGTTCCCGCCACTCTTCACCATACCCATATGTGGCGCGCAGCGCATACCGGTTTCATCTAATAACAATCTTAGTGGCTTCAGGCCGCCTGCGAAGTAATCTCCTACCGGTGACAACAGTACATACAGCATGGATGTAGCTGATGGCGCAGCCGCTTTACCAATTGATGCTTCTGTACCAATGTGAGTCGGACGGATGTACATAGAGCCAGGAGGCTCAGGTACTTCAGATGCGTATTTAGCAACAATATCAATGATCATCTTTTCTACCTGAGCTTTGTCTATTTCAGGCAAGTTTAAAAGACGACTACTTTGAGCAAAACGCTCAATATTCTTATCCATTCTAAAAATATTAATACTGCCATCTTCATGTTTAAAAGCCTTTAAGCCTTCAAAGCATGTGCTTGAGTAATGGAGTACGTGAGCGCCCGGATGAAGTTGAATGCTGTTAGCACTGACAAATTCGGTGTCAGTCCATTGATCGTTGACAAAGGTAGCAAGCGCCATTTCTGGCATGAATACTGTACCGAATACGGCCATTAGTTCGTCCTATTTACTTCGACTAAAATGATATTCGCAAGAGTTTACCAAAAAACCTACACATTGCTAAAAGTAAGTCGATTCTATTAAGGCTTTTATCGAATAAGACCGTCTATGAATACTGACAGTAAAAAAAATTAGAGGCACAAAAAGCAAAGAAATGTACTTTAGATGTTAGCTTTTCTGTATGGTGTTAATCTTGAATGTTTACTGTTTTCCCTCAAGCGCTTTTTCTAGCAACTGTTCTATTCGTTTAACGCTTTCAATAAGTAACTTCATATCATCGTTTTCATCAACTTTTTCTTTATGGAACGCGCCAGTATTTGTTAGTAACTTATCTTTTTGCGACAAAATTGTCTCTCTGAATGCATCGGCGTCATTGATACCAATAAGTGAAACCAAAGCGCCTTGCGCCGATTGCCCAGCAGTTTCGAATGACAACCGATATAAATTGAAAAGCCGCATTAAGGGTCCTTGGACCATAGCTACATCGGTAATTTTCTCTAAAGGAATAGACTTCTCTTCTTTGTTAAATACACCGCGTTTTACGACCAGCTTTCGTTCTGTCACAACGGCAGACATGGCGGCCAATATTTTGCCACTGATCAGGAAAAACAAGGGGATGGATATAATCAAGAAAGGTATACCTACTATAGTGATAGACGACACCAACAGTAAACTTAAAAGCCAGTAGGTTTTAACCGCAGGGTTAAAAGTGGCTTCAAATATTACTCTCTCAGACATCATCAGTTCCTTTTAGTTGGATATCTACAAGTATAACCCTAACAAGTGCGAGAAATGGAAAACAATTTACTGGTTATTATTGATACGCAAAGTATTAGCTTTTGAAGTCAGAGTGCATTTCTCTAAATATTGGGGTCAGAGTCTGAGGTATCCCCACAAATAATATAACGATATCAGTGAGATAAAAAAGATAGGAACATTCATGACGTTTGGTGATCAGATCAATCGCCAAACATCACTGAGACCAAACTGCCATGAATGCCCTATCTATTGTGAACAATGTCGTATCGCTTGTCAGCTATAAAATGCATAAAGCGCGTCGGGATG
>Ga0115005_10004003_pt1 | contig 11769 bp, 4 predicted proteins | sample ArcOceMetagenome_FD_87163 | JGI IMG/M metagenome (GOLD analysis project Ga0115005, IMG submission 87163) | Marine eukaryotic phytoplankton communities from Arctic Ocean - Arctic Ocean - Greenland ARC118M Metagenome | ecosystem: Environmental > Aquatic > Marine > Oceanic | place: Arctic Ocean...
TTGAGCAGTTTAAAAGTTCCCTACAGGTAGTACCCGGGTCGGGTACCCGGGTACCTGTACACTGCAACCAGTATGTTTGAAAACAACAGTACTTCTATTGTTTACACGCATGTAGTGAAAAATAGAATCACACTACACTGTAAATAACTCAGAAATCATTTACGTACGTGGTACCATACCCGGGCACCTGGTAGTCTCCTTTTTAACCCCACAGGAAGGGGCCAGTGAACTTCGCTGTCTTCCAGCTCGTCCTTCAAATTCCTGATCACTAACTGAACACAGTGTGGATTGGATTGCGAACGTGGACAGATCGACCGACCGTTGTTCAACAAAATGGACCCAACAACTTGTATTTGGGACCCTCAACCACCCACGCCCGGGTCTACAACCGAGTCTGGTTTGGTCGGTGTACGCGATCCTGTAGTTTGGACACAAGACGAATTACGAGTATTGGCTGATGGGTAAGTTGTTTTTATAAATTGTTGCTGGTTTTGTCCCGTTCAAAAACATATCAATGTGTATTGCCACGTATCATTTGCAATTGGAGCACCACCACAAAACAAGACATGGTTTGAACCAACACAGTCGACATGTGCTCACTTTGTTCTCTTTTTCTTTTTCTTCTTCATGCATAATAAAACACCCCTGCGCTGCGGTACAACCGGACAACTCTGTGTTATCCTCCAGACTTCAACGTATAGAAGCAAACGACAAACAATCTTCATACATGAATAAAATGACACGGTACATTCAGATTGCTGCACTCTTGCCCAGTAAATGTGTACGTGACGTTGCGCTTCGTATCGTCCGAGAGGAAAATATACCAACAGTTGCAACAAATAATGGAGGATTGGTGGATTTACCACAGGGAATTTCAGTGGTCACTGATGAACAACACCAATGGATTAATAAAACATTGAACGACAACGTCGCTTTAATCAATACGTTGCGGGACAATTTGGTACAGCAACGTGCCCATCAAAACATGAAATTGTACGAGAATTTTCGAAGTCAAGCCAAACTAGTCCAAGATTTTTTGAGTGGTTTACCAATACAATTGCCCGAACCAAATTTTGCTATCAGCACTTTATTTACAGACGACAACAAAGGCAATGAGAAAGGCAGACCAGTCGTGACGAACCAGTATAATGGCCAGAACAACAATGCTGCACAAAATTCATCTGCCGTAGCGGACTCGACTTCCTCCTCCTCCTCGTCTTCTTCGTCTTCTTCGTCTTCTTCCTCGTCTTCCTCGTCTTCTTCCTCTTCTTCCTCTTCTGCTTCCTCCTCCACCGCGGCCACCACCGCTCCAACCACCACCGCCAACACCAGCAAAAGAACCAAGCAGCAACCGACCGCAGCAGCAAACAACGAAGACCCCCCGAAGAAAGGTCGAAGAGACAAGAAAGCAATGACTATTGATACAAATTCGAAATGATTTTACTTGTGGTACACATGCATCAGCGAAGCCAAAACCAAAAACAACATTCCAGAAATTCTTCCTTTTCTTTGTCTGCTGGCCTACTAGTACAAAAAATGTGTTGCGAGTAAATATGTAAAATACACAGTTTGTCTTCACAAAAAAATGATCTTCCTTTACAAAATACATCGAAGGTATCAGAGTACACGTAGAAGGTATCTCAATAATATCGTCAATGGTAAATTGGTGTGGGAATATTTTGTCAATTTGGATTTATTTGGTGGATAAAAAAAATGAAATGATGTAATTTTTTTGGGCTCTTTGTTTCTCGTATGTTTACATGCGTGGCAGAACGTTTACCCTCTATTTGTGGACCCTCCCTCTACCGAGTACCTACTGTACCTGTGACCTTTCCTCTTTTGTGACAGCATTATGTCACTGTGTTGCTGTCACAGAAGTTGATGCGGAGGAAGAGGACAGATTTGACAACGCCGCTAAATCACTACCTTCTAAATTTGCCGGGGGTGGTGCTAGTTCAACCGTCATGTACTGATCACAAGAACCACATTGAAAAATTTGTACATCTGGTACTATCACATTTTTGAAACAATTCATACATTCCACGATCAAGCATTGTTTCCTAGTGGCTGGCGTAAGTGGTTCTTCAATTACAGGAGCACTACTTGCGACGACTTTGGTGCGCGTTGGTACCACGGGAGATTGCAATTGACGTTTTCGAGGCTCACCCATTTTTTCTTGCCAAGTATCCATCAACACACCCAGTACTTTCTCCTCCAAATCTTGGGCGGCTTTGGTGGTCAGATCTCTCAAACAATTTATATTTGCACCACAAGTACATGAGAGTTGAGGTGAACCAAGTTGCACGGACCACGTTTTCCCACAGAACAAGCAGTACGTTTCGTAGCGGATGGGTTGCGACGGTCGCTTTTGCATGGTTTGTATTTCCCTTGGGTGTATTACCACCAGGTGAGTGTGAAACAATGTATGTTTACAACTCCGTGTTTGTGTCGGGTCGGCCGCGACCAATCGCCACTGAACTAGAACAGAATGATCCACTTCCAGGCTTCAACATGGCAAAGACTCTTTGCCCCCTCTCTTAGAAATAGCACGGCCACAGTTGACTTGTTGACTTGACACGGCAAGAATGCGACGACGGCGAGTTGGTGGGTTAAAAACACAGAGCAAAAATAGATCTCGCGTGTCCACCCGGGACATTCCTTCCTTGCGTACCAAATCAAAACAAGAAGAGTTATGTGCGTTGGTTGCCCAATTGGAATTAAGCAACACTACCGCCAACGCCACCAACGCCACTAACGCCGCCAACGCCGCCCCCCCCCAGAGCGCCGCCTCCAAGACCACTGCCCGGACCACTTCTGTTCGAGATGGAACCACAATCGTTTCTGTGGAAGAGTGGCTCGCTACCATCACACCATTATCACCAAACCGTCGTTTGAAAATTGAAAAAGAAATACAAATCTTGGAAGCAGAAGAACAAGAATTAAGAGAGGAAAACAAGCATGAATCAAAAGTAGGGCTTGAACTGTACGCACAGGAATTATTGGCTGCTAAAAAGCAAGCAATTACAATCGCAAAAAACAATTGGGACACAATAAAAAACAGGATCATAGTACGTCAAAATGAAGCACTTGACAAACACAAAAAAGAAGAGGGGGAACAAAAGAAAAAAGAATTGCATATTGTCCTCATTCCATATCCACTATTGAATCCATTTACAGACGGTGTTCCAATTCTACCCATTGACCGATTTGGTGGAAACAAACCACCACCAAAGGCAGTACCCTCGCCAACGAAACAGCATCAACACGACCACCACGACCACCACGACCACCACGACCACCAGCACCAGCAACACCAACAATCCGACGGAGCTGGACGAAAGAAGGCAGCGTTGCAACGCAAGAAATCATCGCTTGGTGCAGGTAGTAGTGCATCCGCAACAGCACACGCCGCCTATTTATCCCAAACAACGATCCCCTACCCACAACAACAGCAACTACAACAACAACGACCACGATGGCCAACAACAGAACCAATGTACCCAGAACCAATCATGGTATTTTACCCATTGAAATCAAAATCATTTGGGCAGAAGGGAAAACGACCACCCTTTCCCTCTTCTCCATCGTTTGTTGCCCCTCTTCTGATACCGTACCCATCAAACACGCATCAATCAACATCATTACCAAGGTTTCCAATTGATCCATTTTCAAAGTCTAAGTCTACACCTACCAATTCTTTCTCCTCTCCTTATCCATTGGAATCTGACCAATCGGCACCACCACCACCCAAGTTTCCCATGGACCCATTTTCTTCTCCTTCCGCTTCCTCCTCGTTGTCTTGTTTTACCACCAGCACCACCAGCACCACCAGCACCACCAGTACCACCAGCACCACCAGCACCACCAGCGCCACCAGCGCCACCAACACCACCAGCACCACCAACACCACCAGCACCAGCGCCACTAGCACCACAAACCCAATCCCTTACCCCATGCATTCCCAAACACCTCCACCACAATCTGAATACGAATTGTTTGTCAAAGAATGGACACCCAAATTAAGTAATTTATGCAACAAATATTGCCCACAATCTGTACCAAAAATACCCAAACTTTTGACCAAATACAACACCAGAACTATGATGATTGGCATGTTGCACCAGAAGTTCTTTGACAAATACAAAGTGACAGAGGACGATCAAAAAATCTTGTATTTCAAAAGCGACGAACCTTCCAATCAATTAACATTTCCTGCCTCTCCAATTATATGGGGCACGACAATGACAACATCATCAGCGTATTGGAAACAACAAACATTGGTCTACATGAAAATCTCCAAGAACGGCACACCTCTTGGTCAAATCATCATTCATTTACGTGACGATGTTGCCCCACTAACTTGTGAAAATTTTCTGGGACTTGTCACACATAAAAAAGGATATGGTTACAACGGCAGTGAATTTCATCGTGTAGTGTTAGGTTTTATGATACAAGGCGGTGATTACGAATTGAACAATGGAAGAGGTGGCCAATCAATTTGGGGTGGCAGTTTTAAAGACGAAAATTTTGACTTGCAACATGAAAGAGGGGCTCTGTCCATGGCCAATTCCGGACCTAACACTCAAAAAAGTCAATTTTTCATCTGTCAATCCAGATCAGGTGCGAAACATTTGGACAACAAACATGTCGTGTTTGGCTATGTGGTGGACGGTATGGAGATTGTAACCACAATCAATCAAGGACCAACGGATGACGGAAGTAGACCGAAAGATCGTATTGTGATTGACGATTGTGGTGTGTATCATGAAGATTTTGAAGTACAGGTACCACACGTATGAATGAAAGTACAGTTAGTTACATGTGTGTGTACACACGTTTTAAGTAAAATGAATGTTGAATTAATTACATTTTAACCTCCTAACCAGGTGTCTCGCACTGTGTGTGTGCACAATGACATATATATACATGACATGTACATACCATCTAGACATATATTTACATGAATGTCCACACATGTCATATGTCATGTTCTCAATTATAATTATTCAATCTACAACAAAGTCTTCCAAATCAGCAAAATGATCGTCACCGTCTTCATCTTCCAACCCATCATCAATGTATTCATTCCTGCTCCTCAATCTTTTTTTCCTTTTCGCATTGCGTTTCTTCCGTTTCTTCTTCGGAGATACTGATCTTCCGACTTCAAATGCCTCATCCGATGAATCTTCTTCGATCTCCATTCGCGATTCATCTTCTTCTGGATCATAATTGTCATCACTGTCACCATGATTTTTGCTCTTGTTAGCCATTTCTTTCTTTCTTTTAGTACCCTTATTACCACCACCACTATCACCACTATCACCACTATCACCACCACTTTCATCACCACTATTATCGTCATCACTCCCACGAGTCATTTTGCTCTTTTTAGCCAATTTTTTCTTTCTTTTAGGCTTTTTTTTATCACCGCTGCCACTACTGTCCGCACCACGAAGACTTTCTTCTTCTTCCTCCTCCGCCTCCTCCGCCTCCTCCTCTGCCACCCCATCATCGTCTTCATTATCACTCGCCCACCCACTTTTCAACAACGTTTCCACATGCAATGCTTTAAAAAATGGTTTCATACCTGGGTCAATACACCGTGCTATACTCGTGCCACTTTTTCTTTTTGTAGTTTTCTTTTTCATATCTTGTTCCAATTTAATACACCATGTTTTATATTTGTCAATGTCATAATTGATTTTATTTACTTTGTTTCCCCAAAACTTTTTACCTTTGTCGCTTTCACAACTGATCGCACGACTCATCCATCCTTTCATCACCGGCAATAGCAATTGCAATCGACTTAACGTTGTCCACAATTCATACGTGTTTCTTTTACTTTGGTATTTGGAGGATTCCATCACCACCGTGGCATAAGGTACTTTAGAGGTCATTCTTAAGCGACAAACGGAACCTGCAATGGGTAACAATCTGGTAAAACAATCAAGGACATTGGTACGAATAAATTTAGCCATGTTCAAGTCCCATTCTTCCGAGCCGGGTGCCTGCAACTCTTGCAAAATGTTTGCGTAGATTTTAGTGGCATTTGTGACGACTTTTTCCCTTTCAAATGAACTGTTTGACATGATATAGATGTTTTTACACAAATGTTTGGATTGAATTCCTTTTGCTACCATTAACATTAATATATCGACACTATCGACAATGGTACGATGGGTAGAGGGGGGTGGTATTGGTTTTGTTTTACGTGGATCGTTTGCTTTAAATGCTGCTATCTTGGTCATCTGTTTAAATTCTTGTTTCAGTGCCTCGGTTGTATTTTGCAATGCCGTAAAGATGGAATGTTGTTCAATTTGATACGTGGAACAGATGATCATACGAAATGTGACTGCCATTGCAGATACAAAAGAAGGCGGAGTTACTGTCTCTGCTGTTGGGATTGTGTTGGACGAGATATTCGATGATTCAGCAGTTTTTTTCCTTTTATGTTCTTCATCAAGACGTCTTTCAATGGAGGTGTATATTTTATACCCATCATTGCGCAACGCAGCTTGAATTAATCCCAACGAGACCGTCGTGATGGTGGGTGTCGTTTTTTCACGTATGCGAAAAGACGAAGATTGCCTTGTGCTGCTGCTGCTGCTGCTGCTGCTGCTGCTGCTGCTGCTGCTATTGTCGTTGCCACTGTTGCCATCATGGTGTTCTTCTTCATACTTTTCATCTCGTAATTCAATTGAACGTACTACAACTCTCAAACAGATGTTTGATAGATCTTTAAAAACAATTAAATTGGACAAATCGTACTCTCTCATCAAATTGGCCAACTTTAACGCAATTGGTTCTAAAATATTGCTGCCTTTACCATCACCAGTCTGTTCTTCTCGAATAGTAGACGCCAAATCCATGCATTTCTGCATTAATGACAAACGAAGTAAAACAACATTCTGTGACACACCAACGGTGATTTCATTGTATAAATGTTCACCTAATATTTTAGACATGTTTGTATACAACATGGCAGTTGAAGTAGTTTGTCTCGCAGCAGCAGCATGCCGACGACTGGCATATAAATTCCAATAGGAGAACAGGCTTCTTAATTGTTTGGGACCTACCAATGGTTCAAACAAATCGATTGCAGTACGAACAAGACGCAACATTGCTGCTCTGAATTGAAAATATTCATCTTCCATTGCATACACCACATTTTCATTTTGTCTGGCATATTTAGAAACACTTCCGTCGTCTTCACCAGCACCGTCGTCTTCTTCTTCTATGTTGGTTAATTCTTGAAGTACTTCTACAAATGGTGCTATTGCAATTTTAGTACGATTGATATTACGAATAACTGTTTTGGCAGATCGACCAATTGCACCGTCCACGCCATGTTTATACAGACGTCGAACAATAGAATCCACTACAAAATATGGACTTGTAAGCATTTCCTTTGGTTTTCTTTTCTTTTTCCTTTTCCTTTTCTTTTTCTTCTTCTTTTCTGCTTCTTCTGCTTCTTCTGCTTCTTCTGCTTCCTCCTCCTCCGATGAACTTTCAACAACGGGTTTTTCGGGTACAATTTGACCAGTGACATGATGCAGTGTTGCCAATACATACGACATACGATGCAGTAATGAATTCGTATTGTTCATTTCATTTCTTAATTGTTTGGTTGAGTAGTGATGGAGTAAATGAGAAGGAATTAATTCCAACGAGGAAGTCACTGTCAATAAACTGGGACACCATTGGTAACGTGGTTGTTGCTGCTGCTGCTGCTGCTGCTGTTGATCCTCAGAAGAAGACAAGGCAGCACCGGATACGGGCGACCCAGCAACAGCAATCATTTTTTCCATCATTATTATTGGTATTGATATATTTGAACACTGTAATGTTCGTCGGAAACGAGGACGATTCATAATTTTAATGTTTTGTATTCTGTCTTTTCTGGATGTTTCATTTGCATTTTTTTCCCATTCACTGTCTTGCATCGCACGAAGGACTGTGACTAATTCAATCAAAACAGAGGCAATCTTGGCACATTTACGACGATCACAATCATCCACAAATAAAAAAGGTTCGTCGTCATCTTCTTTTCGTTCTACCATGCTAGCTCGTGTATAGATTTCAGCGACAACTTCAGCTAAGGGTACCATCAATGCCAAACGGTGGGTGACAGTTAAGGTGTCATCATTCTTTTTCGTAGCAGTTGCTTTCTTCATGGGTTTCCTTCCTCTTCTTTTCTTTTTGGGCCCACCACCGTTCTTTGATTTTTTAGGTCGACCACGACGTTTTTTTCCAGTTTGTACTTCCTCCTCCTCCTCCTCGTCCTCCTCGTCCTCCTCCTCGTCGTCTTCATCCTCCCTGATGTCCACTCCCCCCTTTCCTATTGTCTCTTCCGTGTAGACTTCCCAATATTGTCCACGTAAGACAATCACATTCGATAAAGGTTTCAAATAACATTCCACGCCACATAAATCACCAACGTGTGTGCCATCCATCAGCATCTTTGTCAATGATTTAATCAAATCTTTCATTTCTTTTGTTGTTTTATGGCAAGAACGATCAATTGAAACCAGTAACCGCAATATACCACCAATATTTTCTCGTTGTCTGACCGTTGTTATATTTCCCATTTGTACTCTGGTCGTTGTGTTCTTTCCATTCGTTGCATTGCTGGTCGGTCTTTTAATCTTTTCAAAACATTTTGCAATATGTATGTCATGACTGATGTCACACTCATCCTCTTCATTTCCTTCTTGGATTAAAAATTCATTCAAACGACCCCACAATGAACGACGCAACAGAGCTGCTGCTTCTGGTCCTATCACACTACTACTTTGTAGGGAAGAGGACGAGGAAGACGAGGAAGACGAGGAAGACGAGGAAGACGAGGAAGACGAGGAAGACGAGGAAGACGAGGAAGACGAGGAGCTAGAACTAGAACTGCCACCACCACCACCACCACCACCACCACCACCACCACTACCACCACCACCACCACCACCACCACCAACCTTCCCACCATATTCCAATTTAATTTCCAATGTTTTATATAAACTTTGACGCGTTTCCAAAGGTGCTCGTAACGCCGATTGCAAAAAAGTAGACAATTCAATTTGCACTTCTTTTCTTAAAGAAGAGGACCAACCAAATACATCGCATAAAATGGTCAGCGCAAATTTACGAATAGATGGCACGGAGGAAGACATCAATTTTCTCAAATATAAAAATATAAAATCACAAAACGATGTAGAGACAGTCAACAAAGAACCAAAAGCTAAAAACATTTTACGGCATTGTTTTAGTTTGTTTTGATGTGGGTCATCCTTGCCCTTTGAAGAGGATGAAGCAGCAGCAGCAGCGGTGGTCGAGGTCACGAGATGATCAAACAACGCAGATAAAAAAGATTGCACGGTTGCGACCATGGGTATCAACAACATGGCATGTTTGCTACCAATGTGATGCAATAATTCAGCATACACAACGTCTAAATTAGTGGCTTGAATGCCACTGTGCTTAGCTTCACCGTATCTCATCACAGTACCACGTTTTTGAAAAGCTAATTCAAGAACATCCGCGCGTGCTTCCGAAACATGTTCAAAAATGCAAGTCAAACAGGTTGACGCCAATTCTTGTAAATCCCTTAATGACACACGTGGTGCAGTGGAACCGGAAGCACCTCCAGTCGTAACAGAACCTTCTTTTTCTTCCTTTTCTTTGGATGGCAAAGTTGGCATAATTTTTTCATCCAACATGCACCATAAAGCACAACCATCACACAGCGCAGGCACTAATACGGATACAAATTCAACAGATGCATATTTTTTACCCATAATGACCGTTGTTTCTAATATTCCAGTGGACTGCTGTGTTGCACCGCTGTTACCGCTGCCACCAACGTTCTCGTCCTGGTCTCCAATGTTGTCATTTCTACCACCACTTTGTTCACGTGTTTGCAACCGATTCAAATGCCGCAATCGATCGTCCAAAACACACCATGACATGATTTTCCAACACCTTTGACCGACCGATACAATTTTCGCACCTTTTTTTGTAGTTTCACTCAATACTTTGTTTGTGGTGTCGTGCGACCTTTCCATTGTATGCACCAAGGAAGCAAACAGAGCAGTACCTGAACCCACTACATCATGATGGCACGACACAACAATTAACAACAGAATAAAATCATGCCAAGTCGGTGAAAACGTCACCGTCGTCATCGTCGTCGTCGTCGCCTGCTTCTTCTGTTGTTCTCTGTGTTTGCTGGCAGTCTTTGTACTGCCACCCATCTTTTCAGTTTGAACCAAGACTTCGTAGCGTTGAATAATATTTCTAGAAACACCAATGGTTTTTCTCAAACCCATTCGAAGTACTAAACATGCATTTGCAAAAGATTCTTTGGGTGCTTGTTTCAACATTGATCGCATGACATCAACCCATCCATCACCCAACATGACCTGTTGTATTTTTTTCTTCCTGCCACGCCCACCACCATTGCCACCATGGCTTCCAGTCACACCGTGTGTTTCAAGAAGTTTCAAACAACATCGCATCATACCGGGCAGTTCTGTTCTTAATGTTAATGACGTCGCATTTAAATGCAACAAACGTTGTTGCACTACCAACCACTGTCGATCCGTAACAAATGGACCAACATCCACCAACAATGACATTAACGGAAGAACGGCATCGTTGGGCCACGATTGATGCGAAGCAATGATTCGTTCCAACATGTGAACAACAACTGACGAGGAAGAATCGGTGCTGGTCGAGCCATTTGTAGCACCATTGTCAGCACCATCATCATTCTCATCATTCTCACTGTCCTCTTTACTGCTGTTGCCACTGTCTTGTTGAGTCGCGGCACGTTTGCGTTTTTGGCCACTCTTGTTGGTGGCTCCAGTGATGGTTGTTTCACTGTTTTGAACAGCGAATGCTTTGTGACCTTCCAACACATCGGCTAAAATAATGATACCCGGTACCAGATCCAACAAATGAACAGCGGCATCACTTCTGTCGACCGCACCGTCGCTTTCGTCGGGTTGCTGATCTTGTTCAGGCAGAATTGCGTCGACAATTTGATCCACTAGATGACTCACAAACGTCAATCGATATCGCTTGCTTTTTAAACGAAGACTTGCCTTTTTGTTTTTGCTCCTTTTTTTTGGTCTTTGCTCATTGTCGTCGCCGTCGCTGTCCGAGTCACTGCCACTGCTGCTGCCACTGCTGCTGCCACTGCTGCTGCCACTGCTGCTACTACCACCGCCGCCACCGCCGCCACCACTCCTCCTACCGCGACGACCACCATGGCTCCGGTCTCCTGGCAACAGATGCACGTCTTGTTCTGGGTCATCTTCTTCATCAGAAAGGGCTGTACTTCGGGCTTGAATTCGTGGACCCATTAATTCGTCCTTCAGAGCAAGATGAAATTCAGGCAACAGACGGACCACTTCTTGACCTGTAAAATATTTCATTTGGATCAACCAAATGCCCTTTCTGATTGCATCGGCACGTATGGACGGTAGCATCAGGGCTAATCTTAAATCTTGGAACATTGAACTGGTGTCGGGTGTTTGTGTCAGGGAGGACAACAACTCTTGACACGCGTCGGACGAAATGGTGTCTGCAAGTTGACGGACCCGGGAAGTGTCGCCTTTGGACAGGAGAGATTGGAGATTTAACATGTCTTCAAGGAGAAATTGAGAGGGTGGAATTACTTGTGTAGAAGCCGATGGTCTTGTAATTTTAAAATCATGATCCACTAAAATTATTGTCACAAGAAGAGGGTTCGTGTGTCGTGTCGCCGGTTCAAAA
>Ga0115005_10004004_pt1 | contig 11769 bp, 13 predicted proteins | sample ArcOceMetagenome_FD_87163 | JGI IMG/M metagenome (GOLD analysis project Ga0115005, IMG submission 87163) | Marine eukaryotic phytoplankton communities from Arctic Ocean - Arctic Ocean - Greenland ARC118M Metagenome | ecosystem: Environmental > Aquatic > Marine > Oceanic | place: Arctic Ocean...
TCATTCACCTTCAATGAGAGCCGATACCCTGCCCCCTTTGCAAAGTCGGACTGAGATAGCTTTATAATGGTTTTAATTAAATTTTTATCTGACTCGACTCTTCCAATATAGTGGCGGATTAATGAGTCTTTAAGTAGTTCTGGGTTTCCGATTTCAAAGCTATCACTCGCAAGAAGTAATATATCTAGTAGATGTCTTGGAAGCCTAACCTCTATGGAATGCTTTTTAGTATTTAAGGCCTCTTTAATTCTAGGAGTAGATTGTTGTGACAAAAGAATTAGATCAAATGATTAAGAAATATGGAAAACCAAAAAGAGTTCAAGTTGATAATGGAACTGAATTTACATCGAAAGCAATGCTTGAGTGGAGTCACAGAAATAAAATTGAATTAGATTTTACACGTCCTGGAAAACCAACTGACAATGCTTTTATTGAAAGTTTTAATGGAACATTTAGAGATGAATGCTTAAATCAAAATTGGTTTTCAAGTTTAAAAGAAGCAAGGTACATCATTGAAAATTGGAGAAAAGAATATAATGAAGAGAGAATTCATAGTTCAATAAATTATTTAACACCTAAAGAATTTGTCAAAATGGAACGAAAAGATGTAATGAATTGTCACAGTTTTTCTCACTCTTAGACTGGACTAGTCAATGGTTTAAGGTCAAGGGAGACCTTCCCTATTCTGGAACTCATATTCTAAGACATGGGATGGCCGTACTAGCGAGACGTGTTGGAGGAGGACTCGATGCTGTAATTGCGATGACGGGACACAAAGATATCAAGCTTGCTGATCATTATTCTAAATGCGGCGAAGAAGATCAAAAAGATGTATCTTTAAAAATTATGGAATATATTCGCAAACAAAAACAAGCGAATTCAAATCCTAAAAATTCAGACAATGTTATAGAGCTATTTTCTCAAAAATTATCGGCAAAATAGAGAAAAATTGCTAATTTGGTTGGCATAGGTTGGCATTGGCTAATCAATGCTATACTTGCTCAATAATATTAAAAGGTTAAACAAGATATGCCCGAACTACCCGAGGTAGAATTGGTGTAAATTGAAACTTCAACAAAAACAACGAACTAGCAGTGTTAATCAGCCTCTCGAACAAACAGTGATTTCACATCATTTCACTTTATTTCACGTCATTTCATTGATTCGATCGGATTGATCGGATTGAATCGGATTGTTTTTTACAAAATCGGACTAATGAAGACAGTATATAAAGCTTTATAAGATGTTTATCACCTCGATCTATTCTCTATATTTTATGGCTCGAAACGTGAATAAAAGTTTCAAATAATTGGAACTTAAATGTAACGAACAACAATTTAAAAAGGGAACAAAAATGAAAAATGAAAGTAACAAAAAAGAAAACAACAATGCCACTTATGCATCCATCAGAGTCAAAGATTTAACGAAAAAGAACATTACAAAAGTTCTTGAAAAGGCAAACAAAAGTGATGACTGCGGAAAGGTAACAGTGGATATTTTGATCTCACATTTAATAGAGCAAATATCACAAGAAGATATTCATAGACTGCAACTCAAGTCTACTACTTGGGAGCATGAGGACAGAAGATTAAGGAATCTTTGGGAAAAGAAAAAAGGCAAAGTTTCTGAAAGTAAGTGGAAAGAGATGCTATATATTGGGCAACTTAAAGCCTTTATAAATCAAAATTCACGTTTGAAAGTTATGTAAAGCACACATATATGATATGCCCTAGAATAAATAGAAACACCTTCTTACCTAGGGTATATTGTAGCTATATCAATTAAGAATAAACAGTCATCACATCAAATCAAAAGACAGCAATGCATTATTTGAAAGTGCTATTTCTAATTTTCTGTGGTAACGTTGCTGTATATGAAAAACTAAGACATTATTGAGAAAAAATGCAACAAAAAAATGTTAGAACCAGACATTAAAGTTCTAATCCTTAACTTTTTTATGTATTCTTTAATTACTGTTTAATTACATTGATTTTGTTATCAAATTATTATAGATTACTCAGAATGAAATTGCTTTTTTATAGTTTTCTAGTCTTAAACATATGCTTTCTTTCCGGATTTAATTTCGCTGAGAACTCCTATGGCAATGCTGAACTCAGTGAAAAACCCTCAATTTCTAAAATTAATACATCCCATACATACGAAGCTATCGCTACCTCAAAAGGCTTCTACGGCGAGGAGCAACGAAGCTCTAAAAACACCGATTGCTGCCAAGATTGCTATAATTGTACCACTTGTTGCTTTAGCTTCTTGAACTCAAAAAGTTACTCTCTTCTGACACCCCTTAACAAAAACAATGCTATCATTTTTTACAAATTAACATTCAAAAGTACCTATCTCCTTAAAATTTACAAGCCCCCAATCTCATTCGTCTAAACTACTAACTTAAGCAATTAAGAGTAGCTCTAAATACACGTTTGTGTATTTTCACTTAATTAATTTTATATATTTAACAATATCCCGGAGGGTATAATGAAACACTTTGTTTTTATTTTAGTACTATCATTTTTCGCTGTTGGCTGTGCAAGCAAGCAGAAAACTAATGAAAACTGTAAAAAAACCGCAGACTCATTCGGAGTGGAAAACTGTAAAAAAACGCGATCATCAAATACTCGTGCCAGAAGCATTGAACGCTTTGGACGGTTTTAAACATAGTTAATTGGAGTTGAGCTTGATGAATAATCTATATTGCATCAATAATTCATGCATCTTAATAACTTTTTATACTCTTGCAGTTGAGAGGGACTTCCCCTCTCTCTGTGATAAAACAGAGAGTATTCTAGTTTTTTCTACGCACTTACTTGGCAGTAAAACACGAGTTTATATACAACCTGAAATTAAGAGAGAGAATGACATTGATTTTGATTAACAACTCATTTACATATTTAGCACCAGTTTCTTTAAAAGATTCTCAAATTTTTATGAGTATGAAGGGAATGTTTCTTGAAATACTCCCAGAGGCGAGACTAGTATTAAACCTTTGGCTTTTGTTAAAAGTTAATTCGTTTATTAGTTGGGCCTCTGGGAAGCAGCCAATATGCATGGCCAGTAAATTCGATTACAATGATGATAAAATATTAGATTACTCTGACTTTTTATCTTTTTTTTCAAAAACCTCGTTTACTTCCCAGCACTTTGTCTTTCTAAACTTTTTATTTAGTCGTCCCTTTTTCTCTACGCATTTATGGATTTTCTCAGGGGTCTTTTGTTTCTTACAATACTCCTGGCAATGCTTAACAAAATTTTCGGTTTCAACATCTGCTGATGCATTCACTAGAGAAAATCCTAGTGTTAATCCAATTAAAATAGCTGTCATTTTCATCTCTACTCCTTTTACGATTAATTCTTTTGACATAGTTACATACTTACACTACTGTGTAAGTATGTACAAAGTCAATATAGAACCAACAGAAATATTTAAAGCCCTTTCAGATCCCACAAGACTCAGAATTTTAAGAGTCTTGGTTTCAATGCCGAATGAAGAAGCCTGTTTATGTGACTTAACTGATGCCCTATCAGAACCAGAAGCAAACATTTCGAGGCATCTAAAAACACTTAGAAATTCAGGCCTTCTCATGGCTGAAAAAGAAGGTCGAATGGTTTATCACCGACTAGTTCCAACTAAAGAATCAAAACTATTCTACGACACTATAGCAAAACTCCCTGACACTAACGGAGACTTTAAAAAGGATCTTTTTAACTTTAAAGTTGAACTAAAAAATAGATCTTATGATCGCTGTAGAAGGAGTAATGCTAAAAAAGGTAAGAATAAAGGTTTTGAAAAAGGATATAAAAAATATGTATAAAAATATCTTGGCAATGTTGCCTTTTTTAATATTTTCACCCAAATTATATGCTAGCGACTGTAAAGCTACTATAAAGTCAGCAAGCGATTTCTACGTTTGTGCACTATTAAAGGATAAGAGAATTACTTCTCTTAAATTCAACCGTGAAGAACGGGAAGGCCGAAGTGCTAAGGCAGCACAAATTCCGAATCCCGAAGTTGAGTCTGAATTCAACTTTGACACAGAAAAAAGCCAGAACATTTCGATTTTACAACCTATACAGATTGGTGGCAGGAGGTCAGCAAATGTTCAAATTGCAAATGCAGAAAATAATAGATCTTTAATTAAAGATCAGTCTACTATTGCCAAGGTTGCAACAGACATATCGCTATCTTTAGTGAAGCATAGGCAACTTGCAACTAGAATTTCATTACTTGAAAAAATGAAAAGGTCGCTTAAGTCTCTGACAAAACGTTTAAAGCAAAAAGCTGTACGTACACCAGAAGAAAAAATAACTGTTACCATTTTTTCTATGCAAAATACCGTCTTAGATACTCAGCTCCTTTCTTTGAGACAAGACTTTAATCTGACTAAGAATCGTTTAGAGTTGTCAATTGGTCGAAAACTTAAAGAGGCCGAAAAAGTAACTTCTATAGAAAGAAAAAAGTGGCCTATCCTAAAAGAAAATTCGATAAAAGAGACCTTTAGTTCTAAGCTAGCTCTAGCCTCCTTGGCTCAGGCTAAAGGAGAATTTGAATATCAAAAAAGCATTGCTTGGCCAGAAGTATCAATTGGACCAGTTATGGAAAAGCAAAATGGGAGTGATGCATCATTTGGAGCAAAAATTGAATTTGTCCTTCCTTTGTTTAATACAAACGGTGGGGGGAAGCAACTAAGTCGGGCGAAGCTATCAAAAGTACGTACACTTATTAACAGAACCAAGCTTAATGAGTCGACCAAGATCAGGACATATTTCAGGCAATATTATAATGTCTCAAAATTCCTCAAAGAAAGTCCCTCCCAAAAAAGTATAAAGAAATCTATTAGTGAGTCACTAGAACTCTTTTCTAAAGGATTAATCCAGCCATCTGCGATTGTTGAAAGTTATCGTTCAACAATTGAAACACTAGAGGCAGTACAAGAAAAAGAGTTAATAATTTATCAATTATATTGGATGCTTCAATCATATTCCGGTGAAATCCCCAAGGAATTTTTATGAAAAACTATATTTTAATTATATTTACTATCCTCTCCGTATTAACTGCTCAGGCCGAAGAAGAATCAAAGGCAAAAGATCGAATAGGCCCGGGCAAAGCAGTTATAGCTGCAAATGAGAAAGAAGGCTTTAAGTTGTCTGAGAAGGCTAAAAATAACCTCAATATCACTGCAAGAGAAGTGAATAGTGCAACTATAACAGTACCTAAAAAATCTATTATTAGTTTTTTAGATTTCTTTTCTGTATATCGGCTCCGAAATGGCTGGTATCGCTCTGTTGAAGTTGAACCAACCTTTGTAGGAAATAAGGCTACTTTTAGTTCTAGTGAAATTATGGTTGGAGACAAAGTAGTAATTGATAATAGCGGCCTATTAAGGGTTGTAGAACTTGACGTGTTTGGCCCCGAAGCTGATGCATGTGTAGATTAAAATTAGGTAATTAAATATGAAAAAATTAATATATTTCTCCGTTTATCACCGAGGTGTAGTACTTTTTATTACATTCTTATTGGCTCTCGCCGGATGGTTCAGCTTTACCCAACTTCCAATAGATGCTGTTCCTGACATCACGAACACACAGGTTCAAGTTTTTGCTCAAGCGGGAGGACTTTCCGCAGAAGAAGCTGAACGATCAATAACCTTTCCAATAGAAAAATCAATGGGAGGAATTTCAGGAGTTAAACAAGTAAGGTCAATCAGTCGTTTTGGTCTTTCTGTTGTAACTGTTGTATTTGAAGACGGATATGATATTTATAGAGCTAGACAATTAGTATCCGAACGCATTCAATCAATCTCATCCGACTTACCACAAGAAGTAGAGCCAAATCTAGGGCCAATCTCATCTGGTTTAGGCGAAATCTTTTTCTACGCACTTAAATATGAAAAAAATGATATCGCTGGAAAAAGTAACTTTGAAAAACTGATGGCATTAAGATCAGCGCAAGAGTGGCTTGTTAAACCAAGACTCCTTACCGTGGCAGGAATTGCTGAGGTGAACACTATTGGAGGTTATGAAAAGCAGTTTCATGTTATTCCAGACCCTAAAAAGCTATTTCGCTATGGTGTTAGCTTTTTGAGCATAGTCGAAGCTTTAGAAAACACTAATATGAATGTAGGTGGTGGATATGTTCAACAGTCTGGAGAACAATTTGTCGTTAAAGGACAAGGCCTGTTATATGACCTTGAAGATATTAGAAATACACCTCTTCAACCATTAAATTCGGTAACAACATTACTGGTAAAAGATGTTGCACAGGTTAAGCTGTCATCTGAACTTCGAACAGGAGCTGCACTTGTCCGTGGAGAAGAAGCAGTGATTGGTACAGCAATGATGCTTCTTGGAGAAAATAGCCGTGATGTAAGTCAGCGAGTTGCCGAGAGAGTAAAAGAAATTGAGAAAACTCTTCCCGACGGAATCAAGTTGGAAGTCTTGTATGATAGATCAGATCTTGTTAACAAAACACTTGGCACGATTGAGCACAATCTTTTAACAGGTGCAGGATTAGTAATACTTATATTGTTATTTTTACTTGGAAATGTCCGAGCTGCTCTTATTACGGCTGTCGTCATTCCACTTTCTCTTCTTTTAACATTTATACTAATGAAGCTTTTTAATATTTCAGGAAATCTCTTGAGTCTAGGGGCTCTCGATTTCGGGATTATAGTTGATGGAGCTGTTATTGTATTAGATCATTGTGTGCGAAAACTCCATGATGCAGGAAAAGAATTAGGCAGACGCTTATCAAGAGAAGAAGTACAACGAACAATATATGAGGCTACTGTTGAGATACGTACAGCTTCAGGGTTTGGCGAGCTTATAATAATCGTAGTTTTCTTACCTGTTCTTGCCTTGACTGGTATTGAAGGAAAAATGTTTCAACCAATGGCAGCGACATTTGCACTAGCTGTTTTCTGTGCATTGGCACTTTCCTTTTCAGCTGTCCCAGCATTTGCAAGTACTTTCATGAGTGGAAAAGTTATTGAGAAAGATCCTTGGCTCATGCAGCAAGTAGAACGTCTATATAAGCCACTCCTTAATTTGGCTATGAGATTTAAGCCGGTCACAGTTACAGTAGGTGCTCTAGCAATATTCTTAGGAGTTTTACTTTTTAGTCGACTAGGAGGAGAATTTTTACCTCAAATGGATGAAGCTTCGAGAACTATTCAATTTGTTCGTCCTGTAAATATCTCTCTTGATCAGGCTATAAAGTTTCAACAAAGATCAGAATCAATTATAAATAAATTTCCGCAAGTTAAGAGCGTTTTTAGCCGCATAGGAACGGCTGAAGTAGCAACTGATCCTATGGGCGTGAATTTAGCTGACACATTCATTACGTTTAAAGAAAGAGAAGAATGGCCAAAGGGAAAAGGCCAACCTGAAACATGGAGCAAGCTGACTGGAGATATTGTGAAGAGTCTTGAAGAAGAAATTCCGGGGCAACGAGTGCTTGTAAGTCAACCTATTCAAATGCGCTTTAATGAGCTTTTAGAAGGTACAAGAGCTGACGTTTCGGTTAAAGTTTTTGGAGATGACTTTGAAACTTTAGTTGAAATATCTGAGGAAATAGCACGTGTTATACGTACAGTTCCCGGTGCTGGTGATGCAGAGACAGAGCTTCAGGGAACATCACCGATTCTCACTGTTACTCCTAAACAAGAAATTTTAGCATCTCTAGGTGTTCCAAAAGGAGAAATCCTCGAGGCCATAAGCATAGCCATGGGAGGTCAAGAAGTTGGTTATATCTATGAAGGTGTTCAAAAATTTCCAGTATTAGTTCGCCTTGACGAAAAGAATAGGTCAGATTTGAATGTGATTCGTTCACTGCCTGTGGAACTAGGTGAAAGAAACCTTGTTCCATTATCTCAAGCTGCTACAGTCGAGTTTGATGAAGGATATGGAGTTATTAATCGAGAGCAAACCAAACGTAGAGTTGCAGTACTTATAAACCCAAGAGGAATTGATACTGAAACCTTTGTTCACGCAGCTCAAGAAAAAGTTGAAAAAGAAGTTAAACTTCCACCAGGTACTTATTTAGAATGGGGAGGAAATTTTAAGAATTTAATTCAAGCAAGAAATCGTTTGGCCATTTTTGCGCCAATAGCATTACTTCTTGTATTAGCAATGATTTACATGGCATTTGGAAGTATACCACAGACAATTCTTGTATTTATGGGAGTGCCCTTTGCCTTAGTCGGAGGTGTTCTAGCTTTAAATATAAACAGTCTTCCATTCAGTATTTCTGCTGGAGTCGGTTTTATTGCCTTATCTGGAATCTCGGTATTAAATGGTGTTGTTCTGGTAAATTGTTTTAACGACTTAAGAAAGTCAGGTCTAAGAGGCGCGGAACTGGTTAAGCGCGGAACTGTTTTAAGAATTCGTCCTGTCTTGATGACTGCACTAGTTGCAATGTTTGGTTTTGTACCTATGATGCTTTCTACAAGCGTAGGTGCCGAGGTTCAAAGGCCACTAGCCTCTGTTGTTATTGGAGGATTATTTTCCTCCACAATCTTAACCTTGGTTGTTTTACCCGTTCTATATTTAATTTTTGAAAATTTTATGGAACTTCCCGAAGAAGAAGAAAAAAGACATCCACAATTAGAAGAACAGGGACAATAAAATTCAGGTAACTAGATTATCACCATATTGAATAAGTTATCATAGTGCGTACACACAAATGTACGCACTTATAAAATAATTAGTTAATTCTTTTCAGTCTGAGACATTTTAACTTCTTCCTCATTAAATTCTAGTTGAATATAGTTTTTTCCATTAGCATAGTTCTGTTTTGTATGAACTGATTCTGGAGGGCTGATATTATATCTGTATCCGGTGTTTCCGTATGCTAAGTACCTCAGATCAATTTCATTCCAGTAATACATTGGAGCTTCAGTCCAATAACACCATTCATTATTTGAGTTTAAATCTGATACTGCAATAGATTTTGCTTTTTTACACTTTATATCAATTTGAGAAACCTCATTCCCTACTGAATCAATCATCCCAAGTCTTCTCATAGCCTTTGTAACTTTGCGTATAGATTTAGAAGACTTTGCTTTACTTAACTCCTTCTTTAACTTTGCTTTTCTAATTTTCCATAAAATTTCACCCCTTATAGTTAACCCTTCCATCCATTCCTCAGGGGTTGAAGGCCTAACTTTTAAATTCCAAGCCTCATCATCTGTATATTTTCCAGGTTTTGCATCATACGCTAACCTTAAGGTTCTATCTAAAACGACATCCTTCTTGTTATCGACAATTGTTGTAGCAACATGGTAGACCCATCTTTTATTTGACTTTATAACACCCATGTCTCTTTTGGAGATGCCTTTATACTTCAACCCCTTTCTCCTTAATGTACCTGAACCTAGAAATCCACCATACAGTTTCTCTCCCCCAAGATCATCAAGTTCATAGTTCCACTTATTTGTATAATGAATAAAAACCTTTTTAGATTTAACTCCAAAGCGTCTAAAAGTATCATATGACCAAATATGAGCACGTTTGTAACAGTCCTTACCCTTCATATCTGAATGTAAGTTATCCCAAATCTGTTCAACAGTTAGATATTTCTCACTAATATCAGTTGGAGTAAAATTTTCCATTGGATCAACAGTGATAGCATATAGGTAATTAGTCTGTAGTAGTAATCCAAATAGAGTTATTTTTAGTGAGAGCTTCATATTTTTCCTTTGGTAAAATAAAATTGTGGAGGAGCAAATATCACCATGCATTATTTCGATCTACAGCTAAATGTTGACCATGTAATACTTACCCATTTTTCGCTATTGGCAGCTTTAATGCACAATAGTTTAAACCAATCAAAAAAATAAATTAAAAAAATAATTACCTTAGGAACCTAGGCCAATAGTGAATTTATGCTTAAATCCAACGACGTACAGATTTTTATACAAAAGAAAATTTTCACCAAACTTCTCTTCTAAAAATGGCTCTTCGGGTATTATCTGAAAGTGATTAATATAACTCACAAATACCACTATAGAAACCAACGCCATACGGTTAACCAGAAAAAAGCAAACGACAATAGCCAGAGAAAAAAAACCAGGTACATCGGATTTCTTGAGTATTTATAAATTCCGCTTTGGACAAGATTGTTACAATCTTGAGGTCTCAAAGGATTTACCGTCGTCTTAACTTTTCTAAATTGTAGAACTCCAAGAAAAGAAACAACAACTCCATCCACGTTTTTGTGATTTAGACATTTCTGGGTTATTCATCCAGTTTTTCATCATACTATTACGCATTGGTCTCTCCATATTCCAACTCCCAACGCCGGGAAAGGAAAAGGGTGGAGTGGAAAGCAATATAACAAATGTTATCAATATGAATTCATCTTTTTTTCCAATTCCGATTAGCTTTTTCAATATTTTTATTTGTATTCTTCATGAATTTTTTCTTGTTTTCTTCTGAAGAAAAATAATACATTTTTCCATTATGATTCCAGTGGTAATCTCTATTGCCTTTCATTCCATAGTTGCCTTCAGACATAGAATAAGCGCAATGCATGTCATACATTCCTTCATCATGCTGACAATTATCATCACAGCTATGATGGCCAGAACAACTTGAATGGTTGCAGTTGCCATGATTTCCCCACCAACCATGATTATGTGCACATGAGCTAATGAATAAAGTTAGTAATAATGTCATAATAATTTTTTTCATAACTGGCCTCCTGAATAATTTATTTTATTATTTACAACTATTTGAACAACTTGGTTGCTCTATAGGTTTCTCTAACTTATTTATTTTTGACAGTTTAATGATGACCACCCCGCCTCTTATCACAATAAAAGAAACGATCGCTCCAATGATAAGGTCAGGGATATTGCTTTTTAGAACATAAACAAGCACTCCAGATATAATTACCCCCGTATTTACAATCACATCATTAGCAGAAAAGATCCAGCTAGCTTTCATGTGAACTTCACCGTCTTTATGTTTGTGGATCAATACAAGGCATATCAAATTTGCGATGAGGGCAATTATTGAAATTGTAATCATATAGTTTGAAAGCGGCTCACTTCCAAAATAGAACTTTCTACTAACTTCGATTAAACAAAGTAACCCAAGAGATATTTGTATAACTCCACTAAAAAAGGCAGCTTTGTGCTTCATAGTAATAGATTTACCAACAGCATAAAGACTTAAACTGTAAACAAATGAGTCGGCCAGCATATCTAACCCATCTGCAATCAACCCTGTTGATTCTGCATAAATGCCAATAATTATTTCTACAATAAACATAGTGAAGTTTATGGCTAGTAAATATTTTAGAGTTTTGGCCTCTACACTAGGAGCAATATCAGGAATTTCATCATCTGCAATTACATCAGAACTGATTAATTCACCAGCAAGAGAAATTTCTTTTAAAGAGTTTAATATTAATTCACAATCAATCTCGTGATAGAAATTTACTTTTCGTAATTTTAAATCAAATTCCATTTTAGCATTAGAATCTAAGCTTTCCATTAACCCTTCAATCATTTTTATTTCTGAAGGGCAGTCCATTTTTTTTATCTTAATAGACGTTTTTTTCATCTAAGCCACGCTTCTTGCAAGTTTAATTCTTGTGATAACGAAAAAAGAAAGCGTTAAAACAATCATTGTCATTTGCGCGATTAAAACTTCTAAGGTTGAGTTGAAACCGATTACAGGTAGAGAAACGGAGTCTATTGAAGTCTGGGAAAATACACCTGTCTTTTGAAGTGCTCCAATTCCTTTGCCAAGAAA